>Ga0074195_1000337_pt1 | contig 100946 bp, 93 predicted proteins | sample EPASupsiteHSE623_FD_64525 | JGI IMG/M metagenome (GOLD analysis project Ga0074195, IMG submission 64525) | Bioremediated contaminated groundwater from EPA Superfund site, New Mexico - Sample HSE6-23 | ecosystem: Environmental > Aquatic > Deep subsurface > Groundwater > Contaminated ... | reverse complement strand
ATGGAACCGGGCTGGGACTGGCTATAGTTAAGGCAGTCCTGGAAGCTCATGGGGCGGCTTTTGGGGTGGATAGTCAAGAGGATGTGGCTACTACCTTTTGGTTTGAACTCAACAAGGGCACCCCGTAATTATCACCAATCTTTTCGGTTTCTATCATACTTCTATCACAATTGCTCCTTATAATCAAATCATAACCTAAACCAAAATAACAACATTATAAGGAGTGGATAGTATGAAAAGTTTCAAGAAATTAGTGATGGTCTTTACTGTAGTAGCTGTATTAGGTGCAGCCAGTGCGGCTTATGCCGCGACCACCTCAACGCCTGCAGAAATCGCAGCCGGATTGACTGGTAAGAGTGTAGAAACATTAGTTCAGGAACGGGCAGCGGGACAAACTTACGGTGCCATTGCCAATGAAGCAGGTAAACTGGAGGAATTTAAGACCCAGATGTTGGAACAGAAAAAATTAATTCTTGACCAAAGGGTAGCCGATGGTACTCTTACTCAAGAAAGAGCCGACACAATCTATAATGCCATGAAGAGTAATCAGGCTGACTGTGACGGTACCGGAAATGCTGGAATGGGGAAAAATGCTGGTTTAGGTTTGGGACAAGGAAATGGCATGGGTAATGGTCAGGGCAGAGGTGCTGGAGCAGGTAACGGCAATGGATTGGGAGCAGGCAACTGCGATGGCTCTGGGTTAAGAGCAGGGCAAGGCCTGAACAAGTAGATCTCTTATCTAGAATAAATGGTATCAGGAGAGTGAAAGCTCTCCTGATATATTTATAGAGGAGTTTCAAAAATAAACTTGGTTAGAAATATCGCAGCAAGTTCCAGGCTACGATTTTGATGCCGCCAAAGAACAGGCCAAGTGACCATCACGGTAATGGAAAAAAATGAACGCACGTAATGTGCTCATGTGATTAATAATTTGAACAAAGGTCTGAAATCAGTTCAATTGCTCTACTCGTTCGAGCATGCGATTAAAAGCGTCAATTATAGCAGGCTGAGGAATGTCCCAAACGCACTTCTTTTGTAAATAAAGATCATGAATGCGTTCGCAATGGGGCAAATAATCAGCGATTTTATCATCTCCAAATGCCTCAGCCAGTTCAAAAAGACGATGGCTATTAACAGCCCACTCTCCGCTATGGATCTGCATGGGGAGCAGCAAGTCCAAACCTTGATTATCCGGGCGATACCTTTGTATCTTAGATTGTAGCTCAAGTAAATGACGACATTCATTGGGGCTTTGCAGACGGGTGCAGGCGATTACAAAATCTGAGCAAAGCATCCCCGGCTCACAGTGAACTGCATCATCCCCTCCGATATTGAAAATAGCATAATCATAGGCTGTTTTTTCTGGTGTAAACTTCGTGTCAGCAGCAGGATAGACAAAATCCACCCCGCTGTCGGAAGAATATATGTGATCGAAGGATATTTCATCCTCAGTTGCAGATGTTCTAAGCCAATGAAATACCTTCATACTGTGGTTGAGGTTAACGAGTATAACGCGCCAATTTCGCTGGGTTAAGCCCAGCGCCAAGTTAACTGCTGTTGTATTTTGACCAGTACCGAATTCCCACGAAACTAGTCCCACCGTTCGCATAATACCCCTCTCTCCTTCCTGTAAAAACAGCTTTTTTGGTTATCAGATGCTGACAATTTCGATGGTTATTGGATGGTTTGTTACGGAAATAATAACAGAAAAACTACCCGCTTCGAAGAAAAAATAATAAACATGATGTTTTGGCAATAACATAAGCATTCTTGACATATGTTCATAATAGGTTTAGAATCGATTTACATAACGAGCATATGACCATAATAATGGGACGCCCGCTTAAACCAATTGGTGGATCAGGGTCAAGTGGAAGAATATTATTCAGCAGCAATGGCTGCCATAGTGGAAAAAATTGTTGCTAAGCTTGAACAATAGGCAATAGCTTGGCTAGATTGTGAGGAAGACTATGGCCAGAGAACCAAAATGCCGACGAGTGGAATTCACTCCGAAGGTTACCGAGTTCAAACCAGCAGGAACAATTACTACCTGTCTGGAAGAAGTAGTTATAAAGCTCGAAGAATTGGAATCCGTACGCCTTAAGGATCTCCTGGGACTGGAACAGGAAGAATGCGCTGAACGTATGGGAGTTTCCCGTCCAACCTTTCAGCGTATCCTAATTGAAAGTCGGGGAAAAATTGCTGCGGCTTTGATAGAAGGACAAACCATTCGCATTGAAGGCGGTTGCTATTGCTTGGGACAGGAGCAATGCAGGAAAACCGAGCATTCACAAAAAAGACGCGGCGATTGCTTTTATGGGGAGCATTCTAATGGAGAAAATACAGAAGGTGATGATGAGAAGCCTGGCAGCAAAATTGCGATATGCGCCAACGGTGACTCACTATCAGCTTCAGTGGACGGGCGTTTTGGGCGCTGTGCTTATTTTGTGCTATGGGATGCAGAAAAAGGAAGCTTTGATGCGATCAGTAATAGCGGGTCCGAGTTAAAAAAGGCAGCTGGAACCGGAGCAGCTCAGGAACTCCTCCGCCGGGGAGTGGGGACATTAATTTGCAATCGCATTGGCCCGAAAGCCTTCACGGTTTTTCAAAAAGCCGGTGTTAAGATATACAGCGCAGGAGAAGGCTTAGACACGGAAACTGCTCTTAAGCAGTATAAGGCAGGAGAATTGTCGTCAATAGAAACTGCCAATAATATATGAGGCAACGTACTGAGATAACGGTAAATTAAATATAAGGTTGAAATAATAACGATTTGGAGTGTGAATTTAATGAAAATAGCAATGCCTAAAGACGGAGAAATGGTGAATCAACATTTTGGTCAGAGTAAACATTTTTTAATTGCAGCAGTGGAGAACAAGCAAATAGTTGACAGAAAAGTGATAAGCAGCGAATCTTTGCAGCATAATCATGCTGGTCTTTCTGGTTTATTCTTAGCCGAAGGGGTATCCTTGGTTATTACTGGCGGGATCGGGAAACCAGCGCTGGATGCGCTTAAGGAGAACGGGCTGGAGGTTATCAAGGGGGCATCCGGCAAATGTGAAGAGGTTTTGGAAGAATACCTAAAGGGCAATCTTGACGACAAAAACGTTATGTGTAACCATACAGGAGAACATCATCATCAGTAAGCAAGGGCTGATGATTTGAAAGGCGGGTAGGAGTCTGGAACATTATATATGGCTTGTACCTTTAGGGTTGGTAGTGGGAGTTTTTGGAACCCTTATCGGAGCCGGCGGCGGATTTATTCTGGTGCCGGTTCTATTATTGCTATACCCAGACAAAAGCCCGGAAACCATTACAAGTATCTCACTAGCAGTGGTTTTTCTTAATTCTCTGTCAGGTTCTTTATCTTATGCCAGAATGAAGCTAATAGATTATAAATCTGGTCTAGTGCTGGCGACTACAACTGTTCCCGCTTCAATACTTGGTGCTTACACAACAGCCTACATACCTCGTGAAATGTTTAATGGTCTGTTTGCCTTTTTGCTCATAATATTGGCTGCCTATCTATTTATTCGTTCTAATCGAGACGCTAAGCAGGAGGAGAGCAATGAAAGATATTCCTTTAGCAGGAAGATCGTTGACGCCGAAGGAATTGTTCATACTTATTCATATAATCCAATATTAGGATTAATTACGGGTGCTTTTATTGGGTATATATCAAGCCTCCTAGGAATTGGGGGAGGTATAATACATGTCCCGGTTCTAATTCACCTTCTGAACTTTCCTGTGCATTTAGCCACCGCAACTTCTCACTTTATGCTTGCAATTATGTCATTATCTGGAACTTTAGTTCATTTAAAAAACGGCCTGCTGACAGACGGTATTGGTCAAATTGTCGCTATTGGCATTGGAGTGGTTATTGGTGCGCCTTTAGGAGCTAAGTTCTCAAGATCTATTAAAGGCAATTGGATCCAAAGAAGCTTGGCAGTAGCATTAGGGTTAGTAGGTATTCGTTTACTTTTTTCGGCTTTTTAGAGTTAAGCTCAGGTAAAAACGCTCCATGTTAGTAGATTTATGACAATGACGTTTGACTTTGAAGATTCTATATATACAACCGTTATTTTGTATACCTATCCAGGGGCTTTTTATTTCCTGGTGTGATTATGTTAAAATAGGAAAATAGTAGGCCGGTTAATAATTTTGGCAGTCTGGGAGGATAGAGATGAATTTTGTTAAAATGCACGGATTGGGTAATGATTTTGTAATCGTTGAAGTGAATTCGTGGGAAGAAGCGGATACTTTGCAGCCGTATGCTCAAGCAGTATGTGATCGTAATTTTGGTATTGGCGCTGATGGTCTGATAGCTATTGGGCAAGATCCAGAAATGGATGTATTTATGCGCATATTTAACTCGGACGGCTCGGAGCCGGAAATGTGCGGCAATGGCATTCGATGTGTAGCACGTTATGTATATGAGCACAAGTTAGTTAATAAAACCAGTATGGCAGTCAGGACTCTGGCTGGGCCTATTTATCCGGTGGTTAAAATCCTGGAAGGCCAATTAGTATCGGTAACCGTGGATATGGGAGAGCCTGTTTTGGACCGGGCTCTGATTCCTATGACCGGGGTTGGAAATAATGTAAAGGTTAAAACTACCACATCGCACGGGGAAATCGAATTTACCGCCGTCTCCATGGGAAATCCACACTGTATAGTATTTGTGCCAGATATTACAGAGATTCCGGTCTCATTGTGGGGCCCTGAACTGGAGACCAACGGTCTATTTCCTGCTAAAACCAATGTAGAATTTGTCCAGGTGATAGGGCCAAGCGAAATAGAAATGCGGGTTTGGGAGAGAGGTGCCGGGATAACCTTGGCTTGCGGAACGGGAGCATGTGCCACCCTGGTTGCTGGCGTTCTAAATGGTTATACAGATCGAGCAGCGACAATTCACCTGCTCGGTGGGGATTTGTTTATTGAATGGAAAGAAGAAGATAACCACGTTTATATGACCGGACCAGCTACCGAGGTGTTTAGTGGACATATAAATATTGAAAAGAATAAAATTTAATATATTGTATTATTAGGAGGTACATAAAGTGAAAGAGAATCGCGCTATGCAGAATTTGCCCCCTTACTTATTCGCTAGAATTGAGCGGAAAATTAGTGAAGCTAAAGAACAAGGCATTGATATTATAAATCTAGGGATTGGCGATCCGGATATACCGACTCCCCAGCATATTATTGATAGCATGGCAATAAGTATTAATGATGCCGCCAACCACCAGTATCCTAGTTCCGTGGGTCTGTTGGAATTCCGGCAGGCTATTGCCGAATGGTATAAACGTCGTTTTGATGTAGAATTGGATCCTAAGACGGAAATAGTTTCGCTGCTCGGTTCCAAAGAAGGCATTGCCCATATCTCATTTGCCTATCTGGATCAAGATGATATTAATCTGGTACCTGACCCCGGATATCCTGTATATAACATTGGGACGTTATTAGCTGGTGGAAAGTCTTATTTTATGCCTTTGAAAGAGGAGAATAAATATCTGCCGGTTTTAGAAGATATTCCTGCCGAGATTGCCCGCCAAGCTAAGCTGATGTTTTTAAATTATCCCAACAACCCTATAGGGGTAATTGCGGATATTCCTTTCTATGAGAAAGTAGTTGAATTTGCTCGCACCTACGACATATTGGTATGCCATGATGCACCCTATACAGAAATGGCTTTCGATGGTCTAAAACCACCCAGTTTTCTGCAGGCTAAAGGTGCTAAAGACGTGGGCATAGAATTCCATTCACTTTCCAAAACCTACAATATGACAGGTTGGAGAATAGGATGGGCAGCCGGAAACTCTGCAGCTATAGAAGTCTTAGGCAGATTTAAATCCAATGTAGATTCCGGGGTTTTTCAAGCCATCCAGTATGCGGGTATTACCGCGCTGCGTGGCCCGCAGGATTGTATCAACGAGTCCAATCGAATTTATGGTGAACGCCGCAGCATAGCTTTAGCGGGATTGGAGAGAATGGGTTGGAAGGTCAACCCGCCGCAGGCCAGTTTCTATTTTTGGGCCCCCGTACCGAAGGGATATAGTTCGGCTTCTTTTGCGGAGATGGTAATGGAAAAAACCGGAGTAATTATCACCCCTGGCAATGGATACGGTGAATATGGCGAGGGGTATTTCAGGATAGCTTTGACAGTCAGCAAAGAAAGAATGCAGGAGGCATTTGACCGGATGTATGCAGCTATAGGAAGGGTTGAATTTTAAATGATAAAAAGTATGACCGGCTTTGGTCGGAGTGGGTTAAATGAACTTGGGTTTGAGATAGGTATTGAATTGAAGGGTGTGAATCATCGCTATTTTGATTTGCATACGCGCATTTCCCGACGTTATAACTTTCTAGAGGAGAAAATCAAAGAGGAGCTTAAGAAAAAGTTAAATCGGGGTCGACTTGAAATCAGTATTAATATCGAGAAAACCAACGATACAGCGAGGAATATCAAGGTTGACAAAGGTCTGGCTTTGGCTTATTATGAATCTCTGAAGGATTTAGCAGAAAATCTAAATATTTCAGCGGATTTCAAAGTTATTGACATATTTAGGCTGCCCGATGTTTTCAATTTGGCTGATGAACAGGAAGATCCTGAGTTAGTATGGATGGTGCTTAATAAAGCCTTGGACGAAGCGGTAGACAGTTTGGTGGAGATGCGCAGCAAAGAAGGGGCTAACCTGGGCAAAGATATACTAGCCCGGAATGCTTATATTTTGACAGCAGTGGAAATACTGGAAAAGAGAGCTCCTCAGGTGGCCCAGGAATATCAGGACAAACTGCGCAGCCGGATTAAGGACATGACTAATGCCAGCATTGTGGACGAAGCCAGGATAATTCAGGAAGCGGCAATATTTGCTGACAAAGCCAGCATCACCGAGGAGATTGTCAGGCTAAAGAGTCATATTAAACATCTGGATGAACTTATATTTGCTGAGGATTCGGTAGGGCGCAAATGTGACTTCCTGGTTCAGGAGATGTTCAGGGAAATTAACACCATCGCATCGAAAGCTAATGATATTGAAATGAGTCAAATAGTTGTGGATGTAAAAGCGGAATTAGAGAAAATTCGCGAACAATTGCAAAATATTGAGTAGACAGGGGGTGAATCCGGTTTAATCCGGAAAATATGGATATAAAACTAGTGAATATAGGCTTTGGCAACATAGTAGCGGCGAATAGAATTATAGCCATTGTAAGTCCCGAATCAGCTCCCATTAAGCGCATTATTCAGGAAGCCAGAGAAAAAGGGGTGCTGATTGATGCCACCTACGGACGCAGAACCAGAGCCGTAATAGTGGTTGACAGCGGTCATGTTATTTTGTCAGCAGTGCAGCCCGAGACAGTTGCCAATCGACTCAGTTCCAAAGACACGGTCAACGAAGATGTGTGATATAGGAAGCGTGATTTAAAAATGACAAGAAGGGGAATCTTGTTTGTTGTTTCAGGTGCATCGGGAGTTGGCAAAGGAACTATAAATCAAATAGTGTTATCACTAGTGAATGACATTAAATTATCGGTTTCGGCTACCACGCGGGCTATGCGGGCGGGGGAAGTCGATGGCCGGGATTACTTTTTCATAACCCCCGAGGAATTTGAGCTGCAGGTAAAGAATGACGAATTTCTTGAATATGCTCGGGTTTACAACCATATGTACGGCACCCCGAAAAAATATGTCTTGGAAAGCCTGGAAAAGGGCTGTGACATATTACTAGAGATAGATGTTCAAGGAGCTTTAAAGGTGAAAGAGAAAATGATGCCCGAAGGGGTATTTATTTTTATCCAACCACCGAGCGTTGAAACCCTTGCGCAGAGGATTCAGGGAAGGGGCAAGGACTCATTAGAAAGCATTCAGGATAGACTGGCTGCTTGCCACGAAGAGATATCTATGGTTAAACATTACGACTATGAAGTTGTTAATGATAGATTGGATGAGGCGGTTAATAAGGTCCAAGCCATTATTACTGCCGAACGTTGTCGTGTTAAAAATTGTGTTAAGGAGTGATTGGTTTGATTCCACCTTCAACCAGAGACCTTATCAATATAGGACAAAGCAAATATGCTGTGGTAGTCGCTGCGGCTCAAAGGGCGCGGTTTCTATCCGAAAAGAAGAGGAATGACGAAAATTACCGCCTGTCCGGCATGGTAACCGAAGCCCTGGACGATATTATTCACTCTAAAGTAATAATAAACAATAATCAAGGAGATGTACCTCACAAGGAGGATTAGTATGACCAAGACGGTAGGTATCGGTATTACCGGAGGTATTGCTGCGTACAAAGTAGCTGATCTGGTAAGTAGACTCAAGAAAAATGACTTTGATGTAATTGTTATGATGACCGAAGGGGCAACCAAATTTATTACTCCCTTGACCCTTAAAACCCTGTCAGGCCATGAGGTATTAACTGATCTTTGGTCCGAATCCCAGGAGTGGAAGGTCCAACATATTGGAGTAGTTGAGAAGTTAGACCTTATGGTAATAGTTCCGGCAACTGCCAATTTTATTGCCAAAATGGCCCATGGTCTGGCGGATGACTTATTGTCAACCGTGGTATTAGCCAATACGGCTCCCGTTCTGGTAGTGCCCTCCATGAATACTAATATGTTTGAAAATAAAATCGTCCAGAAAAATATTAATACACTTAAGGAATATGGCTGTCATATAATGGAACCAGATAGTGGTCTGTTGGCCTGCGGAGTGACCGGCAAAGGCAGATTGCCTGAATTGGATGATATATATCAGCAAATTGTTAGGATGCTATCGCCTAAAAATGATCTTTGTAACAAACGGATTATGGTAAATGCGGGTTCAACGTGTGAAGACATTGATCCGGTACGGTTTATAACCAATCGGGGTACTGGCAAGATGGGATTTGCGCTGGCTCGTGAAGCGGCGGCCCGAGGCGCAGAGGTTATTCTGGTTAGCGGACCATCACAGCTGCAGATACCTGCAAAGGTTGAGCACATTGCGGTAAGGACTGCCCAGGAGATGTGTGATGTAATGTTAAAGCACCAGCCGGTCTGTGATATTATTATTGGTGCTGCCGCAGTAGGTGATTTTAGAATTGCTAATATTGCTGAACAGAAAATAAAAAAGACCGAAGGAAACTCCCGTAAAATGACTCTGGAATTGATAGAGAACCCGGACATTCTTAAGGAGTTGGGTAAAAGAAAGCAAGACAATCTTATCATGGTAGGTTTTGCTGCTGAGACTGAGAATGTATTGCCCAATGCTAAGAAAAAGCTAAAAGCTAAGAATTTGGATTTGATTGTGGCTAATGATGTTACTATGGATGGGGCAGGTTTTGCCACTGATACTAATATTGTTACTATCATAAATAGAGCAGGTGAGGCCCAGACACTTCCCAAGATGAGCAAGGAAGATGTGGCCGTCGCTATTATCGATAGTATCATTAAATTATTATAGTTTTTTGGGAAAGGAATGATCAAGGTGACAAAAAAGTTATTTACTTCTGAGTCGGTTACGGAAGGACATCCGGATAAAATGGCCGATCAGATATCTGATGCGATTCTTGATGCAATGCTGGCTCAGGATCCTTTTGCGAGGGTAGCTGCGGAAACCATCGTTACCACCGGGCTTGTACTAGTAGCCGGGGAGATAACCACGAATTGTTACGTAGATATACCTCGTCTAGTTCGCCGCACCATCAGCGAGATTGGATATACACGAGCCAAATATGGGTTTGATTGCGACACTTGTTCAGTTATAACCTCTATTGATGAACAATCTGCAGATATTGCCATGGGGGTTGACCAAGCCTATGAGGCGAAGACGGGTGAGATGTCCAATTCTGAACTTGATGCTATCGGTGCTGGTGATCAGGGTATGATGTTTGGGTATGCTACCAACGAGACTGATGCATATATGCCCATGCCAGCCTATCTGGCCAATAAAATGGCTTATCGTCTTGCCCAAGTAAGGAAGGAAGGCATTGTTTATTACCTGCGTCCGGACGGCAAGACTCAAGTTACCGTAGAGTATGACGGCAATAAACCAGTGCGAGTTGATACGGTAGTGCTTTCTACTCAGCATCACCCTGATATTGATCATGCCACCATCGAAAGGGATATGATAGAGCATGTAATTAAAGCTGTTATCCCAGCAGATATGCTGGACAGCCATACAAAATACTATATTAATCCGACCGGAAGGTTTGTTATCGGCGGACCCCAGGGTGACTGCGGCTTAACCGGACGGAAAATTATTGTGGATACGTATGGTGGGATGGCGCGCCATGGCGGAGGGGCTTTCTCCGGCAAGGATCCCACCAAAGTGGATCGCTCCGCAGCCTATGCGGCTCGTTATGTGGCCAAAAACCTGGTTGCCGCCGGAGTTGCTGATCGATTGGAAATCCAACTTGCGTATGCAATTGGGGTAGCTCATCCGGTGTCCATATCGGTAGAGACTTTTACTACGAATAAGATACCGAATGAGAAAATTGTGGAACTGATAAAGGAGCATTTTGATTTACGGCCGGCTGCCATAATCAAAGATCTGAATTTAAGAAGACCTATTTATAGGAAGACTGCGGCTTATGGCCACTTCGGCCGAAATGACCCGGATTTTAGCTGGGAAATAACCGATAAGGTTGAGGCAATTCGGAAGTCTGCTGGACTATAATCATAATTGCCGAAAATTCAATATGTAATTGTAAGGGCGGGTATCCCGCCCTTTATTATATTAATTAACAGATAATGTGACGAAGAAGAACGATAGACGCTGACATCGCTTACCCATCGGGCGCGGATTGACGCTGATATTTTTTTAATACTAATAACTCTCTTTTATAAATAAAAAATGTAAAAAAATCAGCGATAATCATATAAATCAGCGATATCAGCGGCTATCGTGTTTCTTATAGCACAGGGGGTGAGGGTGAATGAAATGGGTTGAGGTTGTTGTAAATCTGCCCACCAGCAAATTGAATACTAATTTTACATATGCTGTTCCGGACAATCTTATTAATGAGGCTGTTTTTGGCAAACGAGTTTTGATTGATTTTGCAGGTCAGAAGGTAGATGGATATATTGTGGCAGAACAAGATGTTAAAGGTTCTGTCCCAGTGAAAAATATACTTAAAGTACTGGATGCCCAGCCTGTTTTCAACCGATCATTATTAAACTTAGCCCGCTCAATGGCTGATTATTATTTGTGCCCTCTTTCGATGGCCCTCGGTCTAATGGTACCCCGCATCCTGCAGCATAAAAAAGGCCAGATTATTCTGCCAGCAATTAATAAAAATGAATTTGACATTTTATCTGAACAGGGCATTAATCTGAACCGGGAATTGTTTGCTCAGCTCTGGCAAGAGGGCGAATTAAGTATAAATAAAGCTTTAAAGTATGTTGATAAGGAAGAATTGGCCAGCCTGGAAGCTGAGAATTATGTTACCAGATCGGGTGTCTATCGAATGGGACGTGAGTATAAAAAGGGCTATTATTATTCAGTGGGTGATTTTGATTATGAAAAGGATTTACCTGCACTGCAGCGCAAAGCACCCCGTCAGGCAGAGGTAATGGAACTGTTAATGGAACAACCAGAGATTGACAGGGATGTTTTTGATACCTTGTGTGCGCCCACAAGCATTAAAGCCTTGCTTAAGAAGGGTTTTGTTATCGTCAAGCGCAGGGTAAAGCGTTTGGTGAATAGTACTTTAGATTTGAACGAAGAGCAAAAATTAGCCGTTTTACAAGTGGAAAAAGCTCTCCAAGATGACAAGAGTTCTGAACTTTTGCTATTTGGGGTAACCGGCAGCGGCAAAACCGAAGTATATCTGCAAGCCGCTGCAACCGCTATAGCCAATGGCCGGGGAGTAATAGTTTTGGTTCCCGAGATAGCTTTAACCCGTCAGTTTGTTGAGGTTTTTGCCTCTCGTATTGACGGAATTGCAGTATTGCATAGCGGCATGTCGGCTGGTGAACGCTATGATGAATGGCGAAGAATAAAAACGGGGGATGTAAGGCTGGTTTTAGGAGCTCGCTCGGCAGTTTTTGCACCAGTACCGGATTTAGGATTGATTATTATGGACGAGGAGCAGGAGAGCAGTTTTAAACAGGAGGAACTGCCCCGTTACCATGCCAGGGAAGTAGCCAGGATGAGATCACAAATGGAATCGGCTGTTATGCTGGCTGGGAGTGCTACGCCGTCTATTGAAACCTTTTATGCAGCCCGTGAAGGTTCTGTAAAACTGCTTATCCTAAAAGAGAGAGTCGGCGGTGGACAAATACCTAAAGTAATTATTGAAGATTTAAGAAAGTCTTTTAAAAATGAACATCGGGGGCTAATTTCTCCTATACTAAAAGAAAAAATAGCGCAGAATTTGCACCGAGGGGAACAAATCATCCTATTTATAAACCGGCGGGGATATTCACCGGTGACTATATGCGGGGAATGTGGTAATATTTCTTCGTGCCCATCCTGTTCAGTGAGCATGAATTATCATCGCGATATTGAGCAGAATGTCTGCCATTACTGCAATCACCATGCTAAGCAAGAGACGCGCTGCAGCTGCTGCGGCAGTTTGCATATGCAGCTGATTGGCGCCGGCACGCAGAGGGTGGAAGAAGAAATAAGGCAGCTATTTCCAGAGGCGGCAATTGCCAGGCTGGACATGGACAGCAGCCGCCGTCAGGGTGCTCAAAAGTCAATTCTGGACCATATGAAGAGCAGGGAGATAGATATTCTTATCGGAACACAGATGGTTGCCAAGGGCCTTGATTTTCCTTTTGTCTCCCTGGTGGGTATCATCGATGCGGACAGTATTTTATATTTGCCGGATTTCAGGGCGGGGGAAAGGTGCTTTCAATTGCTGGTGCAAGCAGCTGGAAGAGCCGGCCGCAGTGGTGGGGATGGTGAGGTAGTGATACAGACCTATAACCCTGATAACCCAGTTATAAAGATGGCTGTCGATCAGGACTACCGCAGTTTTTATGAACATGAGATCAAATTGCGAAAACTGCTGAATTATCCGCCTTTCACCCGATTATTAAGAATTGTTTTTAGTGCCGAAGGCGAAGATATAGTAAAAGAATTTGCTTTTGCCAAAGCTCAATATATTGAGGATATAATTGATGCCAGTGAAGAAGATATAATGTTACTGGGACCGGCTCCCTGTCCCATAAATAAAATTAGCAATCGCTTCCGGTATCAACTTATAATTAAATGCAGCAGTTTAGATTTATTGAGGAGCATTGCCAGTCATATTCTCGTCGGTGCAGCCTCGAAAAATGTTAAAATGGATATAGATATTAACCCCATCACTACTATTTAAGGAGGTCAGCTATGGCCGTATATAAAATAATAACCGACCCTGATCCGGTTTTAAGGCAAAAATCTATGGCGGTCAAAAACGTTAATGCCGGGGTATTGCGCGTGTTGGATAATATGTGTGATACACTCTATTCGGCTGATGGTGTAGGCTTAGCCGCACCCCAGATAGGTATTTCCAAAAGAATTATTGTGGTTGATCCGGGTGATAATCTAATTGAAATAATTAATCCCGAGATTACCTGCTTTGAGGGTGAAACAAACGGAAGTGAAGGATGTCTAAGCGTGCCAGGCAAAGTAGGCTGGCTTAAACGGGCCCAGAAGATAATAGTAAAAGGATTAAACCGCAGCGGTGAAAGCATTGAGATTGAAGCGATAGACTTTTTAGCCCGCATTCTGCAACACGAAATTGATCATCTAGATGGTATACTATTTCCAGATAAGGCAACCAGAATAAGAATAGACGAATAATAGCTTAGGGAGGAGAATGGTTTTGAAAGTTGTCTTTATGGGGACTTCCGATTTTGCGGTACCTTCATTGGCAAAACTAATTGATTCCCAACATGAGATTCTCGGGGTGGTAACTCAGCCGGACCGTCCGCAGGGCAGGGGCAATAAAGTGCTGTTTTCGCCGATCAAAGAATTGGCGGTAGAGCATAGTCTGGAAATTTACCAACCATTACGAATCAAAGATGAAGCGGCTGTAGACATGCTGCGCAATTGGGAAGCCGACCTGATTGTAGTGGCTTCTTATGGGCAGATACTTCCTGTAGACATTCTAGATTTACCCAGGTTAGGATGTATAAATGTGCACGCCTCACTGCTGCCCCATTATCGCGGCGCCGCTCCAATTCAAAGGGCAATCATGGCGGGGGATAAAGTTAGCGGAGTTACCACCATGTTTATGAATGCAGGTCTTGACACCGGCGATATAATTATGCAAAAGCCAGTCACGATTCATCAAGACATGGATCATGGAGAACTGGAAAGTGTCCTCGCTCAGGAGGGGGCCGATTTATTGATAGATACTATGGCCGTTCTGGCCAGCGGCTCCAATCCTCGAAAAAAGCAAGATGATAATCGCAAAAGCTATGCTCCTATGCTAAAGCGGGAAGAAGAAAAAATTAATTGGAATGAGGAAGCAACAGCCATAAGGAATCGAATCAGGGCATTGAGTCCTAGGCCAGCCGCTTATACTTCCTTTAATGGCAGCAGATTTAAAATATATAAAAGCCGCCTGGTCAACCGTGAAACAACCGGGCTGGCCGGTCAGATAACCCAAGTGACCAAAGATGGGTTTGAGGTGCAAACCGGTCAAGGGATTCTGGAGATATTGGAAGTTCAGCGGGAAGGGAAAAAACGAATAGCTTGCCACGAATTTCTAAAAGGATTTGAGCTGGTGCCGGGAGATACTCTTATCTAGGGGGACCGGAATTGGAAACAAAAAAGCGTGTATATGTTGGACTCCTGGTGGGGAGTATGTTCCTAGTGGCGCTTCTGACGGCAGCTGTCTGGTATCTAATCCAAAATAGAGATTTTATTTTGGGTAGGGTACTGCTTACCATCATCATATCGATCTTGGGAGCTATATTTATTTTTGTTGGTACGGGAGTATTGGCAATAGTATTTATGATTATCAAATCTAAAGCTATTCCTTCCTTGGATAATTTTACTCGTATTGCCAATGATATTCTCTTCCCCATAACGTTATTAACCGGCCGCCTGACGGGAATTAACAAAGAAGAGATTCTTCGTTCATATATTGCCGTAAACAATAATCTAGTAAAATCAAAGAAATTATTGCTGGGTGGACATCAGGTTATGATCTTACTGCCTCACTGTTTGCAGGATTCCGAATGTCCTCACAAAATTACCATGGATATTAACAACTGCAAACACTGTCAGAAATGCTGCATTGCTGATCTCATTGACCTGGGAGAAAAATATCATGCAGTTATTAAAGTAGCTACCGGTGGGACCCTGGCTCGAAAATTTATTGAGGAATGCAAACCCCGGGGAGTAGTGGCGGTTGCCTGTGAAAGAGACCTTTCCATGGGAATCCAGGATGCGAGTTTTATTCCGGTAATTGGAGTTTTGAATTGCAGACCTAATGGACCGTGTATTAATACTACTGTAGAGCTTGATAAAGTAGAAGAGGCTTTAAAGATAATTTGTGAGAGGAGATAATTAAATGGGCTATTTTATTTTCATAATTCCCGCGCTCCTAATCTCGTTATATGCCCAGTTTAAGGTGAAAACGACATTTAAAAAATATTCGCAAGTTAGGTCAACACGGGGAACCACTGGGGCAGAAGCCGCCTCGGTGCTGCTGTCAAGAAACGGACTGGGAGGCTTAGTGCCGATTAAACCGATAGCAGGAAGTCTTTCTGATAATTATGATCCCCGCAGCCATACTCTGAATCTGTCGGAGACAGTATATGGGAGCAATTCAATTGCTGCCATCGGTGTGGCGGCTCATGAGGTAGGGCATGCTATTCAACATAATGAGCAGTATGGACCCCTCCAATTACGTGCTGCGATTGTACCGATCACAAATTTTGCTTCCTCGGCCTCTTTCCCGATTTTACTTGTCGGGATGTGGATGAACAGCCTGAATCTAATCCTGGCTGGTATTATCCTTTTTTCGGCGGTAGTAATATTTCACATAGTAACCTTACCGGTCGAATTAAATGCCTCACACCGGGCAGTTCTGCAATTGACTGAAGCGGGGCTGATAAGCAGCGATGAGGTGCCAATGGTCAAGCGAGTTCTTGGGGCGGCGGCCTTCACTTACCTGGCGGCAACCTTCATGGCCATAGCCAATTTGCTTTATTATGTTATGATATTTATGGGTAATAGAGACGATTAAATTTGATAAGAATATAGGAGTAGAACGATAGACGCGGATAACGCAGACCCTCCGGTCGCGGCAACCTTAGTTTGAACGACAGTGAGCATCAGTAGTCCCCGAAAGTCAGCGTCTATCGTTTCCCTTTGTTTCGCATCATAATAATGGATAGGTAGGAATATTGTTTATGCAGAGTCAGACTGACAAAAGTGAAAAAGATCCTCGCAAAATTTCACTCTTAATAGTTTACCAGGTTATGGAAAAGGGTGCTTATACCAACATTACTCTTGATAAATATTTAAGAACGGCCAATTTACTGCCAGATGACAGGCACCTGGTTACAGAGATTGTAAACGGAACGGTACGAATGTTAAAGCACCTGGACTGGGTGCTTAATCTTTTTTTGCGTAAACCGATAGCAACCCAAAACCCCTGGCTGAGAAATGTTTTGCGGATCTCTCTCTACCAAATGCTTTTTATGGAGAAAATACCTGATTACGCCTGTGTCAACAGTGCCGTCAAGCTTATCAGCGATAAGCTAGGGGCCAAATTGTCAGGAGTTGCTAATGGAGTCCTGCGTAACATAGCCAGGAACCGTGACTCCCTGCAATATCCTGATCCGGCTGATAGAACCCCGTATCTGTCAGTTTATCATTCGCAGCCGGAATGGCTGGTGCAAAAATGGCTGTCTGAATATGAATTCCCGGTCGTCCAGAATATGTTGACCTACTTCAATCAGAGACCAGGTCTGGTTCTGCGCAATAATGATTTGTTGGGAAGCCGATATGAGCTAATGGAGGCCCTAAATGAGGATGGGGTTAACTGCCTGGCCAGTCCTCGAACCCCTTGGGGTGTGCTAATTGAAGGTATGGACAAAAGCCTGGAGGAATTGAGGGCTTATCAGGAAGGGCGCTTTTATGTACAGAATGAAGCCTCCATGTTGGCAGTATCTATATTGAACCCCGGGATGGGTGAGCATTTGATTGATCTGGGTTGTGGAGTGGGGGGGAAAACAACCTTCATGGCAGAGCTCATGAATAATACGGGGAAAATAGATGCCTATGAAATTTACGAACATAAGATTGCCATATTAAGAAGCAATAGTGCCCGTTTACATATCTCCATCATTGCCGGCCACCATCAGGATATTCTTGCCATGCCCACCGGACCAGCAATGGCCCAGGGCGTCTTATTGGATGTTCCTTGTTCAGGACTGGGGGTTCTAAATCGGCGGTCTGATTCTCGTTGGAGGAAAAATGAAGCTGATATTATTGGCTTAACCGCACTGCAAGCCAATCTTCTGGAGAAGGCCGGGCAATTAGTGGCGTCTGGCGGTAGTTTGGTTTATTCAACCTGTACCATTAATCGCTGTGAAAACGAGGATATTGTGTTACAGTATATGCAAAACAACCCCGCTTTTGTATTGGAAGGATTTGCCGACCAGCTCGGGTTTTTCCCTTTAGATGAAGTTGATAAAAACGAAGCAGCCGCAGGGATGTTGACTATAATACCAGGAAAATATGGAACCGATGGAATGTTTTACGCAAGGATGAGGAGGCGCTAAACAGCTATTAATATGGATGCAAAAAATAAAACGGAACTTCTGGGCATGGACCTGGCGGCTTTGGAACAATATTTCATTTCTCTCGGAGAAGCCCGTTTCCGGGCTAATCAGATTTTCACCTGGATATACCGCAAAGAAGTGAGCTCATTTTATGAAATGAGTGATATACCCAAAGAATTACGATTTAGGTTGGATGATCTGGCCGAAGTCTCAATACCAAGGGTGCTTAAACAGCGTCTTTCCAAAGACGGTACACGTAAATTTTTGCTGGAAATGAAAGACAAGAAGAGGGTAGAAACGGTTATAATCCCCCAGAGCCGGGACAAAAACACTCAATATTCATTATGCATTTCCACCCAGGTAGGCTGCCCGATCGGATGCAGCTTTTGTGCTACCGGATTATCTGGTTTTCAAAGAAATCTACAGGCTTATGAAATGGCCGGGCAAGTCCTGGGTTCGAGACGAGAATTGGCTAAGAAATTGAAAAGTAATGGTGAACAGCTAATTACCAATATTGTATATATGGGCATGGGAGAACCCATGCTAAATTATGACGAGGTCCTAAAATCAATATATATACTCAACGATCATAAAGGCATCAATATAGGTCAGCGACACATCACTATTTCTACAGCCGGTGAGGTAAAAGGTATTGACAGACTGGCTCAGGAAGATCTGCAGGTTACTCTGGCTATATCGCTGCACGCTTGTAATAATGAATTAAGGGACCGGTTAATACCGCTAAACCGTAAATATCCGTTAGAAATGTTGATTGAGTCAGTGGCGAACTACATAAAGAACACCAATCGAAGGGTTACTTTCGAGTATATTATGCTGGATGAAGTAAATATAAGCAGAGAAGATGCTGCGGCGATGGTTAAATTAATTAAACCTTTACTGGCGAACGTAAACCTTATTCCTTATAATGAAGTAAGCGGGCTGGACTTCAAAAAGCCTTCACCGGCAAAAATAGAACAATTTTATAATTGGCTGGCGGACAAAGGTTTAAATGTCACCCTTAGAGATGAAAGAGGATCTGATATTGAAGCAGCCTGCGGGCAGCTGAGTGCGAAAAGGGAACGTTAGAAGAAAACCAAGCAATCGTCATTGAATAACAACGATTGTTTGGAAGTTATCGAGGTGTATTATGAAGGTTGCTGGCGTGACAGACATTGGACTGCATAGAAATAGAAACGAAGACCAATATTATATTGATGCAGACAGGGGCATTTTCCTGGTATGTGATGGGATGGGCGGCCATAAGGGCGGAAATGTAGCTTCACAAATGGCTGTAGAAGCCATGCACCAAAACTTATGTTGGGACGGAGCCGATGACATTGTTCCAGTTCTTCTAAAAGCCGTTAAACTGGCCAATAAGGCAATCTATGATAAAGGCCAGTCTGATGAAGCACTATATGAAATGGGAACCACCATTACCGCGGCCGTAATTTTTAATGGAAGTTTGGTAATTGCGCATGTCGGTGACAGCAGTCTATTCCTCTATCAAGAAGGTAAATTGAGAAAAATTACCCGTGATCACACCCTGGCGGAACAGATGTTAACCGATGGATTACTTATGCAGGAAGATATTCAAGCTAATGTATATAATCACGTACTAACACGGGCGGTCGGTGTGGAAAACCATGTTGAGGTTGATATTTATCAACAAGAGGTAGCCAAGGGCGATTGGATCCTGCTCAGCACCGATGGATTAACCGATCTGGTAACCGATAAAGAAATTTGCGAATATTTGGGATCAGCCTCTGATCCTCAAGAAACAGCCCGAGCACTGGTCGACTTAGCCCTGGGCAAAGGTGGATATGATAATATTACCATTGTGCTCTTATCCGTTTAATTAGGAGGTACAAAATTTGAACGGCACGACATTAGGTAGTCGCTATGAGTTAATTGAGATTATCGGGGAAGGCGGAATGTCAACCGTATATAAAGCCCGAGACAGGATTCTGGATAGAATTGTTGCGGTAAAGATATTAAAAGACGAGTTCTCCAAGGATAAAGGGTTTGTAGAAAAGTTTAAAACTGAAGCCTTGTCGGCAGCCAGTATTTCGCATCCCAACATTGTCAATATATATGATGTTGGCCAGGAAAACGATGTGCACTATATTGTGATGGAATATGTGGATGGTAAGACGTTAAAAGACATAATTCGCAAGCAGGCGCCGCTGCCTATAAATCAAGCGATCGATATTGCTATTATGGTCTGCGACGGTGTACATCATGCCCATGAGAAAGGGATTGTCCACCGCGATATTAAACCTCATAATATATTAATTACAGAGCAGGGAATGGTAAAAGTAGCTGATTTTGGGATAGCCAGGGCGGTCAGCGCCGGCACCATAACTTATGGAAATAATATAGTTGGTTCGGTTCACTATTTCTCACCCGAACAAGCCAAGGGTGAGGTTATAAACCGAACTACTGATATATATTCGATTGGCTGTATTCTTTTTGAGATGGTAACAGGCAAGGTTCCATTTGACGCGGAGAGTCCGATAACGGTTGCTCTAAGGCACATTCATGACGAACCGCCCTCACCACGCTTGATAAATCCTGAAGTACCTCTGGCTCTAGAGGCAATAATATTTAGAGCCATGGAGAAATTGCCGGCACGCAGATTTCAAACCGCCCAGGATATGCGTAATGCTCTGCTTAACGTACATAACTCCAAAGCAACTGCTATATCCCCCGGGCCAGAAAAGGATGTTGATAAGGTGAAAAAACGGAAGATAAAACCGATGGGTTGGGCATTTATTGCAATTGCCATAGTTGGGTTACTCGCGGGAGTCTTGTTCATGACGGGCGGCAATCTCTTCGGTAAAGAGGTAGCAGTGCCTGATATTGTGGGTATGAACATGGCGCAAGCCAAGAGCGAACTTGATGACCTTGGTTTAATAATGACTGTTATCGGCCGCCAGAACGATCCCACTGTAGCAAAGGATTTAATAATATCCCAAGAGCCTGGTAAAGGCCGCAAAGTAAAAGCTGGCCGCGAGATAAATGTTGTTGTCAGTACAGGTAATGAACAGGTTAAGGTTCCTAATATCACGGGAGTCAGCGTCAAGGATGCCACAACCCGGTTGGCCAATAATGGCTTAAATCTGGGCACACCCCAGGAAGTCTTTGATGAAAAATATGAGGCGGGAATAGTGATTTCCCAAAAACCAGCGGCGGATGCCATGGTAGCAGCCGGCACCAGCGTGGCTGTAGTAGTTAGCAAAGGTAAGGAACCCAACAAAGTGACCATGCCCGATTTAAAAGGTTTATCATTAAGTAATGCCACCAAAAAGCTGCAGGATAATAGACTGGTGCTGGGTGATGTCAAGCGTCAGGCAAGCAATTCTTTTTATAATGACCAAGTAGCAGATCAGGATACAGCAGCAGGTGTTTTGGTGGATGAAGGAACCAAGGTGAATATTACTGTAAGCACCGGCCCGGGGCCAGCATCCAAAACGAAACAACTGCAGTTTGATCTGCCTTCGGACCAGCAATTCTATAATGTAGTGATAACTGTCAATGATGCCCAGGATCAAAGAGTTGTATACAACGTGATGCATAAGGCCGGTGATACGGTTAGTGTTGGAATAAATTATTTTGGCACCGGAACAGCCGTAGCGCAGATCAATGGCAAACAGTTCAAAACCTATACTCTGCAATGAAATTAGCAGTAAATTAGAGGTGAAATATGACCCTGACTCAAGCGGAAGGTCTGGTAATAAAAAATTACAGCGGTTTCTATTACGTACAGGATAAGACGGATGATATCTATGAATGTAAAGTTAGAGGTAAAGTTAAAGAGAAACTACTGAGCGGAGACCGGGTATTATTTACACCTCTGGAAAACGGCAAAGGTATACTTGAAAAGGTACTTAGGCGCGAAAATCAACTTTATCGCCCCCGAGTTGCCAATGTAACACGGGTCCTGATAGTTATGGCCTATGATCAGCCCAAACCTGATCTGGGGTTGTTGGACAGGTTGATTTTTTTAGCTTTGTTTAATAAAATAACTCCTTGTATTATCCTGAATAAGTGTGATCTAGCTGTTGATGAAACCGCCAACCGGATACTAGGTTATTATCCAAGCACTTTTGAAGTGATAAGGACATCAGCTCGGCAAAACATAGGAATGGATAGGTTAAAGGCTGCCATTTCCGGTGAAATAGCCGTTCTTGCCGGACCTTCGGGAACAGGAAAATCCAGCATGTTGAAGCTCCTCACCGGGTCAGAAGTACGTACCGGGGAGGTTAGTGCTAAAATTGGCCGTGGTAAGCACACTACCCGACATGTTGAACTCTACCCCTTGCCGAATGGAGGCTGGGTAGTTGATACCCCCGGCTTCAGTGTTCTGGATTTGCCGGCCTTAAGACGCGAAGAACTGGTTCAGTATTTTCCCGATTTCACCGAATATGCTGATGACTGCAAGTTTGGTAATTGTCTGCATTACCGGGAAAAGGAATGTGGGGTTAAAACTGCCGTGGAGGAACAGAAAATACTTTTATCGCGTTATCAAAATTATATAACCATGTTGGAAGAAATTATTGAGAAGGAGAAGTGCTATTAGTGGTTCTACTCGCACCTTCAATATTATCAGCGAATTTTGCTCATCTGGCAGAAGATATTAAAAAAGTTGAGAATGCCGGGGTTGATTGGTTGCACATTGACGTTATGGATGGCCACTTTGTTCCCAACCTAACTATAGGACCCCAGGTGGTAGCCGATATTCGTCGGGAGACCAATCTGCTTCTGGATGTCCATTTGATGATTGAAAAACCGGAGCACATAATTCCGGCATTTATTCAAGCAGGAGCTGGACTTATAACCGTTCATGTTGAGACCTGTCCCCATTTACATAGGGTTATCGGTATGATAAAAGAGGCTGGCATCATGGCGGGGGTAGCTCTTAACCCTGCAACTCCGACGTCATTATTGGAAAACATAGTGCCTGATATAGATTTAATTTTAGCTATGAGCGTGAATCCCGGTTTTGGCGGGCAGAAATTTATTAGATCGGTAATAGGCAAGCTGACTAAGTTGAGTAACCTACTGCAAAATGCCGGATCATTGAAATATCTGCAGGTAGATGGCGGTATAAACGCGCAGACTGGCGAAGAAGTTATTAAGGCAGGGGCGAATGTTCTGGTAGCCGGCTCCTATATATTTAATGCTCCCAATGTGGCTCAGGCCGTTCAAAATTTACGGGACATCGTACCCAGGTAGTCTCCTAGAAACGAAAAAGTAAAGGAATATCATGCATGAATTATCCCAACCACGTATATAGGTATCATATTTTGACATATGGCTGTCAGATGAATGTTCGTGATTCTGAAATTATATCTGGTTTACTGGTTCAAAAAGGCTATATCGAGGAGCCCGAGGCAGAAAAGGCTGATTTAATAATATTTAATACCTGCAGTGTGAGGCATTCGGCTGAGAATAAAGTATATAGTAAACTGGGCGAATATACTAAACGCAAAAAGTCCCATCCTGATTTGATTGTAGCTTTCGGTGGATGCATGGCGCAAATGCCGGAGGTAATTAAAAAGGTTAAGAAACTGGGTGTGGACATTGTTTTTGGCACTCACAACCTGCATGAACTACCCCACTTAATTGAAGAGTTTCGAGAGACCAATAAGAAAGTGGTAAAGGTATGGCAGCAGCATGGTGAAGTCATTGAAGATCTGCCTTCGCATCGTAGGGCAGGTCTTAGTGGCTTTGTGAATATAATGTATGGCTGCAATAATTTTTGCAGTTACTGTATAGTACCCTACACGCGAGGGAGAGAAAGGAGTCGCCATCCGCGTGATATAATAGCCGAAGTGGAGCAACTGGCTCTTGCTGGTTTCAAAGAGGTTACCTTCCTAGGTCAGAACGTGAATTCTTTTGGCAAAGGCTTAGGCGATGAGTATGATTTTGCCGATCTCCTGATGATGGCTGATAAAGTAGCAGGACTGGATAGGGTACGGTTCATGACATCACATCCCAAAGATATGTCGGACAAGCTTATCGATACCATTGGTGGCGGGGAGAAACTTTGCGAACACATTCATGTTCCTTTGCAGGCGGGCAGTAACCGGGTATTACAGAGAATGAACCGCGGCTATACCAGGGAACATTATCTGGAGCTGGTGGCAAAAATGAGAGACAGGATACCGGGAGTGGCTATTACCAGCGACCTGATTGTAGGTTTTCCGGGAGAAACGGAAGAAGACTTCGAGGAAACCCTGGATATGGTCAAAAAAGTCGGCTTTGATGCCGCTTTTACATTTTTGTATTCCATTCGCACTGGTACTAAAGCAGCGAGTCTGGCTGATCAGATTGATTTGGCCACTAAAAAAAGCCGGTTGGTACGTTTGAATGAGCTCCAATACAGTATTGCTGCTCAATTAAATCATACTCTGGAGGGCAGCATCCAGGAAGTTTTAGTGGAAGGGCCTAGTAAAACGGATGAAGGTAAGTTAACGGCTCGTACCCGCACCAATCGCATTGTTATATTTTCCGGACCGGGGGATTTAGTTGGGAAACTAATAAATGTTAAAATAACTAAAGGCAAGACTTTTTCTCTATTTGGGGAGACAGTCCAGGATACATACTAAGAGATGAAAGAAACGGAGGAGTATAAATTGACTACGGAAAAAATTATTCAAATGGCATTTGAGTTGGGAAATTCCATAGCCCAGTCAGAGGAAATGGATTCTCTACAGGCAATGCAGACCAAATTGAGTGAGGACACGGAAGCATCAGCATTGATAAGTTACTATCAGGAAGCCCGGACTAAAATTGAGAACAAAATGCGGGACGGATTGCAGATTATGCCTGCGGAAGAGAAAGATTTGGAACAATTAGAACAGCAGCTCAATAGTCATCAAACGGTTAAAGAACTAATTCAGGTGCAGGAGAAGTTCAACAATCTAATGCAGAGTGTATATTTTGCAATGAACCAGGCCATGTCGGGGGAAAGTTGTTCTTCGGACTGCAGCAGTTGCGGCGGAAGCTGCGGAATGTAGCTAATGAGTTAGTAATGGGTCAGACCTGACAGTGACAGTGGGACAAAGGGACGGGTCCATTGTCCCACGGATTAAACGTTGAGTGGGACAATGGACCCGTCCCCTTGTCCCACATACCTGATATTTAATCACCGAGGAGGCATAATATTCTTGGCAGGCTATACCCCCATGATAGAGCAATATTTAAACATTAAAAAAGAACATAGGGAGGCCATCCTACTCTTTCGCTTGGGAGATTTTTATGAAATGTTTTTCGAGGATGCCCAAATAGCTTCACGCGAATTAGACATTGTCCTAACTGCGAGAGATGGCGGAGATGTCAAAATACCAATGTGTGGGGTGCCCCATCATGCTGTTAACAACTACATTGCCAGGTTGATCAGCAAGGGCCATAAGGTAGCCATCTGTGACCAGGTAGAAAACCCTAAACAGGCTGCGGGTATTGTTAAACGGGAAGTAACCAAAATTATTACCCCGGGAACAATATTGGACGATACTATGCTAGATGAGGGAAAAAATAATTATTTGGCAGCGGTAGTCGATGTAGATGGAATAATTGGCTTGGCGTATGTTGATGTTTCTACAGGTTCCTTCTTAGTTACGGAAATGGGTGGGCCGGAAAGCATGAGTTGGCTGGACGCCGAACTACAAAGGTTAGAACCAGCTGAATGTCTGCTGCCGGCTGGAAGTAGTTTGGATTCATTATGGCAGGATAATTTTACCAATCAAGATATGGTTATTACCAAAATAGATGAAATGGCTGCCACTCGTGAAGAAGCCCGGCAAATGTTACTAAAGCATCTGGGGGTTGCCTCCCTCGAAGGCTATGGTTTAGAGGAGTATAGCGCAGGGATTATGGCCGCCGGAATTATAATGTCCTTCCTAAACGCCACCCAAAAGACAAGTTTAAATCATATTCGCAGTATTGCTGCCTACCAGAACCATAATTTTATGGAGTTGGATGCGTTTACCCGCCGCAACCTGGAACTGACCGCTTCTCTGCGCGAAGGAAGGAAAGAGGGATCTTTGCTGGCGGTAGTCGATCTATGCCGTACTCCTATGGGGAAGCGAACCTTGAGAAAATGGCTGGAACAACCATTGAGAGATATTAAGCAGATAAACAAACGACTGGATGCAGTAGAAGAACTGGTCAACGATATAAAACTGCGGAACGAAAGCCGGGAAATATTAAACAGAATCTATGATCTAGAGCGCCTGGCTGGTAAACTTGGCAGCGGCATAATAACACCCCGTGATCTATTAACCCTTAAACATTCATTAACCGTGTTGCCGTTACTAAGCAATGTCTTGAGCAACTGCCGCAGTATATATCTACAGGAACTATGTCACTTAAATCCTTTGGCGGAAGTTTATGAGATTATTGATAAAGCTATTACTGAAGATGCTCCTCTGGCAATTAAAGAAGGCGGCATTATCAAAGTGGGTTATAGCGGGGAAATAGATGAGTTGAAATTGCTGGCTTCGGAGGGTAAAGCCTGGCTGGTTGCTCTCGAGAATAGGGAAAGAGAACGAACAGCCATACGAGCTTTGAAAGTAGGATACAATCGAGTTTTTGGCTATTATATTGAGGTAAGTAACGCCAACCGCAGCTCGATTCCGCCTGATTACATACGCAAACAGACTCTGGTTAATGCTGAGCGTTTTATTACTGAAGAATTAAAGATATATGAGGAAAAGATACTCGGTGCCCGAGAAAAACTATATGAGTTGGAATATCTTTGCTTCCAAGAGATTCGGGATACCTTGCAGCAATTCATAGCGCCTCTTCAGGAGACTGCCGAAGCAGTTGCCAAGATGGACGTCTTGGCTTCACTTGCCCAGATTGCTTATCTTAATGATTATGTGCGACCGGTGCTAAGTCAAGATGGTAAAATAGAGATAAAATCAGGACGTCATCCGGTGATAGAGAAGTCCCTGCAAGATGCCCGCTTTGTCCCCAATGATATCACCATGGATAATGAAAAAGCACGCTTTGCCATAATTACGGGGCCCAATATGGGAGGGAAGAGTACCTATCTGCGACAAACCGCGATTCTGGTCCTGATGGCCCAAATGGGCAGTTTTATTCCCGCCGATGATGCTCGGATCGGAATCGTAGATCGCATATTTACCCGGGTGGGTGCTTCGGATGATTTGACTGCCGGGCATAGCACATTCATGGTGGAAATGTTGGAGCTGGCCAAAATAATTAATAATGCCAGCCAGAATAGTCTGGTTATATTAGATGAAATCGGCCGGGGGACCAGCACTTACGACGGTCTGAGCATTGCCCAGGCAGCCAGTGAATTTATTCATGACAAAATTGGCGCTAAAACTCTTTTTGCCACCCACTATCATGAATTGACCCGTTTGGCGGATAACCATCCAGGCATTTTTAATCTATCCGTATCGGTATTGGAATCCGGAGACAATGTAACCTTCCTTAAGAAGGTGCTGCCTGGCAAAGCTGATAAAAGTTATGGAATCCATGTGGCCAAATTGGCCGGAATACCCGGTAAAGTCGTAACCCGTGCTTATGATATCCTGGATGGTTTAGAAACGGATGAAGGTCCTCATACCAAAACAGGGGTGGAGCAGATGAGCCTTTTTGGGGAAGAAAGAAGTGCTGTCCTGGAAGAACTGGAAGGGCTTAATGTAGATAATCTCAGTCCACGGGACGCTCTGCAAATATTATATCGCTGGAAAGAGAGTAATCTATAATGAGCGCTTGCGCGAATTGGCGCCAAAACGCGGGCGCTATGCGCCTTCTCTTCGCGTTTTGTGTGCATCGCACCGCGAGCGTTTTATCGAACGCTCTTCATTCGGGGATTGAACTCATCACTGAAGAAAAAAATCAGATTATCCTCCACCTATAGAGGAGGGGATCTTAAGAGAAGTTCGATAGATAGAGATTATTAAGGGGGCATAGCTATATGTTGATCGGCATTGATGTGGGGGGAACCTTTACTGATGGTGTTATATTCGATGGTAAGACTGTAACTGCAGTAGTAAAACATCCCACCAATAACCTGGACTTAAAGAACACCCTGCTGCAAGTGCTGGATGAACTACTGGCCGAAGTCAACCCCAAGGATATTCATAGAATTGTGCTCAGCACTACCCTGGTTACTAACATGTTGGCTACCGGCAATGTTGAAAGGACAGCCCTGCTGCTAATGCCAGGTCCAGGATTACCGCTGGATACCTATCGAATATTTGATGATACGTATTTATTGAAAGGGAGTATTGATTTTAGAGGCAGAAAAACCGAAGCCCTTGATCGTAAAGAGATAGAAAAAGCAGTTTCCCAGATCCAGGTCCAGGGCATTAGAAAAATCGCAGTAGTCGGAAAATTCTCCAATCGCAATAGTGAATATGAAAAAGAAGTCCAGAAAATTATATTGGACTTGTTTCCCGCTATGGAAATCTCTATAGGCAGTGAAACCGCTGGTCAACTTAATTTTTTGCGGCGGATAGTGACTACCTATTATTCAGTTATGACTCAATCTGTCTGGGAAAGTTTCATAATTGAGATAGAAAAAGCGCTGCAAGCTAGAGAAATTGCAGCTGAGGTGGCTGTCTTAAAAGCCGACGGGGGAACCATGCCCCTCCGTTTGTCGCGATATAAGCCCTGTGAAACAGTTTTCTCGGGTCCAGCCGCCAGTACCATGGGAGCGGTAGCTTTGGTTATGAAACCTCGGAACACTGTAGTGCTTGATATTGGAGGAACAACCTCGGATATTTCCCTTTTAATTGATGGTCATCCTCTCTATGCTTCCAAAGGAGCCAGAATCGGAGGACATTATACTCACATAAATGCATTTTCAGTCCGTTCTCTTCCTCTGGGGGGGGATAGCCCCATATTAATCAACAATGGCGAGATATGCGTAGAGACTAAACGTCTGGGCAGCGCAGCCTGTTTCGGTGGCGATCAACCTACGGTTACGGATGTCTATAATCATAAATATATGCTGGGAATTGGGCAGCAATCTGAATCATCGGCAAGTTTAACCGGTCTCATTCAAGGAAGTGAGCTGGACATTGAAAGGCTCTGTACCGGGGTGGAGACAATTGTATTAGAACGCTTGCAAGCAGCTATTGAGCAGATGTTGCAGGAATGGGAAAATGAACCTGCTTATCGGGTTTGGGAAGTAGTTCACGGACGTAAATTTGATGTTCAGGAAATAATAGGCATCGGGGCTGCCTCCCCGGCCATAGTTCCGCACCTGGCTCAGCGAATGCAAGTGGAGTGCACAATTCCTGCCTATGCATCCGTAGCCAATGCCCTAGGTGCGTGCGTAGCCCGACCTACCCTGTCCCTAAAACTTCATATAGACACCCAGAGTGGTTACTATGTCCTGGACCAGGACGGTAGGAAGGGCAGCCTCCCAGCCGGGAGGAACCTGCAAATGCAGGATGCTCGTGAGCTGGCTCTGCAAAACTTGGCAGAGATAGCTAAACTCCGAGGCATGGATGAATATTCCGCAGATGCGGAATTCTACCTGGAAGAACAATTTAACGTAATACGAGGTTGGGATACGGTGGGGAAGATATTTGATATAGGAATTCAAATAGCACCTGGTTTTATTAAAGAATATCAGGGGGTGAGCAGATGAAACCGACAGCACTAATATTTTTCCCGGCTTTTGATTGGGCTATATCCCCGACCCATCCAGAAAGAGAAGAGCGACTGCTGTATACTCGCGATCAAATATTTGAAGAAGGAATCATGGATTTACCGCAGATCAGAGAATATAAGCCACGGATGGCGGCATACAAAGACATCGCCCGGGTACATTTCTGTGTACCGGATATTGATGCTCAGATCACCGAGGCTCATCTGGTATCAGCGGGTTCAGCCCTGGTCATTGCAGACGCGGTAATGACAGGTGAAGTGGCTAATGGCTTTGCATTGGTAAGGCCGCCCGGACATCACGCCATGACCGTTGCTCATGGCAATCGAGGATTTTGCAATATTAACAATGAAGCGATTATGGTAGAATACCTGCGCAAGAAGTATGGACTGCGTAAGATTGCTATTGTAGATACGGACGTACATCATGGCGATGGTACTCAAGAAATATTCTGGCATGATCCAGACATCCTATTTATTTCTTTTCACCAGGATGGCAGAACCCTGTATCCAGGAACAGGGTTTATCGAAGAACTAGGGGGACCACTGGCGCATGGATCTACCATAAATGTACCTTTGCCCCCCCGAACCACTGATGTCGGGATTCATTATGTATTGGACAATTTAGTACTGCCGATTCTGGCTGAATTTAAGCCGGAACTGGTGGTTAATTCAGCCGGACAGGATAATCATTATAGTGACCCGTTGGCCAATATGTGTTTTTCGGCTCAGGGTTACGCAGTACTGAATAGTAAATTGGCGCCGGATGTTGCGGTTTTGGAAGGCGGGTATTCCGTTGAAACGGCTCTGCCTTATGTTAACCTGGGCATAATTATGGCAATGGCCGGGATAGACTATTCCAATCTTAGAGAGCCAGACTATTCACCCACCCAGTTCAAAGAATCCCCCCGGAACATGGAATATATCAAAGAGCTGGTAAATACCCAGTTGGCTAATTTCAGAGGCAGAGAGGAAGTTATTAAAGCCAATCGCTTGAAATATCCAGGAGACTACACATACTATAAAAAAATATTCTATGATACGGATGGTATTCACGAGGAACAGTCAACCCAACTGCATATGTGTGAACATTGTGCCGGGTATCGGGTTAGCAAATCGACTGCTCAGCATCCGCGCTGGGGTCTAAACCGGGTATTATGCGTAAGCGTGCCCACCTATGGTTGTCCCGAATGTCAAGCCCAAGCTCAGCGTATTTATGCCGAGAAGTGTAAAGAGGTCCGTAATTTCAACTATGTTTATTTGCAGGATCGGGTGAGCGACGTGTATCGGTGTACCGACACCGCCCTTAGTTTGGAAACGGTGTTATAGTATGGCCATTAAGCTTCTGGATGATCAGCTGATAAATAAGATAGCCGCCGGAGAAGTGATTGAAAGACCTGCTTCCGTTGTGAAGGAACTGGTGGAAAATGCCATTGATGCGGACAGTACAAAAATCAACATTTATATTTCCGGTGGGGGCATTGATAGCATAGAGATATCGGATAATGGGGCAGGAATACCTTATCAAGAGGTTGCGTTAGCCTTTAAACGTCATGCCACCAGTAAAATTACCCGGGAAGCAGATCTCTTTAATATCGATACCATGGGGTTTAGAGGCGAGGCCTTGCCCAGCATAGCATCGGTAAGCAGATTAGAATTGTATACTCAATTTGGGACCCAGACCGGGGTGCGGGCTTACCTGGAGGGAGGTCACGAACCTGAAATAGAATCTCATCCCACGGCACCGGGGACCAAGATTATCGTGAGAAATATATTTTATAATACCCCCGCCCGCAAAAAATTCTTGAAATCCGCTGTAAGTGAGGGTATTCATATTCATGACATAGTAAGTCGGCTGGCTCTGTCTCGGCCGGATATTTCCTTTACCTACGCTAATGAAAAGAAACTGTACTTTAAAACTCCTGGTTCGGGAAATTTGCGTGATACGGTGATTTCAATATACGGTTCCGATTATGCCAGCAATTTTTTAGACTTGACATGGAGCGGTGAAGACTACACCTTGAGCGGCTTGATCTCCAAACCTGAATTTCCCCGAGCAAATAGAAAAAATCAGACATTTTTTGTGAACCATAGATGGGTCAAAAGTCCAATGCTGGCCAGGGCCGTTGATGAGGGCTATCGGGGACGGCTGCTTTCCCGAGAATATCCGGCGGTGTTTTTGTTTCTCTCTATCCCCCCAGCCGAGGTAGATGTAAATGTACATCCTCAGAAGTCAGAAGTCCGCTTTCGCGACGAAAAAGTCGTTTTCCGATTGATCACTCATGCTATTAGGGATCGAATGGACAATCCTGCACATCCTTCGACAGAAGTTGGGGCAACAAAAGCAGAATCGCACCCTTGGCTCCACCAAATCAGCAGACCCGACTCATACCTTGGATTTACCAATGGTTCTGGTGATTACATAAGTGAATCTGCCATCTCTTTTGAACGCAGCCGTTTGACCAACGCCATGCCCCAATATAGAGGCCTGGATAGTATAGATTTACCTATGGAGGACAATGGTTTTGCCATTATCGGCCAGTGTTTTGCTTCCTATGTTCTAGTGGAAAGTGGTAATGAACTCTGGTTGGTAGACCAACATGCTGCCCACGAAAGAATAATGTATAATCGGATGGCTGCAAAAAATTCTGACACCGCATCTAATTCTCAATTGCTGGTGTTCCCACTGGCTTTTGATATGTCCAGTGCCCATATGGATCTTTTGGAAGAAAAACAGCCAATATTTCGCGAAATAGGTTTCGATATCGAAGCATTAGGCCCTAATTCTGCGATTGTAAGGGGGGCTCCGCCCCTGCTGCAAGGGCGGGAAATAGAGGTTATTAACGAGTGTATGGAACTCTTGGAGGATGAACGGCAAATTGATTTGAAAAAGGAGATCTTGGCCATGATTGCCTGCAAACAGGCTATAAAGGCAGGGCAGAACTTATCCCGAGCGGAAATGGCTATGCTCATCCATGATCTTTTGCAGGTCGAAGATTATAAAAACTGTCCGCATGGCAGGCCTACCATGGTAGAGTTCAACCATTTCGAATTAGATAAACGTTTTAAGAGGAAATAATATGAAGTTTGTCATTACCACTCCCCAGTCTATTAACAGCGTAAGCGAAACCATGGCTCAGTTTGTAAATGCTTGTCAGCTTGAATACGTTCCCCGCCAAAAAGGCAGTCTTAATAAAATTGCGACTGAACATGATGCTGACGGGGTTATAGTTTGGGAAACAACCGGTCCCATATTATATATTGAAGACGAAAAACTGTTTTTTCATCCCAGTATGGCTAAATGCAGGATAGCTGCTTATCGTAAAAAGAAACAGGAAGACATAATGATTAAAGCCTGCCAGTTAGAGCGGGGGGACAGCTTTTTGGATTGCACCCTGGGAATGGGCGCTGATTCCATTGTGGCCGCCTATTTTTCCGAGACTGGAAAAATTACCGGATTGGAGTCTCAAACGGTTATTGCCCAGGTTATGAGTTGGGGGATGAAAATGTATGAAGGGCAGATGCCGTGGCTAAATAAAGCGATTAAACATGTTGAGATAATTGATTGCGATCATAAGATATTTCTTAGCCAGCAGGTAGACAGGTCGTATGATATTATTTACTTTGATCCGATGTTCAGTAAGCCGATACTTCACAGTCAACCTATCTCCCCCTTAAGAAAATTGGCCAATCATGATCACCTTGATAAGACCGTTATTCACGCAGCTTGCCGGGTAGCTAAAAAATGCGTGGTCCTGAAAACCCAGGCCGCAGATATAGAAATTGAACGACTGGGGTTTACCAGGGTGATAGGCAGCATACACAATCCTATTGTGTATGGTGTCATAGATGTGCGATAAACATAAGTTTGTGTAGTAAACAAACGATTAGGAGAGTATTATGCTGAAATTAGCAGCTATAGTTGGACCCACCGCTGTCGGAAAAACGGAGCTATCCATAAGCGTAGCGCAGAACCTGGGCGGGGAAATCATATCCTGCGATTCAATGCAGGTCTACCAAGGTATGGATATTGGTACGGCCAAAGCTAGTCTTAGCCAGCGTAAAATTATTGCCCACCATCTCATCGATATAGTAGAACCTGATATCAATTTCACCGTAGCAGATTATCAGAAACTGGCCAAACAAAAGATTCTGAACATAACTGAGCATGGTCATATACCTATTCTAGTCGGAGGAACTGGTCTATATTATCAGTCGGTAGTAGATAATTACGATTTCTTTCCCATGGAGTCCCTGCAGACAGTCCGATCCAAATGGGAACAAGTCTGCCAGGAGAAGGGGTTAGAATACTTATTTGAACAATTAGTGATGGTTGATAGGGAATATGCCCTAAAAATAGGGGGTAATGACAAGAAACGAATTATTCGAGCTCTGGAAGTATATGATCTAACTGGCCAGCCCTTTTCCAGTATTCAGAATAGAAATATTAATACCTACCTGCTGGCTGCAGTGGGATTATATCTGGATAGAGCTGAACTATATAACCGGATCGAACAGAGAGTGGAAACAATGATTAAAGGGGGATTGATTGAGGAGGTTGCTGAGTTGCGCGCGCGCGGTTATGATTTGTCCATGAACTCCATGCAAGCCCTTGGTTACAAGCAGGTATATAACTATTTGGAAGGTATGCTAACATATGAGGTTATGGTATATGAAATTAAGAAGGAAACCCGCAATTTTGCCAAAAGGCAATATACCTGGTTTAATAAAGACAAACGGATAAAATGGTATAATATAACCGATTATTCAAATCCTGATATACTGCTGGAAAAAATTTGTGAACTTATGGAAGGACTATTACTTAGAGTGTAGAATAGTAACAAAGGGTTGCAGGAAAGAAATAATTGAGTGGAGGGTCGAACCTTGATGACTAAAAACCAGTTTAATCTGCAGGATGCTTTTCTAAACCAGGTTAGAAAAGACAAAATATTGGTAACTATTTTTCTGGTTAATGGGTTTCAGATTAAGGGTCTGGTAAGGGGTTTTGATAATTTTACCGTAATTGTTGAATTAGACGGCAGACAGCAGTTGGTTTACAAGCATGCCATATCAACGGTAGCACCGATAAAGCCAATCGCGATAATAAATATGGATGTCAGAATTGAAAATGAGGGCATCTAACTAGGATCGTGACTTAATATGAATCGTAAAACCTAACTCCCTGGCCAATCAACGACCGGGGAGTTATTTTGTGGGCCAGTACAGTTGCATTGACTTTTAGGCAATAAAGATTAAGCTATTATAGAAAGTTTGATTGCCCTTGTAAGCAAAGCTAGGCACCATCCACATAGTGTCACCACTTCTATCTATTTTTCATATATATAGGGTAGATTTCAATAAGAGTGGTGATATTAATGGAAATATCCATGAAGTTTAAGAGTGCCGCCCAGGAATCAGAGGGAATTGAAGACATTCAGGCCGCCCCGCTTTCATTTGCCCGTACTGATGCGTTTCAGGAATTGGAACAGTTAATTGGCTTAAAACAAGTAAAACGTACGATTGCAGAAGTGACAGCATTTTCATTGATTCAAAAACATAGGGCAGAAAAGGGGTTAAAAACCAATCCGACGGTGCTGCACGCGATTTTCAAAGGAAATCCTGGTACTGGAAAAACGACCGTAGCCCGCATAATGGGAAAGGTCTTTCATGATATTGGAGTTCTATCCCGAGGACATCTGGTGGAAGCGGAAAGGGCCGACCTGGTGGGTGAATATATTGGGCATACTGCCCTGAAAACCAAGGAAATATTAAAGAAATCTCTTGGAGGAGTTTTATTCGTAGATGAAGCCTACACATTAGCTCAAGGGGGAGAGAAAGATTTCGGCAAAGAGGCTATAGCTACTCTGGTCAAAGCCATGGAAGACCACCGTGATAATTTGATTGTTATATTAGCCGGTTACTGCCATGAGATGGATTATTTTGTTAATTCAAATCCGGGATTGAGATCCCGATTTCCCTTACAGATTGATTTTTCCGATTACAGCAGTGAGGAGCTTTTTAGGATTGCCTTGCAAATGTATACAGATAGAGATTATGAACTAAGCAACAAGTGCCGCTGGAGGTTGAAATATATGCTGGATGAATTTGTGAAAATTCATCACCCCCATAGTGGTAATGCCAGGTATATACGCAATCTAGCCGAAAGATCGATTAGACTGCAAGCCCTTCGAATTGTGGACAAGGATTATCTTACTCGTAAGGATTTAATCACGATTGAAGAAGCGGACTTGCCCTGCGGAAAAGACAAATATGTAGAATATTAAGAAAGTGGTGGAGAAAAACTTGGATGCCCTAAATATAATTCGTCAGGGAGAGAGCTGCCTGCGCAATGTTTTCGAGCAAAACGAAGAAACTGCCTATGCAAACCAGACTAAAGTATTAAAAGCCTTTCAGAGACACCGGGTAAGAGAGAATTTTTTCGATACCTCTACTGGTTATGGATACGGTGATATGGGCAGAGATGAATTGGAAAGCATTTATGCGGAAATAATGGAAACCGAGGACGCCATGGTTCGCTCCCAAATAGTATCAGGCACTCATGCCATAGCTGTCTGTCTTATGGCTCTACTAAGGCCTGGGGATGAGATGATCTCCGTACTTGCAAGTCCCTATGATACCCTCTGCAAAGTTATTGGCAAGAAAACTTCTGCCAAGGGAACCCTGATAGATAGAGGTATAATTTATACCGAGGTACCTTTAAATAACTCGGGCCAACCGGATATGCCGGCCATAGCCGCAGCTATCAATACCAACACCCGTCTGGCACTTATCCAGAGATCGCGCGGATACAGCTTAAGATCGTCCTTGCAGGTCGATGACATAGAAATTCTGGTGCAGACAATCCGCTGCGCCAACCCGGCCACAATCATATTTGTTGATAATTGTTATGGAGAATTTACCGATATCCGTGAGCCCTCTTCGGTCGGGGCAGATCTTATGGCTGGTTCATTGATTAAGAATCCCGGCGGCGGTTTAGCTCCATCTGGAGGGTATATAGCCGGTCGAAAAGGCCTGGTAGAAGAGGTGTCCTATCAGCTGACGGCACCAGGTCTGGGAAAAGCGCTGGGCGCCAGTCTGGTGAACAAACGGCACTTATATCAGGGGCTTTTCATAGCTCCCCACACGGTAATGCAGGCCATGAAAGGGGCGGCTTTACTGGCCTACGTATTTGAGCAATACGGTTTCGAGGTATACCCACATTGGGGAGAAAAACGCGGTGATATTGTACAGGCCATTAAAATGAATAGTGCCGAGCAAGTGATTAACTTCTGTCAGATAGTTCAGAACAGTTCACCGGTCGATAGTGATGTTAGATTGGAATACGGAGAGGTTCCTGGTTATAGTGACCGTATAGTTATGGCCGCGGGTACTTTTATCCAGGGTTCATCTATAGAATTGTCATGTGATGCCCCCCTCAGAGAACCTTACGTAGTCTATCTTCAGGGAGGTTTGACCTATGAGCATATTCGTTTTGTGGTCAAACAACTAATTGAGAAATTGTTGGAATCTTAAGAGTAACTAAGTGCAAGGAGGAGAAATTATGCATGCTGCGGTATTAATTATAACCCTGGTTATTGTCGTACTGGGGATCGCAGGAACGTTTCTGCCTGTTATACCGGGTATCCCCTTGATCTTTGCAGCTATTGCAGCTTATGGATGGTATGAAGGTTTCCAAGTGGTTACCCCTAAATACCTGGTAATTATGGGCGGGCTAGCGGTACTGTCAATATTTATTGATTATCTGACAGTTTATTGGGGTGCTAAATACTTCAAATCCAGCAAAATGGGGATGTATGGTGCTGTACTGGGAAGTCTGGTCGGATTATTTATAATCCCGCCGCTGGGTCTCCTCATCTGCCCATGGCTGGGAGCAATTGCCGGTGAGTTAATCCAGGGGAATGATTGGAACCAAGCTTTGCGTTCAGGAATGGGAGCCGTTATCGGACTGTTTTCGGGGATTGCCTTTAAGATAGTCCTGGGAATGGGGATGTTGTTGTCATTTCTGTTTGTAGTATTCTAAAAAGATAGGGGCAGGGTGACAAGCAGGGACCCGTCCCCGTGTCCCGCGTAATCTTCTGATTGATAGTAGGGCCTATTTGTGGTAACCTGATTTGGTTGACAAATGAATAACTTACAGGAGGGGATATTTTGAATAGCGACGATGTTATCAGAATAGTCCAAGAGGAAAATGTTAAATTTATCCGCTTAGAATTCACTGATATCTTGGGAGTACTAAAGAACATATCTATCACCGTTGAACAGCTGGGCAAGGCTCTTAATGGAGAGTTAATGTTTGATGGATCATCAATTGAAGGATTTGTTCGTATTGAAGAATCAGACATGTACCTGAAACCTGACATCAATTCGTTTCTGGTGCTTCCCTGGGTAAGTCCTGTCTCAGCCAGTAAAACGGCCCGACTTATTTGCGACATATTTGACCCGGAAGGCAACCCTTTCCATGGGTGTCCGCGCTTTGCTCTTTCTAAAGTGCTGCAGGAGGCCAAAGAATTGGGCTATACTATGCAAGTTGGTCCGGAACCGGAATTCTTTATGTTCCAGCTTGACGAGAACGGCACTCCCAGTCTGCAAACACACGATAAAGCCAGCTATTTCGATCTGCCCCCGGTTGATAAAGGGGAAGATGCCCGTCGGGATATGGTTGAAACCCTGCAAACCATGGGTTTTGAAATAGAAGCGGCCCATCACGAAGTGGCTCCCGGTCAACACGAGATCGATTTTAAATATATGGAAGCCCTTAGAACAGCTGATAATATCATGACTTTCCGAATTGTAGTCAGAACCGTGGCCCAGCGGCATGGATTACACGCTACTTTTATGCCTAAACCCGTATATGGCATCAATGGTTCTGGAATGCACCTGCATGTTTCCTTATTTAAAGATGGCCAAAATATTTTCTATGATGCCACCAAGGAAGATGGGTTGAGTGAAACCTGCCGCAGTTTCATAGCTGGGGTTTTGAAGCATGCACCGGCCATATCTGCAATTACCAGTCCTACGGTTAATTCCTATAAACGATTAGTACCTGGCTATGAAGCACCAGTTTATATTGCCTGGTCATATCGTAATCGCAGTCCGCTAATTAGAATTCCGGCCAAGCGTGGCTTAAGCACCCGTATTGAAGTCCGCAGCCCCGACCCCAGCTGTAATCCTTATCTGGGTCTAGCAGTGATTCTGAAGGCGGGTTTGGAGGGTGTACGGGAAAAATTAGCCCCGCCTGCATCAGTTGAACAGAATATTTATGACATGGATCTAGCCACTCGTAATGAACAGGGGATTGCTTCTTTACCGGAAAATCTGTACGAGGCGATTAAAGAATTGAAACAGGATAAATTAATCCAGGACGCGTTGGGACCCCATATTTATTCGCGCTTTGTCATGGCCAAGACCAAAGAATGGGAAAGCTACAGTTCTAGGGTTTATGATTGGGAAGTTAACGAGTATTTAGAGAAGTTCTAATACTATAATAAATGCAAAAAGGCCACCTGGACAACATTACGTTGATTCCAGGTGGCCTTTATTAATTCAGAATTTTACATATGGCGTAAGAGTCCGGTCACTTTTCCGAGAACAGCAACATCTGGTGAAATAATAGACTGCATGGTGCTGTTTTCAGGTTTCAATTCAATGTATTCATCTCGCTTGTAATATCTTTTTACAGTTGCCTCATCTTCAAGCATAGCTACGATTATTTCTCCGTTGGAAGCATCTGCTTGCTCTCTAACAATCAAATAATCTCCATCTAATATGCCGGCTTCAATCATGCTTTCACCTTTGACCCGGAGAATATAATGATTGCCGCGACCTACAAAATCTACGGGAACGGGAAAGTAAGTTTCAATATTTTCTGTAGCTAGAATAGGAACTCCAGCTGCCACATTACCAACTACAGGCAGGTTTATGGTGGACAGATCGGCTGCGGCCGAGTCTGATCTGTTTACCGGTATAATAGCCCGTGGTTTAGAGGGGTCTTTTCTAATGTAACCCTTATCTTCCAATTGCACCAAATGGGCATGAACAGTGGAACTGGATTTCAGGCCTACTGCCTCGCCAATTTCTCTTACTGAGGGAGGATATCCTTTGGTCCTTATTCTCTCGTGAATAAATTCCAGAATTAGTTTTTGACGTTGATTAAGACTATTGCCACTAGTCATATATAAACCTCCAGATTTTTGTTAAATTATAACATAGAAAACCTGACGAAAACATACGTTCGCCAAAATATTGTAAAATAATTAGCTAGTCAGACTATTTACCGGACTTAACCTGATAACTTTTGCTCAAAAGTTCCACTGGATGGACCACCGGGGTTGACAAGCCGCGTTTTTTAACGCCGTATTTTAATTGCATCATACAACTAGGGCAGCAGGTGGCAATCATAGCTGCACCGGTCGCCGCTGCATTATCCATCTTTTTGTCGAGTATCTGCATGGATAAATCATAGTGAGTAAGGCTGTAAGTACCTGAACCCCCGCAGCACCGGTTGGCATCTTTCATTTCCACCAGTTCAACTCCCGGTATCAATTTCAACAGTTCCCGAGGTTCGGACTTGATTCCTTGAGCATTAGCCAGGTGACAGGGATCATGATAGGTAACCTTCATATTTTCTGCATTGGTGCTCGGCGGCACTTTTATATCCAGAACGTTAATTAAAAAACTGGTAAGATCTATAACTTTGTCAGAAAACTTTTTAATTTCAGCATCGAGACCGGAGGAACTTAGTAAAAATTCCATGTTTTTGGCCGATAGGGCCGCGGAACAGGAAGCACAATCAGTCACAATATAATCAAAATTATATGAATTAAATACTTTAAGGTTATCCTTGGCCAGTTGCTGGGCAGTATCCATTTTACCATTGGCAATATGGGGTAAACCGCAGCATTTCATATTGTTGGGAATAATTACATCGCATCCATTGCGGGTAAGCACATCAACCGTGGCGATAGCCACTCCCGGATTTAATAGATCAGTACCACATCCCAGAAAATAGCCAACCGTATACTTTTTCTCACCACGGGATCTATTTACGGCGGACAGTTGGGATCGAGCCGAACGATAAGGTATATCGCTTAAAATACGCTCTGCTTTGGGCATATCCCCTGGCAGCATTTTAATTAGACCCAGCTGGCGCGCCAAATTTTGGGCGCCTGACATCTGGGCTCCCCACATCATGCGAATAGCAGTTTTCAGAAGACCAGGTTTGGTCCACATAGTGTCGAATATCAAATCTTTCACTAAATTTGGATTCTTTGCATACACATACGAACGAGCGGCTGCGTTTAATTCATGGACATCGATTCCTGAAGGGCAATTTACACTGCAGGTTTCACACATTAAACAGTTGCTGAGATGATCATAAACATTCTGATCAGGGTTTACCTTGCCATCTTTTAACATCTGTACCATAAATACATGACCACGCGGGGCTACGGTTTCATTTCTAATTTCAGCAAAAACCGGGCATACGCTTCTGCATTTACCGCAGCGTACGCATTTCATTAACTGTTCCTTTATAGGGGGTAATTCTTTAAATTCCATAAATATATCTCCTTCCTAAAGAACTGAACTCCTTCAATATTAAATCAGCTTGCCGGGGTTCATAATTCCTTTAGGGTCAAAAGCTTGTTTAGTCTTGAGCATATAATCCAGGGCAGTACCGTGTTCCAAGCGGGCATAGCGCCTGCGCACCGCACCCACTCCATGCTCACCGGTAGTTGTTCCTTCCATCTCAATAGCCAGCAGATGAATCTCATCTACTAATTTTAGAACCCGCTCAACCTCTTCGGGATTTTCGGGGTTAATAACGGGTGCGGTATGGACATTACCGTCACCGATGTGCCCATAATTAACTACTTGAATACCATATTTATCACCCAAAGCTCTAATGGCGCGCAGAGTATCTGCCACCTTGGAGAGGGGCACACTAATATCTTCGCCTGCAAAAATCCGGCTGCCATCAGGGCGAACCCGTGCCGCCGCCGCCGCGGTCACACTCCGGCCTTCCCACAATTCTGCCATACGTTTCGGTTCGGTGGCCCACTCGACTGAACGGGCCCTTTTCCCAGCCATTTCGCGGATAACATTGCCCTCAAATTCAACGCTGGGTGGATTGCCGTCTACCTCAAAAAGAAGAATTGCCTCAGCGTCGGGAAGGTTAATTTTAGGTTTAAAGTCGTTTACTGCTTTAATAGCCGAGCTATCCAATATTTCTATTCCGGATGGTAAAATACCAGCTTGGTAAACATCTAAAACGGTGGCCGGCGCATCGTCTAATTTATCAAAAACTGCCATAGCAATCCCGCGAGCCCTAGGCTTAGGAAAGCATCTTAAGCGAATTCTGGTTATTACGCCTAGAATACCCTCAGATCCAACCATTAACTTGGTAAGGTTTAACCCCGATACATTTTTAATAGCTCGGGATTTCATGCCGCCGGTAATTATAACATCGCCATTAGGCATTACAACCTCCAACCCCAAAATATATTGCTCCGTGCAGCCATATTTAACTGCTCTAAGGCCGGAAGCATTGTTGGCCACCATCCCACCTATTGTGCACATCAGACTGCTGCCAGGATCTGGCGGGAAAAACAGATTGAATTTAGCCAATTCTTCATTTAACTTGGCATGAATCACTCCGGGGCGCACTATGACCTGCATATTTCTGGCATCTATTTCAACAATCTCATCCCAGGTTGACAAGTCCAGTACAATACCGCCTTCGACAGCAACACAGCCGCCGGTTTCACCAGTGCCGGCTCCTCTGGGAATTACATTAATGTCATTCTCATAGGCAAACTGCATAATCTTCTGCACATCGTCAGTAGATGAAGGGAAGACCACCGCATTCGGCGAAGTTGTTTCTAATTTAGTCAGAAATGAACTATCGTAAGAATAATACATCAAATCAAGTTCTTCGCAGAGCAGTTTGTCACTGCCCAACATTTCAACCAGCTTTTGTTGAATACTTGTCTTTTCCAAAATATCACTCTCCTGTTAATGTTGACATTGGTTAATAAATAGACTATCTGCCCATTATAACATAAATATTAAATATTACTTTTGACTAATAAGTGGTAAAATATGATAAGCACATCGTTAATTTGGAAAAATGAATAAATGTATCTGCATTAAATAATGCTGATGTGCATCGCATGATGCAATATAGCATTAAATTCGCCCAATTATTTACCAATAGCAATTTTTGCCTGTATCTCTGGAAGTTGAATATATAGGCAATATATATACCGAGATCTGGTTGTAAAATTGATGGCATGTATATTGCTAGATAAAAATACGATACTAGTTTCATAGGATCGCTTATGTCCTCTTCGATTTACATATGCTACTGCTACGTGTTTTTATTATAGATTCGATCATCTAAATAACAAATATAATACAATTGTTAATAAGCTTTGTACTGTGCGGAGCAGGCGCCCTTTCACGTGCTCGGATTGGTTTTCCGTTGAAAAATTCATTTAATACGCTGGAGACGCTAAATATTGCATATTTACTTAATTTCGATATAAAGTTTTCTGATATTTACTACTAATACAGTCCTCATTGTATTAGTGAAAGGGGGGAGACATTGAAGTAATACTTCTAAGGTATACTTATATTCCCGAGGTGGGGTGTAATCAAGAGTATTACACGTGATTGGAGGAGGAAGCTTAATGGCGTACGAAAACGTACTGCTGGAAAAGGAAGATCGGGTCGCAATACTAACTATTAATAGGCCCAAAGCCATGAATGCTCTTAATAATGACACATTGTTGGATATAAAGGGCGCAATAACAGAAATAAAAGAAGATTCTAGTATAGACGTATTAATCATTACTGGTGCTGATAAAGCTTTTGTTGCGGGTGCAGACATAAGCTTCATGCAACCTCTTACCGCTATTGAAGGACGTGCCTTCGGTGCACTCGGACAGGCAGTATTTCGTGCGATTGAAGCTATGGAAAAACCGGTCATTGCTGCTGTTAATGGTTTTGCACTTGGCGGAGGCTGTGAGCTGGCCATGTGTTGTGACTTCCGTGTAGCTTCAACCAAAGCCAAATTTGGACAACCAGAAGTGGGCCTGGGTATTACTCCTGGATTCGGCGGAACACAGCGTTTGCCCCGTCTGGTAGGTTCTGGTATGGCTAAACAAATGCTTTATACTGCAGATATAATTGATGCTGCCGAAGCTCTGCGTATTGGACTGGTTAACAGTGTAGTAGAGCCGGAAGAATTAATGGATTTTGTTAAAAAGATAGCCAAACGTATTGTAAGTAAAGCTCAAGTTGCAGTCCGTCTTAGTAAAGTGGCTGCCACCGAGGGAATGCAAACGGACATTGACCGCAGCATGACTATTGAGGCTGATGCGTTTGGTCTTTGTTTTGCAACTGCTGATCAAAAAGAAGGAATGTCGGCATTTGTAGAGAAGAGAAAACCTGGTTTTGTTGGAAAATAAACATCAATGTGATCGTGCTCTAGGGTATAGAGCATAAAATAAAAAGAAGAGGTGGATTTTTAAGTGAAAGAAGTAGTAATCGTAAGCGCATGCCGTACAGCGATAGGAAGTTTTAATGGTACCCTGAAAGATATGCCAGTAGCAGATATCGGTGCCATTGCTATGGCAGAAGCTGTTAAAAGAGCTGGAATTGACGCTGCAATCGTAGAAGAAGTAGTTTTCGGTTGTGTTATCCAAGCAGCTCAGGGACAGAATGTATCTCGCCAGTCCATGATTAAGGCTGGACTTCCAATAGAATGTACCAGTTTTACAATCAACAAAGTTTGCGGTTCCGGTTTAAGAGCTGTCAGCCTGGCAGCCCAACTTATTAAAGCAGGAGACGTTGACGTCGTTCTGGCCGGTGGTATGGAAAACATGAGCAACGCTCCCTATGCACTTCTAAAAGCTCGTGGCGGCTATCGTATGGGTAATGATGTTCTGGTTGACACCATGATTAAAGACGGCCTTTGGGAAGCTTTCAACAACTATCATATGGGCATAACTGCTGAGAACATCAATGAGCAGTACGGACAGACCCGTGAAGCACAGGATGAATTCGGTTTCCGCAGTCAGCAAAGAGCTACAGCTGCTATTCAAGAAGGCAGATTCAAAGATGAAATCGTTCCCGTAGTCATTAAGAACAAAAAGGGCGATATCGTATTTGATACTGATGAGTTCGTTAATCAAAAAGCCAGTCTCGAAAAGATGGCTGGATTAAAGCCTGCATTCAAGAAGGATGGCAGTGTAACTGCTGGTAATGCTTCCGGCATCAATGATGGAGCAGCCGCATTTATCGTTATGTCCGCAGACAAAGCTAAAGAACTCGGACTAAAACCGATGGCCAGAATAGTAAGCTATGCATCCGGCGGAGTTGATCCTAAGGTCATGGGCCTTGGACCGGTACCAGCCAGCAAGAAAGCTCTTGCCAAAGCTGGTTTGACCGTAGCCGATTTAGACCTGATCGAAGCTAATGAAGCCTTTGCCGCACAGTCTTTGGCAGTAGGCAAAGAAATGGGCTGGGGCGATATGGAAAAGACCAATGTTAACGGCGGAGCCATTGCCATTGGGCATCCTGTAGGAGCATCCGGAGGCAGAATACTCTGCACCCTGTTATTTGAAATGAAGAGACGCGGTTCCAAGTATGGTCTGGCCACTCTCTGCATCGGCGGCGGCATGGGCACTACTTTGATCGTAGAAAACCTAGCTTAATTTCAGAGTTAGAAAAGACAAATAAACTATTATAGGGGGGAATTGTATTGCCACATAATAATTATCTGTTAAATACCCGTGACATTAAGTTCGTGATAAAAGAATGGCTTCCCATGGACAAGCTTTTGACACTAGATGCTTACAAAGAATATTATGGAATTGATGACATCGATAATTTCCTCGATGTTAACTTCAAAATCTGCCGCGACGTTATGTGTCCGGCTAACAAAGATGCCGATGAAATCGGTACTACATTTGTGGGCGGCAATGAGCATGCCGTTGTAACCCCTGACATTTACAAGAGTGTCTACAAAACTGTATGTGATGCAGAGTTAGGACCCCAATTCGGATTCCGTGGCGATGGCAAAATACCACTGTCCTGGTATGCTCCAATTCTGGAAATGCAGTCCGCTGCATCCGCGGCGATAGTGATGTTCTGGTGTCTGACCCAGGGTGCTACCACTGTGCTGCAGGACTATGGAACTCAAAGACAACAGGACATGTTCCTGCCCAAGATGTACACCGGTGAATGGGGCGGCACCATGGGCCTGACCGAGCCAGGTGCAGGATCTGAAGTTGGCGCGGTTGCCAGTAAGGCAACCCCTACTGATACTCCTCATCTGTATAAGATGAAAGGCGTAAAATGCTTTATAACCTCCGGCGACCATGACTTAGCGGAGAACATTATCCACCTTATGTTGGCTAAGACTCCAGGCGCCAAAGAAGGCACCGCTGGCATCTCCCTGTTCATCGTACCAAAATTCTGGGTTAACGAAGATGGCTCCATGGGTGCATGGAATGACGTTACCTCCGTTGGTATCGAGCACAAAATGGGTATCCACGGTTCTTCCACCCTTACCCTGGCCATGGGTGAAAACGACAACTGTTTCGGCTGGATGGTAGGCGAAAAAGAAGTTGTAGATGGCAAAGCTGTTGGTATGAAGCAGATGTTTGCGTATATGAACGAAGAACGTCTGAACACCGGTTTGTTCACCCTGGGCTGCATCACTTCCGGATACTATGCAGCTCTGGATTATACCAAAGTACGCGTACAGAGCAAAAAATCAACCGATCCTAAAGGCCCCAGCGTCAGGATCATTGAACATGAAGACGTTCGCCGCATGCTGTTGTATCAAAAATCCGGCATGGAAGCCATCCGGGCTTTGATTTACACAGCCTATCTCTACCGCGATCTGGAAGTAGATGCTGCCACTCCGGAAGAGAGAGAATATTATGGTAACATGTTCGCGATCGCCAATCCGCTGTGTAAGGCTTATTCATCCGATATGGCCAGAGTCCTCACCGGGGAATGTATCCAATGCCACGGTGGCTACGGCTTTATGGAAGAATATGCTGGAGCTCAGCTATATAGAGACTGTGTCATCCATGGTATTTGGGAAGGCACAAACTTTATACAGGCACAGGACTATACCGGCCGCAAGTTCACCATGAATGGCGGCGAACCGTTCACGAAGTGGGTAGCAGAAATCGACGATTTCGTACTTGCTGAGAAGACTCCCGAATTCGCAGCTGAATTCGAAATGATGACGGAAGCCATGACTAGTTTCAAAAATATAGTAGCGATGAATGCTGCCTGGACTGCTGGCGATAAGCAGATGAAACAGCTATTTGCCACTCGGACCATGCATTCTGGTGCGAGAGTTTACTGCGGCAAGCTGTTGCTCTCCCAAGCTATCTTAGCTGCTAAGAAACTGGTCGAACTGGGCGACGACCACTTCGATGCCAATTTCTATAAAGGCAAAATTGCCAGCGCCAAGTTCTATATCATGAACCATGTTACCGATGTCTTTGGCTTCGAGAAAGCCATGAAGGCCGGCGACAAGAGCGCAATAGATATTGCCGAAGCATCCTTCATCTAAGTCAATCGGATTCTGGCTTAGGCCAAAAAAATTACCTTAAACAAAAAGCGGAGCTCGTAAGAGCTCCGCTTTGTTATGATCAAAGTTACCAGGTGTCAGGCGTTTACAGGAGTGAAGATTTTGTACACTATCATCCCTAATTCTTCATGTTATCGCCGGTTAAATTTCTGTATGTCAGCGTTGTCGTCGATCGCAATACATGCAGTATTACTCACTCCTCCGCCTTGCCCTACAAAAATTATCCTCGACGAATACCACGATGAATTAGGGATGGTAGTGTACCGGCATGAGAAAAGCCAGTGATTGAGGCGATGTAAGGTATGGGGACACACCGAAATTAAGGTTTTGGGACACACCTCTTCGAGGAATGTCCCTTGGAATGTAGACGTAACAAGTACGTTGATTGAACTGGCTTTTTCGAAATAACGATGAGATTCGCTGTTGTAAACGCTTGAACGGAGCTCGTAAGAGCTCCGCTTTCTAATATTGATAAATAATTCTAAAAAAACAATGGATTATTAATGTTTAAACGGATAAATCTCAGTCTCGTTTATTCTGCCTTTATGATCGGGGATGCTGCGAGTAATTCCATATTTAGCAGCTTTTCTTACCACCGTGGACTGGTTAATTTCTAACACCCGGGCAACTTCATAAGTGGATTTATATCGAGAAAAAGCATATTGCAGAAGTTTACGCTCGGTATCTTCCACCGCGCACTTTAGAGAAATACTTTCTGAATTACCGGAAATGTATGTATGGGACCTATCTAACCAAAGAGGTAAATCATTAACTGAAATATTGGTTTGAGCTGTGGTTACAATAAGACGTTCGATCAAATTTTCCAGCTCTCTGACATTTCCCGGCCAGTCGTGTTTCATAAAACAATCAATAACCTCTGGAGCTAGCTGTTTACTGGTACTGCTGGTAAGATATTTATTGTTAAAATAATCCAGGAAATAATTAGTCAGTACTGGAATATCTTCTTGGCGCTCCCGCAAGGCGGGAACATGGATGGGCACTACATTCAAACGATAATACAGATCCTGACGAAACTGGCGATTGTTTATCATCTCACTAAGGTTCCGATTAGTACCGGTTAATATTCTGATATCAACTTTTATAGGTCTTATTCCACCCACCCTGGTAATCTCTTTATCTTGCAGTACCCGTAGAAGTTTAACCTGCAGATTCAAGGGCATGTCACCTATTTCATCCAGGAAGAGGATACCACCGTTGGCAAGTTCAAAGAGGCCTATTTTACCTTTGCGGCTGGCTCCGGAAAAAGCCCCTGGTTCATAACCGAAAAATTCTGATTCCAGTAGATTTTCCGGAATAGCACCACAGTTGATTTTAATTAACGGACCCTTATTGCGAACGCCATGGGAATGTATTACATCGGCAATCAGTTCTTTGCCAACCCCGGATTCGCCTTGAATTAATACGGTGGAGTCAACCTTGGCAACTCGTATAGCCATTTTAGTAAGTTCTTTCATGCAATTGGAATGTACGATGAATTGTTTAGGGGCTAAGGGCTTTAATGGGGCAGACTTTTCACCAGAATTAGAAGGTTGGCTAGTTTCCTGCAGCAACTCCTGAGCATTATAAACTAAATGTATTCGGCTCACATCATTGATTAATAAGTCTTGGATCGGGGTAGTTAAAGGAAGTTCTTGTGCAATCAGATACAACAGGTGAGTGCGGGTAATAAAACCCTGAGGTTTCCCTTCGTCATCAATCACCTGAGCACCATCCAAATTTTGTTCGATAAACAGACGGGCAACTTCAACAGCTGTTTGGTTGGATCTGATTAATATCGGATTAATGGTAATCAATGCGCTGATGTTCATAAGCCTCACTCTCAAGTATATTTGTTAACATTTATTTTAAAACAAGCTTCACTAATAATGTTAGCACAAAATGAAGAAATGAAGAAGGTAGTATGATGGGTTGCTTTTCTTATTAATGAGAAATAAACTAATATTTGTAGCAGAAGATGCAAAATATAATTATCAGGTGGTATGAGCAATGAATTTACAACTGGCTTACGGAAACAAGTATCTTTCCCTGGAATTGGCAGATGATCAGGTAATAGATGTAATAGCGGCACCTACCGCAGTCCTAAATGTATCGGGTCCGAAAATAATTGATGAAGCTTTGCAGAATCCGGATGGAACTTCTGTGCTGGAAGAAATCATTATGAGCAAGTCAGCCCGGAGCGCGGTTGTAGTTGTAAATGATATTACTCGCCCCACTCCTTACAATTTAATGCTTCCCCCTTTACTGGATAGGATTGAGAGGGCAGGAATACGTCCGGAAGATATAACTCTTCTGATAGCGACCGGTATTCATCGTCACCATACCCCGGTAGACAACCAGGAGGTTTTTGGCCAAGAACTTTGTCAGAGATACAAAATTGTTAACCACAATTGTGACGTTGATCTTTGCTCTATCGGCACTTTATCAAATGGCCTGGAGTTAATCATAAATAGGTTAGCTGCTCAGACGGATCTGTTAGTAACCACGGGTGTGGTGGGGCTGCACTATTTTGCTGGTTACTCAGGGGGAAGAAAATCCATATTACCAGGAATAGCTGCCCGGCAGGTAATTGAAGCTAATCATAAAATGATGAGTGACTCACGTGCCAGGCTGGGTAATTATGAAGATAATCCTGTTAGCGACCTAATGATTGAGGCCGCCCAGATGGCCGAGGTCGATTTCACTCTGAATGTGGTAACTCACGGTAAGAAAGAGGTAGCATTTGCCGCTGCGGGGGATATTAAGCAAGCATGGCTCAAAGCAGTAAAATTTTGCGAAAGTCTTAATACCGTCAGCATCAAAAAGCCGGCTGATATTGTTGTGGCCAGCTGCGGCGGTTATCCCAAAGACATAAATATGTACCAGGCGCAGAAAGCACTTGATGCAGCCGTTCTCGCCGTTAGACCGGGCGGAACAATCATTTTGGCTGCAGAGTGCCGAGAAGGGTTGGGGGAGGAGACTTTTCAAAAGTGGATAGAGGCCTCTAGTTGTCCACAGGATATATTTGACAGATTCAATTCTCATTTTGAATTGGGTGGCCACAAGGCTTATGCAATATGTCGGATTCTTGAACATGCGCAGATACTATTGTTAAGTGCACTTCCTGAGACCGACGTTAGGAGTATGTTCATGACTCCAGTGGCAAGCCTTGAGGATGCTCTGGAAAAAGTGCGGGATCAATATGGAGAGCAGGCGAGTCTAATTATTATGCCGGAAGCGTCTAAAATCGCAGTAAAGATTGCAGAGCAAGCATAATTTCATATTATCCGCCATAAAAATTAGCTATGAAATTCCCGAAGGAGACTGCATATGTATAGTGAACTATCTAATTTGCTTTCTGAGGATAGTATAAAAGAAAATGAGCTCATGAAAAACCATACTACCTTTAAAATAGGCGGGCCGGTGGATGTTTTGGTCTTACCGCGAACGTTTGAAGATATTAAGATCACTATGGAATATTGTCAAAGAAATAAACATCCTCTATTTATATTCGGTCTAGGGAGCAATATTGTAGTTAGAGATAAGGGCATTCGAGGTGTAGCTCTTAAGATTGGCAATAATCTAAAAGAAATCCAGATATCAGAGCAGGAAATATACGCCCAGGCTGGGGTAAGGCTTTCGGAACTGGCACGGACAGCCGCAAATAATTCTCTAAGCGGTTTGGAATTTGCGGAGGGAATCCCTGGAAGCCTAGGAGGTGCAGTAGTTATGAATGCCGGAGCTTATGGCGGAGAAATGAAAGATGTGGTTTTAGAAGCTGAGGCAATCAGCCCATCTGGAGAAAAACAGATTTTCCCTGCAGCAGATTTGGGTTTCGATTATCGTAAAAGTGTATTTCAATATAACGATTATGTTGTAGTAGCGGTAAAGATGAAATTAAAACCTGGTGTACAGTCCGAAATCAAGAGTAAGATGCGCGAATACGCTCACAGCCGGCGAGAAAAACAACCGCTCGAATATCCCAGTGCCGGCAGTGTTTTCAGAAGACCGCCCGGTTATTATGTAGGACCAATGATTGAGAAGATGGGTCTAAAAGGATATTGCGTCGGCGGAGCGCAGGTATCCGAGAAACACGCTGGATTTATAGTGAATACGGGAAATGCCAAGGCCAGCGATGTATTGGAACTAATTGAGATTATTAAAAAAGCTGCCCGGGAACAATTTGGGGTGGATTTACAGCCAGAAATCAGGGTGGTGGGAGAGCAGTAAAAATGTTAATTATAAACGGAATGGAGAAAGTGCTCCTATGTACACTTAACGCCAAGTATATTCACACTTCACTAGCGTTACGCTATTTGCAGACCTATTGTCAGTCCAGAGCCGAATTTGATATTAGCATAAAAGAGTATACCATAAATCAAAACACCAGTGATATCATGGCCGAGATATATCTGAACCAGCCTGATGTACTGGGTTTTTCTTGTTACATATGGAATATCAAGCAGATATTAGAGCTATGTACCGATTACAAAAAGGTGGCCCCTGGGACAGTTATTGTGTTAGGTGGTCCGGAGGTATCATATGATTCGGAACAGATATTATCTGACAATCCTTGCATAGACTATGTCGTACGGGGTGAGGGGGAACAGACTCTCCAAGAACTGTTATTAGCTATTAATGGAGACTTACCCCGGAGCACGGTAACCGGGATATCTTATAGAGAGGGTAAACAAATTCATCGCAACGCTGACAGAGAATGGATAACTAATCTGGATGAAATTCCTTTTCCTTATCAGGATGATGAGCTGGACAGGTTGGGGGACCGTATCGTATATTATGAGAGCTCGCGAGGTTGTCCTTTCCACTGCAGTTATTGTCTATCTGCCAGCAGCGGAGGGGTACGCTTTTTATCCCTGCCCCGGGTAAAAGAAGACCTGGCAGTTATGCTGGGATACAATGTCAGAGAAATAAAATTTGTGGATCGCACCTTCAACTGCAATGAAAAGCGCGCCATCGAAATGATTAATTTTATAGTTGCACATCGCGGGACAACCAAAATCCATTTTGAAATTGATGCTGGTCTTTTTTCAGATGAAATGCTGGATTTTCTAACTACGGTTCCCAAGGATTTATTTAATTTTGAGATAGGCATTCAGTCTACCTTTGAGCCCGCCCTGATTGCAGTAAGAAGAAAACAAAACTGGGATAGATTAAGTAATAACATCAAGAGAATCAAAGCTGAGGATAATATTCATTTGCACCTGGACCTGATTGCGGGGTTGCCGGGAGAGGACTGGGAGAATTTCACCCGATCTTTTAATATGGTTTATAATCTGCAACCGGATTTACTTCAATTGGGATTTTTGAAGATACTTAAGGGAACTGATTTATTAGAGCAAAGTGAGGTATATGACTACATCTACCAATCTGGTTCACCTTATCAGGTTCTCGCTAACCGTGATTTACAATATGAAGAAATAATAGCCCTAACCCATATTGAAGAGATCCTGGACAAATATTACAACTCGGGAGATATGGTAAGAACCATCGCTTATATTGGACAGGAAATTTATAACGATAACATTTTTCAATTTTACAGTGATTTTTCTATATATTGGCAGTCCCGCCTCCTGTTTGGATTGGGCCACAAAAAGGAGGTTTTGTATAATATTCTGCTAGCGTTTATTGCAGAGATGCATTCTAGTCATGTGGAAGTAGTGAACGAACTGTTAAAATATGATTACCTCCGCCACAACCACAAATATGGCTTGCCTGAAGGTTTGCGCAGCCGTAATCCTCAAAATATTAATGATCTTATATATTCGTACACCAAAAACAAGAACTTCGTCACTGTACACTTGCCTGCCTTCCTAACTAAGACCGCGCGCGAGATGAAGAAACTAGTCCATATAGAATACCTAAATGTAGATCCCATCACATTTGAGATCAATTGTAAAAGAGTATTTATGTTCGTCTATAGCCCCATCAGCAGAAAAGCAGACAGAATAATAGATTTGACACAATTAATATAAGATGCGAAACAAAAGGGAACGATAGAGTGCTGCAACCTTAATTCGCGACCGTAGGTCGCATCAGGGTCCCCGTAGGGGCCGCGCGGTCCGCGTCTATTGTTTTTTCTTGTTGCGCCCTAGAAAATTGTGCCAAGAACACATGTTCAGTTACAATAATGGCATATATAAGCTAAAATAACTTAGATGAAATAGCGCTGAAAATAATTGGTATGCAGTTTATTTTTAGAAATATGAATGTGATAGGAGTAATAATATGAATCATAGGGAACTGGTGGCCCGTGAGGGATGGCCCTTTGTCTTATTTTGCATAATTATATCGATTCTATTATATTTTCTGGCCGGTTATATTGGGGCTTTAATTGGTCTGGTGCTGGCTGTATTCTGTGTATTTTTCTTCCGCAATCCAAAGCGTGAAATACCAAATGGAAGGGGAATAGTGGTCGCGCCTGCTGATGGGCAAATTATGGACATAACTACCATGGTCGAGGATAGATTTATATGCGCCAATACGCAGCGAGTAAGAATATTCCTGAATATATTTAACGTACATGTTAACCGAAATCCCATAGCGGGAAAGGTTGAATGGGTAGAAAAGGTAGCTGGCGAATACTTGCCTGCTTATCGCGATGAGGCTAGTTACAAAAATGTCCGTAACTATTTGGGCATTTCTACCGAATGGGGCAGGATCATGGTAGTCCAAATTACCGGACTTATAGCTCGCCGTCTGGTATGTTGGGTCCACCCCGGTGATACCATGCAAACTGGAGATAGGTTTGGACTTATTCGCTTCGGCTCCTGTACCGAAGTCTATTTGCCCGACCAGGCCATCATAAATGTTAAACCTGGTCAGAAGGTGAAAGGAGGCGAGACCGTAATTGCTAGATTTTATGAGTAAGAGCAGTGCTAACACAGTTACTTTGGTGAACATTCTCTGTGGCTCCTTGTCACTTGTAAGTACTTTGAATGCCGACTATAGAGCAGCAGCATTATTCATTTTGTTGGCAGTAGTGATGGACGGCATGGATGGCAGAATAGCCAGGAAGTTTGGGGTAAGCTCGGATATGGGCAAGGAACTGGATTCTTTGTGTGATCTGGTATCATTCGGGGTGGCACCGGCACTTCTGCTTTATGCCCAGGTGTTGAATATATTTCCTTATTTATTAGGACTAATCGCTGCTTTGTTGTACATTATGTGCGGCGCTTTTAGACTAGCTCGATTCAATGTATTAAATATTAAGGAATATTTTGTGGGAATACCAATCACTCTGGCTGGAACGGCCTTGGCGTTTGTCTCCCTGTTAACCGCCTTTATTCCAGAATATCTGGTGTTCATAACAGTTATCTTCCTTTCTTTTATGATGATTAGTAATATTAAAGTGCGGAAATGCTAGAACAAAGGATTGAAGCACGTTCTAGAAGGGTGGCACATTCTTGTTGGATAAATGCATCGAAGCTTTACGGGGAAGAGTACCCCACATTCTTGGACATGAAAGGGCTGCTAAATCGGCTGTATTAGTGCCGTTGGTAGATTATAACGGAGAAACTTGTATACTTTTTGAAAAAAGGTCTTCATTCTTGAAACAACAACCGGGTGAAATATGTTTTCCTGGTGGTGGTATAGAGGAAAGCGATGAGGGCAAAGCTGTAGCCGCGATCCGAGAAACCTGCGAAGAACTAGGACTAGTGCCGGAAGACATTGATTTAATAGCCTCGCTCGACACCATGGTTACACCCTTTAATGCCATCATATATTCCTATGTGGGCTATATTAAGGATTATCAGAAAATTACCCCCAACCCCGATGAGGTTGAAGAAGTTTTCTATGTTCCCTTGAGTTTTCTTCTAGCGAACAAACCAATATATAAAAAGATGTCATTAATCATGGATGCTCCTGAAGATTATCCCTATGAACTAATTCCTCAAGGGAAAGATTATCCCTTCCGTCAAGCTACCTATCCGCAGCATTTTTACATCTGGCAGGAATATGTGATATGGGGAATGACTGCCCGCATCCTAGATCATTTCTTGAAAATGTTGAAAACAGTTTCATTGTAACGATCGGTCTCTAGTTAAAGACGTCTATTAATTGTCTGGAGCAGTTCTCCCGTATTTTTGGCGTCAAATTTTAGGGAGGCCGCATGATCCAGCGCTGTATATCCCTGGTTGATAATGATCAATTCCTGGGTAAAAGTGCTGAACTCTTTAACAAAGCCAGCCAGAGGGTAAACTGTTAGGGAAGAGCCGATAACTATCAACAGGCGCGCATTTAAAACACTCTCATGGGCATCAAGATAGTTATGGATTTGTTCTCCGAATAAAACCACGTCTGGTTTTAATATACTTCCACATTTAGCGCAGGTAGGTACAATATCCGGGCAATTACTAGCATATAGGCCGTCATAAACCGCACGACATGTGGCAGCGGTACATTTAAAGCGATCAGCGTTACCATGAATAGCGATTACTCTCTTGCTGCCGGCCTGTTGATGCAGGTTGTCAATATTCTGAGTAACGATTGCCTTAATAAATCCCTTTTTCTCCAGATCAGCCAGTGCATAATGGGCTTTACTCGGCTCAACCGGTGGAAACATAAAATATTTTCTATAAAACTCATAGAATTGTTCGGGACATCTTCTGAAAAAATCATTATTGATAATCTTCATTACCTGGTTCTCGCCCAATTTTCGATAAATTCCATTTTCCCCACGAAAATCAGGAATACCTGCTTCAGTGCTTATTCCCGCACCGGTTACCACTACCGTATTGCTAGAGTGCTTCAGTAGGTTTACCAGCTTGTCAATATTTTTCTCCAACCGTATCACCTCAAGAACATTATAACAATTCATGGATAAACGCCAAGGCCCAAAAGCCAGCTAATTATAATTTGGTAAAAAAATATCCTCATTGAGCTATGCTCAATGAGGATATTTTAGTTACATTTTATTAAGGTGGCGGAGAAAGACAATGATCCCTCTGTTTCCAAGAACCAATAACTTCTTTCAAACTCGATATGACTCGATACGAACCACCTGAAGTGAACCCATTTATTTAAAAAGAACCTTTTAATTAGTGGGAAGGCAACCAAGTGTCACTTTTGACCCAAGATACTAGGAAATCCTAAGCTCTCCGCCACCTGTCTTTATTATAAAGGCCCAAGAGCAAAAAAGCAATATCTGCTCAAAATATAACATAAGGAAAATAAACCCAAATATCAAACGCCTTAAAACCCGCTCCTCTATCGGTGGGGGATAAACCGATTTTTCCCTCAGTGGTTGGTTCAATCCCCGACTGAGGGGCGGAAAGATAAAACGCTCGCGGCGCGATGCACACAAAATGCGCAATGTAGGCGCTAAAGCGCCCGCATTTTGGCGCACAATTCGCGCAAGCGCTCATTGAATAACACGAGGTTCGCTAATCAACTCTCCAGTGTTGCTCTTCGGCCGCCCAATTAGTAATTTCAAAAAATTTACGGGGCGGACGCGCCACAGATGCCTCACACTTGGCCGTGACCTTGCCGTCGGGCAGACGAATCTCGGCACCTACCCGAGCGAAACGGCTATTGCGTTTAACTACCCAGCCAATCACTCGCAAGATTTGGCCTGTGGGCGTCGGGAGATGATATTTTACTTCCAATCTGGTAGTAATAAATAGTGCATCGTGCTCTCCATTCAACATAAGAGCCCTTCCTGAAGTTTCATCTAACAAAGCAGCTACAATCCCGCCATGGACAACACCCGGATAACCATTAAATCCATGTGGGACGATCAGCTCTGACCACACCTGCTGGGCCTCATAATCATTGTACCAGCTCATTTTTAAACCGATCTCATTTTCGCGGCCGCAAAGAAAACAGCTGCGCGAGGTAGGTTGTTTATCCATATTAATCCTTTCAATTAAACATATAATGTTAAGAACATTTCTATCGGAAAGACCAAATTGATACACTAATTTTACCATAAGTAGATTTGGTTAAAGACTATTTTGTCATCTATATCAAAAATCTAAATTGCAGGAAAAGATGCTGTTTACCACGAAATGACGTAAGAACAAAAATCAGGAGGCTGCTTATGACCATAAAAATAGTTACTGACAGTACTGCCTATATTGAAGCTGCAGTCCAGGAGCAATTCGATATTACGATTATTCCTCTCAGTGTCAGTTTCCCCGATGAATCATTTAAAGAAACCGAAGTTGAATATGATTACTTCTATAATAAAATTGATAAAGGAGGTATAATCCCGACTTCATCTCAGCCAGCCCAGGGAGAAATTGAGCAAGTGTTTACTGATATTGTTTCCCAAGGTCATGAAATAATGGCGATATTCATATCCTCGGAAATGAGTGGCACATATCAATCCGCCTTGAGTGCCAGAGATAGAATAATGCAGGCCTATCCGGAGGCTGGCATAGAGATATTAGATTCTCGTACGAACTGTATGGCGATGGGGCTGATAGTGCTGGCAGCAGCCCGGGCAGCTCAGGAGGGCAAGTCCTTGGCAGAAGCTGTCGCAGCAGCCCATGAAACTCAGAAACGGGTAAGGTTCTATTTTGTGCCGGCCGGTCTGGAATATTTGAAAAAGGGAGGACGCATTGGCGGGGCTGCAGCACTGCTGGGCTCTCTTCTACAAATCAAGCCCATTCTCTATGTGCAGGATGGTAAAACAGCCGTGTTGGAGCGTGCCCGGGGAAGCCGTGCTGCTATCCAGCGCATGTTAACCCTGTTGGAGAATGATAAGCGGACCTATGGGCTTCGAAAAGTTTTGGTTCATCATATAGGCTGCCCAGCCAAAGCTGAAGAATTGGCCCAAAGAATAGAAAATCGTTATGGCTTGCAAGCGGCGGTGTTTCCTATTGGACCGGTGATTGGACTGCACGTTGGTCCCGGCACTCTTGCCATCATCTATATTACTGAAAACTATTAGGATCAATGTTATAATTAAAATGTGTGAAAAAAGAACGATATAAGGAGGTAGTTTAGTGAAAAAAACTTGGATTATCGTCTTGGCGGTATTAGTCTTATTAGGCATATCGGCTGTAGGCAGTTACAACAATTTGGTGCAGCTCAATGAGTCGACCAATGGTAAGTGGAGTCAGATAGATGTGCAGTTACAGCGACGGGCTGATCTGATCCCCAATTTGGTAGCTACTGTAAAAGGCTACGCGACACATGAACAGGAGATATTAAACAATCTTGCCGATGCTCGCAGTCGTTTGGTAGGTGCTCAGGGGGTGGCTGATAAAGCCGCTGCGGAAGACCAACTCAATTCAACCCTGTCTCGCCTATTGGTAATTGTCGAGAATTATCCTAACCTTAAGGCAGACGCGAACTTCCGTCAATTACAGGATGAGTTAGCAGGAACCGAAAATAGAATAGCAGTTGCCCGTAAAGATTATAATGATTCGGTACAGATATACAACGCGAAAATCAAGACCTTTCCCAATTCTATATGGGCAAGTATGTTAGGATTTTCACCTCGTGAGTATTTCCAGGCGGCAGCTGGATCTCAAACAGTACCCCAGGTTAATTTCCAGCAGTAGAGGAGCTTATTAAGCATGAATAGGAATACATCTTACCGGGCAAAAAGTACAGGGGCATATCGTCCTAGCGGAATAATGCTGTGGATTGCCTGTCTGGTATTAATTGCATCCTTGATTAGTCCTTGGGCAGGGCAGGCGGCAGCCGCTGCTATACCGGATCCTGCGCCCGAATTATACGTACTCGACCAGGCCGGTGTGATGAGCAGCGCAACCAAGTCCATGATAATAAGTACCAGCCGGGAACTTGCCCGTCAAACCAAGGCTCAGGTTGCGGTTGTTACTCTGAAGAGTCTGGATGATCAGCCAGTTGAAGAAGTGGCCTTACAGATTCTTCGCAAATGGCAGTTGGGTGATAAGCAGTTAAACAACGGGGTACTAATACTAGTTGTCCCGGATGAACGTCAGGAGCGTATTGAGGTAGGGTACGGATTAGAAGGAGCTCTCCCTGACGGCAAGACCGGACGCATTCGTGATGAAAATATGCTGCCTGCCTTTAAGCAGGGTAATTATGATCAGGGTCTTAGTGATGGTTATAAAGCGGTTGTGGCTGAGGTTGCCAAGGAATATGGCGTAACAATCAGCACTGTCCCAGCTAACCAGCCCCAGCCTTCTCCAGCACCGGTTGCAAAAAAAGTGCCTACTTGGGTTAGTATTCTGGGGATATTAGGTTTAATATTATTGCTCTATCTGGATAATAGATTCCTCAATGGCTTCTTCCTGGGCATGATAATTGGCATGTTGTTCCGGGGCGGCGGTAGAGGCGGCGGTGGTTTCGGAGGCGGAGGCGGTTTTGGGGGAGGAGATTCCGGTGGGGGCGGTTCTGGCGGGGGCGGCGGCAGCAGTGGCAGTTGGTAAATTAGTTAACCCCTGCCTTCTAAGGATACGTTATTATTGGAAAATCGGACAGTTTTACAAACTTGAAGCCTTTATTTATTAATATAGGGATAGCATCCATTATACCTTCTGCAGTATCACCTTCGGGGTGATTGAAGTGAAAAATGACAATTGACCCTGCTCGGGCATCGAGCAGGGCTTTTTTTACTTGTTCGCGATTGAAGGTAGCTCCGGCATCACCCAAAACGCTATAGCCAATGGCCTGATAACCTAAATCCTGGACTATTTTGACTGCGATCTCATCATAGTAATTAGTTCCCGAGCGATAATAGTGAGGTACACGTCCGGTTAATAATTTTATCTTCCGGTCATTGCCGTCAATCTCCGCAATAACCTCGGCTGCACTGACCGTTCCTTTGATATTATAAGCTGACTTGCCATTTACTGAACAGGGGACATGATTTAAACCATGATTGCCAATCTCGAAAAGATTATTAGCGGCCAGCTGGAGAAACAACTTCGGATTGGCATCGATCCACTTGCCGGTAATAAAGAGAGTGGCCGGGATCTGCTCTTTATTGAGATAGTCTACCAGACTGGCATCATATCCATTAGAACGTACCGAACCGCCACAAGCATCGAAGGTCAAAGCCAGGACTTTTTCGTTGGTATCCAGCCGGTAAGCCACTCCGCTTACTTTTTCTCCCCACTGCTGCGGCTCCACATGGTTATATTTAGCAATCAACTGTTCAGACACGGTAGTTTGAGCCTGCTCACCAATGCGAGGTTCCTGATTAAGGGCTGCAATCGGCTGCTGGGTCTTTACAGACCTGGTTGCGGGTTGGCAACCCGAAATCAGTATCGCTATCAGGATCAAAATCAGCCCTGCATTAATACGAAAGCCTATATTCATAAATCTCGGCTCCTTGTCAGTTTAGACTAATAAATATGATAGCTGAAAGGGAAACCACCTGTAAATACATTTAAGCTATGTCTATTAAAAGATGGATAATTGGATGCAATGAATAATGTTGATAAAATAAAAGAATAACATATAATAAATTTAGATAATTAGATAAGTATCTAAATATAAAAGAAGGGAGTGCTTTATTGATGTCGCTCAACTTTGCCTTTAAAGCTCTAGCGGATGCGAATCGTCGGCAAATATTAAACATGCTGCAAAACGGTGATCTGACAGCAGGTGAGATTGCCGATAATTTTGACATGACCAAACCCAGTATTTCGCATCATCTCAATATTTTAAAGCAGGCCAACCTTGTTCAGGATGTAAGAAAGGGTCAGAATATATACTATTCATTGAATACAACCGTATTTCAGGAGCTTATAGGCTGGTTTTACGATTTTATCGCGTCCTCCAAGCCAAAAGAACCCGAAAAAGCAAAAGCCACAGTAAAAGCACTCAAAGTTACAGGTAAGATTAATAAGAGAGGGGAGCAATAATGGTGGAAGAGAAGAATATAAATTCATATCGACTGGAATGGAAAACTGTACGGCGTGATTGGCCGATATGGATTCTAATGGCAGGGATTTTGATTACAGCGGTTTGGGTCTATCCGCATCTGCCCGATAAGGTTCCTAGCCACTGGAACATTCATGGTCAGGTTGATGCCTACTCCTCGCGTGCCTTTGGAGCATTTTTTGAGCCACTAATAGTGATTGGTCTTTACTTTCTAATGCTTTTGATGCCCTTAATAGACCCCAAACGAGATAATTACCAGAGGTTTAGCTCGGCCTATACATTGTTACGCTGGAGTCTGGTTATATTATTTTCAGTATTATATGTAACCACAACACTGGTGGCACTAGGTTATCCGGTTAATGTCGGGTTAATAGTAAAAGCAATTATATCAATTTTGTTCATAATTATTGGCAACTTTATGGGTCAATTTCGACATAACTATTTTGTGGGAATACGAACTCCCTGGACCCTGGCGAATGAAGAAGTTTGGCAGCGAACCCATCGCTTGGGCAGCAAAATCTGGGTTATTGGCGGGCTAGTCTGTCTGGCTATGTCAGTAGTCAATTCTAGCTGGGGAGCGATTATCTTTTTTGTATCATTGATGTGTATGACCATTATTCCTATTGTCTATTCTTATCTCATTTTCGCGAAACTAAAGGGATAAATATCGGACATTTCAGAAAAAACATGCACCCCCTAAGGTCGCACCGACTTGGGAGGGCAAAAATGTGAAAAATGTAATAAAATACCACGCTTCGACACTAATTGTCATAGCCTATAGGTTATTCTTAATAATGTAGAAATTAATCTTAAAATAACGAACAATGATTAACGGCATTATTAAGGCAAAGGTGGTGGTTGACTTGTGGACGATGACAACCGAAGCAGAGAAGAATTAATTAATGAGTTAACCGAATTGAGAAGGAAGATAACTGAATTGGAACTGGTACAACTGGGCCCACCTCAAATCAATAATTTGGATCACGAGAGACGGAATACTATAGGGTTGTCAGAAAATAAATATTACCAAGCTTTTCTCTGCAGCCCTGATTTAATTACCATTTCGACCATAAAGGAGGGGCGCATAACAGAAATCAACCAAGCGTTTATTAATAAGGTTGGCTTCGAACGGCATGAAGTAATTGGTCATCTGGCCGGCGAATTAGGAATATGGCAAATTCGCTCCGAAAGAAAAATGATGCTAAACGAAATCAGGGAAAAGGGACGGATCGAAAACTTTGAAGCACACCTGCGCACCAGGGAAGGTACCATTATTAATACTTTGATTTCCGCAGGTGAGATCGAAGTGGGGGGAGAACCTCATCTGCTTTGTGTCATCAAGGATATTACTGAACAAAAAGCATTACAAAATGAAATGATCAAACTGGATCGGCTTAGTCTGGTAGGAGAGATGGCGGCCAGCATCGGACACGAGATACGTAATCCAATGACATCAGTGCGTGGATTTTTGCAAATGTTTGAGGATAAATATAGCGAAGATAGGGAATTCCTGAATCTAATGATAGAAGAACTGGATCGAGCCAACTCCATAATCACTGAATTTCTATCGTTAGCTAAAAACAAGCTGGTGGAGTTGAAACCGATGAAACTTAATACCATTATAAACGGTATTTTACCATTGATTGAAACCAGTGCTAGGATTCAGGATAAGATAATTGAAGTGGAAATGAAGAATACACCATATTTACTGCTGGACGAGAAAGAAATACGTCAGTTAGTACTTAATCTGGTTTATAATGGGCTCGAATCGATGCCATTGGCTGGTATTATAACCATCAAGATCTATAAGAAAGAGGACAAAGTAGTTTTAGCAATACATGATCAAGGTTGTGGCATCGAGCCCGCCGACTTAGACAAATTGGGTATACCCTTCTTTACTACCAAGCAACAGCGAATTGGTTTAGGGCTGGCAGTTTGCTACGGTATCGCTAAAAGACATAATGCCAGGATTGATGCAGAGACAAGTTCCAAGGGCACAATTATTTATGTTCGATTTCCGATACATAAGGAAAAACCTATGATGGAGGCGAACAAAGGTACATCAATGGCATTCTGAACGGCTTAAGAGAACCATGGGACAAGGGGGGTTATCTCTCCCCTTGTCCCCACGACAAAAAAACGTCCCCTAGATCTCCTGCAAGCTGATATTTACGTGCAGATTGGCACCCTCAAACTTTTGAGATGCGAGCAGAAGCTGGACAGTTTCGTTGATAAACGAAGCATTACCCTGAGTCTCAAGATATAGAGAGAACTTAGCAGCATTGTCCTTCACGTCAAAGTCTAATGCCGATTGGGCTGCAGGTGTTTTCCTCCTTACTGTAGATCCAGTTGCCTGCGGGTCATCTGCTGGGGATGAAATATTGACATCGCGGTTATCTGCAGATTTGGTTGAAGCTGGAGTTTTATTGGGCTTTTGAGGTTTTAATTTATGGTTTTTAGCACTTACCGCAATATCCAATTGATGCAGCATGCTGTATACTTTGGATCTTGATATATTCCATTCTCTAACCATACCACCGACCCCGATATCTTTTTTTAAATTTTCGAGGGTCTTTTTCTTATCCTTTTCAGCCAGGTTATTGAAATCAGATAAAGAAATAGTCATCTAGCAACCTCCTAATATTATTTACTTCCATAAATTGTATCCAAATGCAGGTAAAAATATTCAATGTATTATTCCAAATATAAAAAGCGCTGCAATTGGAATTTGCAGCGCCGTTATTCACCTTGGTGAATAAATGGTCTGATCTTTTACTTTATTGCCGACGTTTGCTATCTTTTGCTTCATCCTGAATTTCGGCCTTCATCGAATCGAGAGCTTCGCCTCTTCTTTTATTTTTTTCTTTGAGATTTTTCTTCGTCTTGTCATTATCGGTTACCGCGATCATTTCCTTGGCAGCCTCCATATTTTGCACGGTATTATCGATGTTGTTTTGTATTTTTTCCACATTATCACTACGGTCATCAGGATGGTTTTTCATAATTCAATTCTCCTTTTTAAGTAATTTACTAATTATTTAATATTCTTTGAAAAAGACAAAATATTATACATTGATGTGACGGGGACGGTTCCGTTTTGTCGCGCTATTTACCACAGTGGAGGATTCAGATTCAAGCTTAGCGCAACGGGTAAAGGCGAAAAGAAAACGACCTTACAAATCACTTGATGGATAAGATTTATAAGTATAGAAATATAATCTGTTTACGCAAGCTGGAGACCGGCCGCCAGCGGGCTTGAATCTGAAGCATCCACCTGCGAACGGTAAAGAAATCTACAAAACGGAACCGTCTCGGTCGTATCCCAATAACCAATCAGATAATGGCAACACATGCTGAGCAATAAGGGCGACTCCTTCGCCGCGACGCTGTAGGGTCCCGCTGACTGCCAGTGGGCCATTTTGGGGTCCGAAAATATAACCGCCATATTGCATATACACATCTTCAAACATGGTGGCATCTATCATTCCGTATTCATCTTCGAGCGAAAAGAAAACCGTGATGCGGCCGCTGCGGGTAGGAGGACGATGAGGGTGGAGAAGTAAGCCTGCGACCCTAATCTGCTGGCCAGAATTTAATTGCAGGAGATCTTGGCTGGAATTGAATTTCTTTTGTTTTAATAGCGAACGCCGGCCCGCCATGGGATGTTCGCCTACATACAATCCTAATAGACAGTACTCCATAGTTAGTTTTTCATCAGTCCTAAAATCAATCCGATCAGCTGCGACTTCCTCATTAAAGAGCAGTTTTTCACCAGTTTTATGGGACTGTCTTTTTTCCAAAAAATAATTAAGCTGGCTTAATAAAAAACGGCGATTAGTACACAAGCTGTCTAAAGCCCCGCAGCGCACCAAATTTTCCAAACTGTCTATAGGAACGGAGGTGCGTATGACCAAGTCAAGTGGGGAAGAGTAATCCCTTTGCGCACGCGTGCTGACAATGGATTCTAAACTATCCGCACTGAGCCCTTTGATCTGTTTTAGGCCTACCCTTATAGCGTTTTCTCCCTCAACCGTGAAGTTTATATGGCTGAGGCTGACATCAGGAGGCAGTATTTTAATGCCTCGGCGCCGGGCTTCATTGCCTATTATGCGCGGCGGATAGAATCCCATAGGTTGATGGTTCAAAATGGCTGTATAGTATTCAGTGGGATAGTGCTTGATCAGATAAGCGGACTTATAGCTGGTGGTGGCAAAAGCTGCCGCATGTGCTTCGCAAAAACCATAGCTGGCATAACCCAGCATGCAGTTAAATATTTCCTCGGCCAAGGTGCGCTCAATTCCTCTCTCCACAGAACGCTCTACAAATGTCTGCCCTAATTCATGCATGAGCTTCTGCGAACGCGAATGAGTCATAACCCGACGGAGCTGATCCGCTTCAGCCGGCGTAAAACCGGCTATGGCTCTTCCTATCTCAATAACTTGTTCCTGAAATAATACTACCCCATAGGTTTTCTTTAAGATTGGTTCCAGCCAGGGATGCATATAGCTGACCTCTTCCTGCCCCAATCTTCTGGCTACATAAGGATCAACCATGTTGCCCTTAATTGGCCCAGGTCTAATAAGAGCCATACTGGCTACCACATCTTCAAATTCCGAGGCATTAAAACGCGACTGCAGAGCGCGTTGGGCAGGACTTTCCAATTGAAAGATGCCAATAGTCTCACCCCGGTTAATCATTTCAAAGGTTGGCCGGTCATCCAGGGGTATTGCCTCATAATTAAATTCCTGGCTCGATTGCCGTATTTGCAGAGATGCATCCTGTATAACCGATAGGGTACGCAGAGATAAGAGATCCAGCTTCACCAGCCCCAGACCCTCAATGTCATCTTTATCAAACTGGCTGATTACCGGTCCCAGCCCGGACTGCTGCAAGGGAGTAAGCTGGTTTATGGGGATATCACTAATTACTAAGCCTCCCAGGTGCATTCCCAGGAAGCGGGGAAAACCGGCCAGGCGATCACAACATTCCAAGAGGAGTTCAAAACGTGGTTCATGTAAAGGACTGTCTTTCAGTTCCGGCAGTTTGCAGATTAAAGAACGAATTTGATCGGCCCGGGCATAAAAAGGCATACGCTTACACAGGGGATCTAATTCTGGCTCCGGAAAACCTAAGGCTTTGCCCAGCTCGCGCAGGGCAGAACGGGCTCGGAATGTATTATAGGTTGCTACCCGGGCCACATTTTCAGAACCGTATTTCTTATAGACGTAATCGATCACCTTATCCCGGTGCAGGGATTCAAAGTCTATATCAATATCAGGCATGCCTACTCTTTCCGGATTCATAAACCGTTCGAACAGCAGTCCTCGTTCCAGAGAATCTACTTCAGTGATCCCCAGACAGTATGCCACCAGGGAATCGGCGGCTGAGCCGCGTCCGGCATAGCGGATGCCCTGCTGACGAGAATAATGGGCTAAATCCCACACTACCAGAAAATAATCAGGAAAACCCATTTGCTCAATAACCCTAAGTTCGTATTCCAGCCGGGCAGTAACCTGCGGACTGATGGTTTTATAGCGTCGGTTGGCACCTTCCCAGCAGAGCTTGCGCAAAACAGCAGCGGCATTCTGTCCAGGCGGGAGGGGAAAACGGGGAAAATGGAAAACCTGCTCCTGCAGCAAAGGCTGGCAGCGCCCGGCAATCCGCAGGGTGTTTTCAAGAGCTTGGGGGCAATGGGGAAACAGGGACTGCATCTGCGAGGGGGATTTAAGATAAGCAGCCCCGTTTAAAGGGCGTTCAGGATCTATATCATTAACATTACAAAGTTTTCTCACACAACACAGAACATCATGCAGGAAATAATCCTCATGGCAGGCATAATGGGCATTGTTGCTGGCCACCACTTCGAGTTCTAATTCCTGAGCTAGTTCCAGCAGGCGATGGTTCAAATAACGGTCACCGGGCAGCAGCAGGTTTTGTAATTCAATATAGAACTGGTTTGGGCCTAGCAAGGATTTATAATATTCCGCTTGCAATCGGGCGCTACGATAATCACCCTGCAGAATCAAGCGGGAAAGGGAGCCGCGTCGACATCCGGAGAGCACGATTACATCCTGCAGACACTCCAAATCGCTGGCCATAACGGTTGATTGTCCCCGGGGATGATTAAGATGGGCTGCCGTTATTAATTGACATAAAGAAGCATAGCCGCGGTTATTTTGAGCCAGCAGGGTAAGATGGCTGCCATCCTCCAAACTGGCCTCTAATCCTTGAATGGCTTTAATACCAGCTTGGCGGGCGGCCCCCGCAAATTGTACTGCTGCGGAAAGATTATTGTGATCGGTAATTGCCAGAGCAGGCATATCCAGCTCAGCTACTCGCCGCACCAGATCCTCCATCTGGCTGGCACCATCTAAAAATGAAAAAGGGCTGTGGCAGTGCAGATGAACAAAACTCATAGTTAATACCTAATCATAAATTTTATAGAGATACCATTGCTCTTCGGCCAGATCATAAAAAACCTCCCGTATACTCTGATCTTTAAAAATAAGGCGATAAAAAGCTTTTTCACTTTCTCCGTTCCACCAGCAGCCGGTATCCTGCCAGTGTTCCAATAAATCTGCCACCTGTAAAAGCTGATTTTTATAATTAATTTCCAAAGGTTCCTTATTCAAATTGCATTGAACCTGTAAAAGCGGGTAACATTTCATTGTTATCATCCTTCTCTAGAAAAACGCCAGGGGTCCCAAAACAACAGGATTTTTTCGCGGCGTTCAATATCCATTCCCAGGCTTATGCGGCCGGGAAAACGCTGCAAAAGCTGCTCCATACTGGCAGCCCGTCTTTGCTTTTTTACTTCCTCCTGGTAAGTATAACGCAGGGTAAATAGGTCTTGAACCCGCATTTCCAGCGGTTTTAAATCCTTTAAAAGAACTCTTAAACCAATAATTGGCCGCTCAATTATATCCGGCAATAATCCTTCCAGGATCATTCTGAGGCTGGAAATTTCATGGCAGGCAGCTAAGAGCTGCCGTTTCATGTGGAGAGATTGTTCTCCCGATAGTTCAAGCTGCAGTTCCACATTATAGCAGCTCGCATGGCGCTCTATAAGCAATCCACTTAATTCTCGGGCCGCTCCTTTCAGGATTAAGAGCAGCTGGGTACGATTCCGGCAGCCTTCTTCAACAACTAAAGAATAACTTAAGCGTCCAGGTGGATATAGACCCTTTGCAGGTGTGTAATCCCGGCCGCAGCTGTTTTGCCACAGAGTTGCTGCATCCCTTTTTAGTATCTGTTTCAATCGAGCTGAACCCAATTCGGCCAGATCGCCGACCCGGCTGTAACCAAGGCGCTTAAGCAATTTGCTTTCCCGGGCAGATAATGGGGTGAATTCTTCCAGCGGCAGGGTGCGCATAAAAAGAGGCTCCTTACCGGGAATAACCTGAATAATATTAATACCCTTCTTTTTAAACGAGCGGCAACTGGATTTTGCTTCCGCAGCCAGGCTGCTGCGCCGAACCGCCAGCATAGCGAGCAGGGGAGAAGCAGCTACGCCGATACTGGCCTTGCCTTTTATCAACCCGGACAAGGTGCCGGCCAGAAGGTTTAAGACATCGCCAATTCGGTTAAAAGGGCTTAGATCCAACAGCAGTTCTCTTTCTCCTATAGGCTCTACCAGAGAACTATGAAGGCTGCAGGCATCTAAGAAAGCTGTATCTATTATGTCGGCAGCCAGAAAAATATAAACGATCTTACGCACAATCAGTCACCCACCCTTAATTGTATTCCTATGCTATACCAGAACATATGTTCTTGTCAAGAATGGGTAATTGGTAAAAATGGTCAATAAAAGGGTCCGTAACGAAACCTAAGTTTCGTTACGGACCCTTCATAGTGTTAAGCTTTGTTCAATTTTTGACCAGGCGCGACTAAATAATTATTGCTCTGCGCAATTTTGCAATTGATCATCTTGTAACGATAAATATAGACAGATAGTCTTATCAGAATCAGCGGGGCTGTATATGCTGCTAATAGAAATAGTGCTATCAGCAGCTAGATCAATCACAATGTTCTTATAATAAACTTCCAGATCAGCGTTAAACAACAATTTTACCTGAGGTGTATTATAGTCGTTATGGTTCTCCTGGGTCACAACAGCGATATCTCCGGTAGTAAGTGTAACAACCGTACCGGGCGGATAGAGGTTAACGTGTTTATAAAGCATATCTACAAATGTTGGGGCAAGCTGAGTATTCCTGCCTTGTTCAACTATTTTCATGGCTTCCAGATTATTAAAACCACGCCGATAGGGTCGATCAGATACCAGGGCATCAAATATATCTGCCACGGCCACAATTAATCCATATTCATGAATAGTTTCCTGAACAAGACCCTGGGGATAACCTTTTCCATCTACTCGTTCATGATGCTCAAGGGCAATATGGGCGGCAAGTAATGGAATTTCAGAAGAATTCCTAATTATTTTAAAACCATCCAAGGAATGCTTTTTGACTATCATATATTCTTCATCGGTTAAAGAACCTGGCTTATTAAGTATCTCCAGGGGGATATTTATTTTGCCAATATCATGCAGCAGGGCTCCGGTACCTAAAGTCTGTAACTGAGAACGATTATAGCCGTTGCTTATACCTAATATAATAGCTAAGATACATACATTGACACTATGTTGATATGTATAGTCGTCGTGACTCTTTATATCAGTCATTCCAATTAAAAGATTATCATTAAACAATAGATCATCAATTATGTTATCAATCTGTGATTGCATAGGTGCCAAATTGGCTTTGCCTGTTCTCGCGCATGCATTATAGGTGTTTTTTAATGTTTTGGTTGCTCTGGAAATAGTTACAGGATTAACTGGGATAAATGAATCTTCTATGCCCAGCTTATCTTCTATATAAACCGAAGTTAGTTGCAGTTCTTTAATTCGTTTAATATATCTTGCGTTTAATACTTGTCCCGCTGTAAGAAGCACGCGTCCGTTGGCATCAATAATTGACCGTCCTACTATCATTCCAGGGGTTAATCGTACTGTAGCTAAACGCAGCATCTTTTCACCACCATATCAATAAGTTTAGAAAAATCAAAAATTTTACATATTTAATATATCGGTAACAGTAAGGGTTTTTATAGATTGTGATATTATTCACTTATTGTATTGATTTTCAAGGTAGATCATACACTCAAATTCGGTAAACAATGGTAATAGTTGATGCCTTGCATTAGATTTGCAGACTATAGTGCTTTTCTCGTGATAATACTCAATATTCTGTTAGGGCAGGAGCCATAGTTACTTTTCCAATGGCTTAATACAGTCAGGCAGGTCATTTATCGGTCGATTGACCAAAGTTGAAATTTCATAGGCCTCCAGTTGAAAGGCAACTGGAGGCGGTGGGCTCTGACCCTGCAGCCACCAAGACTCCTGGTTGAATGGCAGTATATACGGCATACGATTATGCAGGTGGGCAATTGCCGGCACTGGCTCGGTGGTCAGGATTGTAAAAGAATAAAGTATTTCTCCACCGGGCTGGGCCCATTCATCCCATAAACCGGCAAAGGCAAACAGCTTTTGGTCAGGCTGATGGATATAGAAGGGTTGTTTACTTTTTTCTTGCTGCTGCCATTCGTAATAACCGGTGGCTGGTACCAAACACCTTCTGCGGCGGTAAGCTGCTTTGAAAGCCGGTTTTTCTTCAACCGTTTCTAGGCGGGCATTAATCAGCTTATTACCAATGCTCCTGTCCTTGGCCCAGAAAGGAACCAGACCCCACTGCATAAGCTGCAGCTGTCTTTGCCCGGCTGAACTGACCACTACCGGCATGACCTGAGATGGAGCCACATTATAGCGAGGCTTCATCACCAATTCTACCGTAGGACAGCCGAAGCGCTCGGCCAATTCGTCCATTTCCACAGCTAATGTATAGCGTCCACACATACCAAAACCTACCTCTCTGCAATGTGACATAGAACCTTACCCTGTCACAAAACCAAGCTTATATTTTAATTATACTCTGGAACCGGGTTGGGGGACAGAGAGGACAGGTTCATTATCCCGTTTCAGGGTATCCAACGAGGAACAATAAACCTGTCCCCTCTGTCCCTATTCATTTTGATATAATAATTAGAATTCTAATTTTTAAAAACAGAAGGGAGCAATCCAGGTGGATGCCAAAGCATTAGTTCAGCCGGAAATAAAAACACAACCTAAGAGAGTGCCGATTTATCTAACTGCGATATTGGTGTTAATAACCTTGGCTATTGCCGGAGTTTTTGGAGTTTCGGCCAATGTAGGCTGGCAGCTGACCCATCCGGTACGTCAACAAATTGACAGCACTCCACTTGCCGCAGGATTACTAGGCGAAGAGGTAGTTTTTAAAAGCCGGGGAGATGGGTTAAATCTAAAAGGTTGGCTTATCTCTGCTCAGGGCAGCACTAAAACAGTAATTTTCGCACACGGTTACCGCAAGAACCGTTTACAGGATGACGTTCCCGGATTGTCGATTGCTCAGGCTTTAGTGGCGGAAGGCTACAACGTTTTGATGTTTGATTTTAGGAATTCAGGAGAATCTGAAGGTGATCTAACCTCAATAGGTCAATATGAAGTCCAAGATTTGCTGGGGGCTGTAGATTTCATTAAAGCCAAGCCGGAAAAAGCTAAGCAAATTGATCTATTGGGTTTTTCTATGGGCGCATCCACCGCAATATTAGCCGGGGCGAGGGAACCGGCGGTTACTGCAGTTATTGCTGACTCACCGTTTGCTGACCTGCAAACCTATTTAAATAAGAATCTAAGTGTATGGACAGAATTGCCAGCGATTCCTTTCAATCAAGCCTTTTTTGTGGTTGTTCCGTCCCTGACCGGCTTAAGAACAGAGGCTGTCAGTCCGGTAAATGAAATCAAAAATCTAGGCAACCGGCCGCTTTTGTTGATACATGGTGAGGGCGACGAAGATATACCAATTGAAAACAGCGAGCAGCTGCAAAAGGCCTACCCACAAGCCCAGCTGCTCAGAATACCAGGAGCTAAACACGTTAAAAATTATGAGACTGATCCGGGGCGCTATCTCTCAACCGTAACCAGTTTCCTAGCCGGATTATAGCCTCAAATAGATAAGGAGGGTAATAATGTTTGATCAAATATTGCAGGAATTAAGAGATAATGAAAACCCTTCCCAGGCTGTACCAATGGCTAAATACATGAAAAATAAGTTTTCTTTCCTGGGGTTAACCAGACCCGCCAGGAATAAAATACAAGCTGGATTTTTGAAGGAAGTTAGGAAGGAAAAGGGGATTAACTGGGAGTTTATTTTCAAGTGTTGGGAATTACCGGAGAGAGAATATCAATATCTGGCAGTTGATTACTTAACCACGTGCGTGCAGCTATTACAAAAAGAGGATATGGCTAAATTGGAATTGTTGACTGTTCAAAAATCGTGGTGGGATTCCGTGGATATCATAGCGGTTAAACTGGTTGGTGAGCTGTGTAATAAATATCCTAAGCTTATAGACGATTACATTTTGAATTGGGCAGCAAGTGATAACATCTGGCTCGTCCGCACTGCCATCTTATTTCAGCTTAAATATAAGCAAAATACCGACACTATACTGTTGGCCAGGATTATCATTCAAAACAGTAATTCACGGGAGTTCTTTATAAACAAGGCTATTGGCTGGATATTAAGAGAATATTCCAAAACTGATATACAATGGGTAAAAGCTTTTATCGCCAGTAATCCTCTTCACCCCCTCAGCGTAAGAGAGGGTAGTAAGTATCTTTAATGTAACAATAAACGTTATCTTAGTTACCTTACTTCTTCTCCTGGTCTTGCTCGGGGAGAGGTTTGGCTGCTGGTGCAACCCGCAGGGAGTTGGAGCGAAATATATAATAGGCGATCGAATATACAGCTATTAATACCAGACCGGCGAAAAGACCAGTACCTTGGCCTGGGATTAAAGGCATGCTAACTATTGCTATTACAAGGCTTATAATACCGATCCAGGTGGTATAAGGATATCCGGACAATTGACAATTACCCTTAGGAGGACACCCATAACGACGGCGGAACCTAAGATGAGTCAGCATGATAACCAGGTAGGCCATAAGCAGTGAAAAACCTCCCGAACTGATTAGGAAAAGGTAAATCTGATCGGGCAGCAGGTAGGACATACTTACACCCAGCAGCATTCCTATACCCGAAAACAAAATTCCTTTAAGAGGAACATCACCCTTGTCAATTAGAAAGCCGGGAGCATCGCCATTGTCAGCGAGTGAACGAAGCATTCTGCCCAGCCCAAAAGTAGATGCCAGCATAGTGGATAAAATGGCAGTCACCAATATGAAGTTAACTGCTCCGGCGGCCACGGAGAGTCCACGAAAATTCAAGGCCGCTACCATTGGACTTACTTTAGATGAGAGGTCGCTCGTTCCGATCAGGGGCAATAATAGGGCAATAACTCCAATGTACAAACCTAGCAGAGAAATGATGGTGGCAATAATAGCACGCGGAATTGTTCTATGGGGATTAGGGGTTTCAGATGCTGCCAGACCAATAATTTCAAAGCCGGCGTAACCTAACAATACAATCAGCATACTTCCAGCCAGACCGCCGATGCCGTTGGGAAAGAAAACCGCATTTTGCAGTGACCCCAGACCGATTGGCGATCTTCCTGGTAACACACCGAATATTAAAGCCAGTGCAATAGCCATAAACATCAGAACCGCTAACAGTTTAACGGACGCCAGAGTGCTTTCCAATTTAGTTACCAGGTGGGCTCCTAGTAAATTTAAAATTGTTATGGCAACCACGATCCCAATTGATAAAAGCGGTAATGAAAGGAAGGGGAACCAGGATTTAATAAAAAGTGAAGCAGCAGTAGCTTCACTGGACATAGCTAAAACCAGACCAGTCCAATATACCCAGCCAACCAAATAACCCATAAAAGGACCATAGGCTTCAGCCGCATGGGTTCGAAAAGAACCAGGACAAGGGTTGGCTACGGTCATTTCTGAGAGAGCATTGAGAATTAGATAAACCAATATCCCTCCCAATATAAAACCTATAATAATTGAAGGCCCTGCGGCTTTGATTGCTATAGCAGTACCCAGAAAGAAAGATCCTCCCACAACCGTTCCCAAAGCCAGCATAGTTAGCTGAAATGCTGACAGTCCGTGTTTGCCCATTCCATTTCCCACCTTTTAATCATATTAACTTTCTTAGTATGCCACTAGCACCCAGAAAAATATGTGGTTATGAATTACAGAGAACGCCTAGTTCCATCCTCCGTAATGAATACAAGATTTGGGGGAGCTTTTAGAAAGGTTGATGGAGTATAATTAGTAAGAATATGAAATCAGAAAAGAGGACCGTTAATGAAGACTTTTAAAAAGGTATTAATTGCAAACAGAGGGGAAATTGCAATACGGATAATCAGAGCATGTCACGAATTGAACATTAGAACGGTTTCGGTCTATTCTAAAGAGGATAAACTGGCCTTGTTCAGAACCAAATCTGATGAATCCTATTTAATCGGCAACAACAAAGGACCGGTCGAGGCTTACTTGAGTATTGAAGAAATAATCAGTCTGGCCATAAAGAAAGGCGTGGATGCGATCCACCCCGGCTATGGATTCCTGGCAGAAAATCCAGAGTTTGCCCAAAAATGCATCGAATCGGACATTGAATTTATTGGACCAACGCCAGAAATGATGGATAAATTAGGCGATAAAATTAAGTCTAAACTAATCGCCCAGAGTATAGGTGTACCTATTATTCCCGGGGTTGAAGAAGCTATTAAATCAGACCAGGAGGCCTTTAAGTTTGCACGGCAATGCGGTTATCCGATTATGCTTAAAGCCTCGGCAGGCGGCGGCGGTCGAGGCATGAGAATAGTTCGGAACGAAACGGATCTGCTGCGGGAATTTCACAGCGCAAAAAATGAGGCTAAAAAGGCATTTGGTATTGATGATATTTTTATTGAAAGATATCTGGAAAGTCCCAAGCACATTGAAGTTCAGGTTTTAGGTGACAATTACGGCAATATCGTCCATTTGTATGAACGAGACTGTTCAATTCAAAGGCGACATCAGAAAGTAATAGAATTTACGCCAGCCCTGGCAATATCCGAGGAACAAAGAAAAGCTATATGTGCGGATGCTATCAAAATTGCCCGCTCCGTGAATTATAGAAGTGCTGGCACGGTCGAATTTCTGCTTGATAATAACGGTAATCACTACTTCATAGAAATGAACCCCAGAATTCAAGTTGAACACACGGTCACCGAAATCGTAACCGGCATCGATATAGTACAGAGTCAGATCCTTATCGCTCAAGGTTATAAATTAAATTCTGAGCAGATAGGAATTCCCCGGCAGAGTGCTATTAAAGTCAGGGGATATGCCATTCAATGCCGGGTTACCACCGAAGATCCGACCAACAGCTTTGCGCCTGATACCGGCAAGATTGATGTGTACCGGACCGGGGCCGGGTATGGCATCCGCTTGGACGGCGGTAATGGATATACCGGTTCTATAATAAGTCCCTATTATGACAGTTTGCTGGTAAAAATCACATCATCGTCAAGAACGTTTGAAGATGCCATCAATAAATCCAAGCGGGCCATTCGGGAAACAGTTATTGGCGGGGTTAAAACCAATGAAATGTTTTTATTAAACGTGCTTTCTCATCCCAAATTTATAAATGGTCAATGTGATACGGGTTTTCTGGATTCGACCCCGGAACTTTTTGATATTACCCCCAGAGAGGATCACGAGGCGAATATTCTTCAATTTATTGGTGAAAAGGTAGTAAATGAAAGCAAAGGTATTAAGAAAGATTATGATGTGCCCAGAGTTCCAAAGATTAATGACAACCACAAGCTTATTGGCACCAAACAGATTTTGGATAAGAAAGGTCCCAAAGGCGTGGTGGAGTGGATCAAATCTCAGAACAAATTACTGCTGACGGATACAACCATGCGAGATGCTCATCAATCGTTAACTGCTACCAGGCTTAGAACCGTGGATATGTTGAGGATTGCGGAAGCAACTGCCCATTTTGGCAAAGATCTGTTTTCTTTGGAGATGTGGGGTGGAGCTACCTTTGATGTTGCCTACCGGTTTTTATACGAATCCCCCTGGGAAAGGTTGACCGAGCTGCGTCAAAAAGTACCTAATATTATGTTCCAAATGTTGATTCGAGGAGCTAATGCCGTAGGATATACTAATTATCCCGATAACGTGGTAAGAGAGTTTATCAAAGAATCGGCAGCCTCTGGAATTGATATCTTCAGAATATTCGACTCCTTAAACTGGCTGAAAGGCATGGAAATCGCTATTGATGAAACCTTGAAAAGCAATAAAATCGCTGAAGCCTGCATTTGCTACACCGGAGATATATTAGATGAGCGCAAAGACAAATATTCTCTAAAATACTATGTGCAGACAGCTAAGGAAATTGAAAAAATGGGAGCTAATATCCTTGGAATTAAGGACATGGCAGGGCTCTTGAAACCATATGCGGCGGAAAAACTGATCAGAGCTTTGAAAGAGGAAATATCACTGCCAATTCATCTGCATACTCATGATACCAGCGGTAATGGAGTGGCTACTCTGCTAATGGCAGCTGATGCGGGAGTAGATATCGTGGATACAGCTTTTAACAGCATGTCTGGTCTGACTAGTCAGCCAGCTCTGAATTCGGTAGTGGCAGCTCTGGAAAATACCAATCGCGCTACCGGCATAATACTGGATGAGATTCAAGAAATATCGGATTACTGGGATGATATAAGGCCGATATACAGCCAGTTCGAATCGGATCTCAAATCAGGTACGGCCGAGGTTTATAAATATGAAATTCCCGGCGGTCAATATTCCAATCTTAAACCCCAAGTGGAAAGTTTCGGTTTGGGCCACAAGTTTAAAGAAGTAAAAGAGATGTATAAAACCGTAAATGAGATGCTGGGAGATATAGTCAAAGTCACCCCTTCATCGAAATTGGTGGGGGATCTGGCCATATTTATGGTCAAGAATGACCTAACCCCGGAAAATATAGTGGAAAAAGGTCAAAGTCTGGCATTCCCAGATTCATCCATAGCCTACTTTGAAGGTATGATGGGTCAGCCCGTGGGCGGATTTCCAGAGGACATTCAAAATGTAGTTTTGAAGGATAAGAAACCCATCACCGTACGCCCTGGGGAATTACTCGAACCGGTTAATTTTGCATCGCTAAGGGAAATTATGGAGGGTAAATATAATTTCAAACCCACAACCAAGGATATTTTAAGTTATGCTCTCTATCCTAAAGTATTTGAAGATTATTTAGCCTTTAGGAAATCATATGGTGATTTGAGCAGGATGAACAGTCCCGTATTCTTCGACGGAATAAGCGAAGGGGAAGTATGTGAAGTTGAGGTTGGCGAGGGTATAACTTTTATCATAAAATTAGTTAGCATCGGCAAAATTGATAAAGAAGGCAATAGGAAAGTAGATTTTGAGGTCAATGGAAATCAAAGAGAAATAACCATCTTTGATAAGCAGTATCGCAAAGGTGAAGTAACTTCGTCAATTATTCTGGCTAATCCCAATGACAAAAAAGAAATTGGGGCTAGCATTCCGGGAACAGTCACCAAAATACTGGTTAAAGAGGGAGACAAAGTGAAAGCCGGGCAATGCTTGATCATTATCGAAGCCATGAAAATGGAAGCCCAAATCCTGGCGCCAGAAGCTGGCACAATTGCTATCATCAGTGTCAAAGAAGAACAGCAAGTTAAAAATGGAGAGTTATTGATAAAAATGGACTAGGAGAGTATTACAAATAACAAGCGGCATTTCCCATAAAACAGGGAAATGCCGCTTTTGTTTTATATAATTAATTACTGCCACTCTACAGGTATAATTACTTTGTTGCGATCGCTGCCGTCTTTCATGCTAACCTCAAAGACCTCAATTTGGCCTTTCCCAGGGCCAGTCGGCTTAAAGGCGAGTTGTCCTTTGAAGTCTCCACGATCGGGTGCACCCTTGCTGGCATTGGCAAACCCCTGAGCTAGTGTATTACCTTGCTCATCTTTTATCCGGAAACTTACCGTAGCTTCAAATACCCTGGCACTCCCGCTGATCTCAACCGGACTGGTAATAATCTGATTAGTCACCGGAGAAGTAACCCAGATAGCCGGTTCATTCACTTTCGATAAATCGCGTTTGAACGGCTGCTCAGATAGCCCGACATGTCCCCACCAATCTATGGCTTTGTCCACTTGCCCATCCACTGTGAAGGAAACCTTTTGGATAGTTGGGAATTCCGTCAGCGTGTCGACAATACTAGCTATTCCCAATGCTTCACCAGTTGAACCAACACCGGCCCTCAATACCTCTGGAGAAAAGTCGACAGTAGCCAATCCCTGCTCAATTTTGATCCCTAGAATCTTCGTATCAGCGGGCAATACCCGTACAGCACCGGGTGTAACCGGATTACCCTTAATTAACTCGTTAAGCGCAGCTTGGGCGATTTCAGGAGTTTTCTCTACCTGATGTACCTCGCGTACCAGATAGTCCTCATTATCGGTACTTTTTAGGTAATAAACTGCAACATTGGTCATCTGGGGAACCTCGGGAGTGGGGGTGGGAGTATTAGTTTGACCCGTTTTGATCCCACAGCCCGAAGATAATAATACCAACGCCACAAGAAGAAAGATTGTGCTCAAAGTTCTCAGCCTTTTCATAATAAATACCTCCGCTTAATTTAATTAATTCTGAGCCGAGTATATCAATTATTATAAACTAATTTAACCATATCATCAGGTAAATTGATGATATAATCTGCCCGGCTTCTTCGAGTTAACTCCTTTCTCTTAATACCCAAGTATCTTCAGCTGCTTTTAATACCGTATAAAGGGCCGTATAAACGTCTCCAAGGGAGACCCTATATAAAGTATCTTCGAATTATCACTTTATATATTATAATACAATTCCTAATGTGCAAAACTTGCTAGTGCATGAGATACTTAGAATAATTAATTAATGGTGTTATGGTAAGCCTTCCGGAAACTACCATGACCGTGTTAGGCGGGAATCGAAGAGGAGCTCGTACCTATGTGTCTGAGCGAAGGAATAGGAATAATAATCTATAACCCTCTGGCCGGCGGTATATTGACGGGACGCTACCTAACCGGTCAGCAGATGGAGGCAAACTCGCGTTTCGTCCTGAGCGGAGTACTTAAAGCTGGGGAATTATAGGTTCACCTTGCCGCGCCGCCCTCAAGATCGTTAAGGTATGCCCTACTTAACCTGCAGACTGCCTTCATAGTTGACAGTTGCCGCATCTGGCAGGCAGGGATTAATCAGGGTCTCATATTCTTTGAAGTCGCCTTTTATGGTTCCCTTTAATACAGTTGATATATGTCCTGAGTTATCAAGTTTGCCGATATATATATTGTCAGATTTATCAGCACCAATTAGACAATATTTGCCGACTTTGGGTGATACTACTTTGAGGTAGCCGCTTTCGGTTCGTGAATAGACCAGCCCCGATTTTCTATTATCGTAGAGCAGCATGTCCACACTCTGCAGACAGGCAATTCTCATGGCCGGGGCAGCAGTTAAAACCTTAGCAAGATGGTTATCGGCATCGGTGCGGTAAACCAAACTGGAAGTTTTATTGCTTATCATCATATAGGTAACATTGATCCGCGGTGAAAAAACCACATTAACAATTTGGGATCCCTTGACGAGACTGCTAATTTTAGGTTCCACCGGGGAACTATTAGTATCCAGATTAATCGCTTTTAAGGTTACGGTAGCACTGCTGGATGTCTCATTACTAATTCCAATTAAAGCCAAGTGAGAATTAGGTACCCAGGTAAAATAGCTGACAATGTCATTAGTCTGCAAGGGAATGTCTTTAAAGGTTTGGTTATCAGCTGTTAGAAAAGAGACTCCGGTGCTTTCTATTTTTGCGTAGTATTTATGATCTGTAGATACTTTTTGGGGGTCAACTGCTACTTTATTTCCCTCGGTAATTATGTGCTGTGAAAAGTCAGCGGCAGGCACCAGCAGTACTTGATCCAGATAAAAATATATCCCTGCTTGTAAAACAATAGCGATAAGCAATAATCTTGTATACTTTCTCATTTAGCTGTCTCCTTTATATGACTAAGATGGCTGTAGGAACACACCGTTCCCCCAACAGATCACAAGGACTATTTACGACCTTACCCTGGAAATACATGGTAGTGCTGGAGCCTCCGTCTAGATTGGCAGCCGTTATCGCACCGTTATCATAGAGGATATTCTGTACATCGACAAGCGTGGCTCCCAGAAGAGGGGGTTGGCGCCCATCAATAACCAGCAGCAATATATGGCCATCCGCTTTTTGGCCTATAGCAGTACGCGGAGCAATACCCCAGCCACCGTCACCGCTGGTAATCTGCTTCTTGCCGTTCAGGATAAGGGTCGGATAGAAAGACACTCCTTCAGTGATTCCCATAGCACTGATTTGTTTGCTGGTATATTTACCGCTAATTAATCCTCCCTGCTTGTTTATACCGATCAATGGCACCGGAGCAGTAAAATCAACTTTATTTATCATAACGCCATTACTAATCAGTATACCGAATGGAGTACTGCCAGTGCCGGTACCGTTGGGGTCATCGAAACCTCCTCCGTTTATGGCAGCTATGGCACCATTCTCTTTGGCAATCTCACTGGTGGTTTGTCCCGTTTCACCCAGATATTTAGTTACCCCGATTTTAATCCGGGTAGGATCGCTGATCTCCAGCAGGTATCCCTGGAAACGAGTACTGCTTATGTCGGTTAGTTTTATATCACTGCTATGGGTGTTGGCAAACGCTGATGATATTTGATTACTTAGGTTGTTGTTAGTCCCCTGCGCGTCAGCTAACAGCTTGTTCACCTGCTCATCACTCATTATATAGCGCAGCCAATATGAATGCATAGATGTTCCTACTGCGCCCACCACGGTGTTGCGTATATTGGTAAAAGGGCCATAGAGCACGATAAATGGGGAAGTTATCACAAAAAGCAGTGTGCTGATTAATATGAAACGCAGGCCTACAGCCAGTTTCTTTTTCAAAAAAATTGATCCTCCTACCTAAAACCGTATGATGGTTTGACTATTCGACAGACAACTACAGTTTATTGTAATATAAAAAGGGGATAGAAATAAAGTATAATCGAAGATAGGTGAAATAAGGGAGACGAGAAGTCAATGAGAAGAGCGCAAGGAATTTGCTGGATATGGCTTGGAATAGTACTTCTGATTGGTTTGCAGGGATGTATGGCGAAAACAATACCAAACGCACCGGTGGATAATCCTCCGGTGGTTGAAACCATAAAAGAGGCAGACCCAGTAAAGGCAGCCGAATCAGAGCAATACTTTCAGCAGGGCGTTAAACTCTATGAGCAATACAAGTACCAGGAAGCGGTAAGCGCTTTTGATAAGGCGATTGCGGCTAATCCGGACAATTACAAAGTATATACTGCCCAAGGAATTGCAATTTGTTTCCAGGGTAATTATCAGGCGGGGATGGCTTTGATCGAGAAGACTCTTGCTATGCAGCCTAACTATGTTCCGGCTTTTTACGATTTGGCTATGGCCTATAAACTGCAGCACAATTATGAGAAATCACTGGTATGGTTCCAAAAGACTATCGAGGGCGATCCCCAGAATACCTGGAGTTATTATGGCATTGCTACCATATATGCTGATCAATCTGACACCAAGGATTCCTTATTGTATTTGCAAAAAGCTATTGAACTTGATCCGGGTGTAAAAGCGGTAGCAAGTAAACAGTCTCATTTCGATAGAATGCGAAATATTCCTGAATTCCAAAGCTTGGTTCGATAGGGCCGATAACTACTTAATAATTTCTATAAATCGATTCAGGGGGTCGCCTTTATAAACGCCCAGCCGAGGTAACAAAAGCAAATCATCGGTGGAGGAAGCCCGGCGTTGAACCATGGTAACTGCCGCTGAATATCCAGCCGTTTTTACCTGCTCTACCACCTGAGAATTGTATTTTCCAGTGGGATAACAAAAAGTAAATGTTTTTTCACCCAGCCTGGCTTCTATATCCTGTTTTGCTCCAACTATTTCCTCCGAAGATTTAGAAGGAGTTAAGGTAGGTAAGAGTGGATGAGTTCGTGTATGCCCTCCGACTTCAATGTTGTTGGCAGCCAGGGCATCAATTTGTTCCCAACTCATATATCCAGGCTTGCCGACTAAACCGCTTATTATGAAAACAGAAGCCTGTTGGTTGAATTCCTGCAACACCGGCCAAGCATTAGAGTAAAAAGTGTCATAACCATCATCAAAAGTTAAGACAACTTTGCGGCTAGTATCATAATGACCGTTTAACAGTTCAGTTGCCTGGGATAAAGTTATGGTCTGATAGCCATTATCATACAAATATTTCATCTGGTTATAGAAATCTTTTGCGGATACCCACAGGCAATCCGGGCCTTCGCCTATCTCATGGTACATAAGGATGGAAATAGATACCGGCTTTCCTGGGGGAGCCGGTATCTTGCTAAGTTCAGGCCTTTTTGCCACAACTAACTCAGGGCTGGTAATAGGACAAGCACTGCTTTGCATGAGTTGTTCTGCATCAGCATGCTGTTTACTGTAGTTTTGATATGCAAATAACAATTGAGGTATAAAAATTACCAGTATGAATATGATTAAAATTATCCATTTATTTCTTGCGCTCATTTATTATTAACCCTCTCTATAATAATAAGAAGATTTCCTTATTCGATTACAGGTTCAGATTTAATCTTGTCGGATTCTCCCCGCAGGTGATAGATAGTTAATATCAACATACCCAGAGCCATGCTGGCAATGATTACATTTAGGAAGAATGATAATATGGGGAGCTTGGTTATTACAATCAAGGCAAGGAAAGTGATAAAAAAGGCCGCCAGAAAAGAACCGCGCTTTTCCCAATTGAAATGGCTGACCAGATAGCGGCTGACCAAATCCGCAACCAAAATCTTAGACAGACAGAGAGTGATAATGAAAGCAAAGATAAGTATGAACATCACAGGAATGCCGATTATTGTCAAGATAAAGACCAGAGCAGCCAAGGGTATCAGCAACATAGCCAGGAAGCCCCAACCCAATGTGGGCCAGGGCGCATTTAGTGCGGTTTTGGACAGGCGCGGCAAGAATCGTGGGAACAACAAATAAAAAGCACCCCAGATTAAAATGCCGGCCGACCATACCCATAAGATTCCCAGCCAAGACATCCCGCGTTGGGAGACGTTCCTTTCAGGCTGAACCGGAGGACTTAGCTGGGTCATTTTGCCAACTTTGGCCTGAACGTCGATTTGAGCCTGATTAGCGGAATTATAGGTCACCATTCCGTTAATAACAGCTGCAGGCCCGACCACCAGCTTCTCAACATTCCAAACCCGAATATCCCCATTAATATGTCCATTGAGGTTCATTTGATTGGCGCTGCCTAGTGCCTGGCCCTCAATATTACCCAAAAGATCTACCGTGTTGCCGAACAAAAGGGCATCGCGCTTAATATTGGATGGTTCCCTGAGGCTAATGCTATTGGCAACTCCTGTCAAATTACCCCCTATCTGTCCATTTATATCAATAGTGTTGGCAGCTGCTCTAACATCACCTAAAACGTTTCCGTTTATCCGGACTGAGTTGCCAGCTGTTATTACGTCCCCGTTGATAGTTCCGTTGATCGCCACTGATTGACCGGCGGCAAAAATGTCTCCATCAACGTCGGCATTAATTGCAATGTTATTGCCGGAAACAAATAGCGGACCTTTTATTTTGCCACTGGGCACATTAACCGTATCCCCGGTACTTATTTCTACCGCCATAGCTGATGAGACCATAAATAAGATTAGGAGTAGAGATGATAATAGATTAAACCATACCCTTTTTAAATTAAACACAAGCTATTCCCCCTTTTTATAATTGATAATCTCACATCTTTTACCTGATCGAAATTACCAAGAAGATATATATGGGCATATATAGTGCCAATTTCTGAGTGATAAAATAACCCATATGTTAATTATATACCTTGCCAAAATAAAATATTTAGTTTAACAATTATATTACTGAATAACGAGGGGATTATATCTCATAAGATTACCGATTTAGTCAATTGGATAAATTGTAATGAAATTTTTTAGAGATAAGAATTGTCAACCTAACCAGTAATAAATGAGACAACCATGCCAGAGTACTTAAAAATGGAGGGCTGGAAATCATGAATGATGAAAAACTAACCGCGAATGCTGGTAAAGACCAGATTATTAAAGAATATCGAACCGCAGACTTGATTGTGTACTGGTATCCTAAACAATGTTCCCATGCCAGTAAGTGCTGGCAAACTCTGCCGCAAGTTTTCAAACCTGATGAAAGGCCGTGGATTACTATGTCGGGGGCAACCCCGGAAGAAATTATAAAGGCTATAGACCTGTGTCCAACCGATGCTCTGAAATATAAGCTGCCCCAAGGTTCAAAAGTTGATCCGTCCCTGGCCAAAGGTCCGGGATCGATAGATTTTAAGGTTGAACCGACTGATTTTATAAAGATTAATATGGTCAAAAGCGGTCCGCTGCTCATTAAAGGTTCAGCCCAGATATATGATCCGGAAGGCAATCTAATCAAGGAATCCAACCATATCGTTTTATGTACCTGTGGTTTGACCTCCAATGCACCATTCTGTGACGGATCCCACTCGAAACGCTGACGATAATTTAATGCAAAAAAATGCCTCCAGCATACCCTGGGGGCATCAAACCGTCCAAAAGAGCGAATAGCTGCGTTATTCAATAACCACGTTCAGTCGACGTACTTGTTACAGGGAAATTCCAAGGGACATTCCTCGAAGAGGTGTGTCCCAAAACCTTAATTACGGTGTGTCCCCATACCTTATACCGCCTCAATCACTGGCTTTCATTAATGCCTTGTTCTTGGACTACATCAATAGTGAGCCTTGCGAACATCAGTAGTACCCGGAGGGTGCTTTTTTGCTCGGTCTGACTTTAGCGACATTCCGAAAGCCCGCAACCGGTAGCTTTTGACTATGTTATAATTGACGAAAATTTAGTGCCTATTTTAAGTTTCCTTAGCGGCAACGAGTTCAATCATTCTCATGATAACCTTTACGGCTGCCTCCATAGATTCAAGACAAATAAACTCATAACGGCTGTGAAAGTTATGGCCACCGGTAAAAATATTAGGGCAGGGGAGTCCCATAAAAGAAAGGCGTGCCCCATCAGTCCCGCCGCGTATGGGTTTAATAACTGGATTGATTCCCGTATCAGACATAGCCTGTTCGGCTAAGGTAACTATATGAAAAACCGTTTCAATTTTCTCCCGCATGTTATAATATTGATCTTTCATAGTCAACTTAAGGGTTGATTCGCCGTATTTATTATTTAGAAAATCCACACAGGCTTGCAAAAAATCTTTCTTGGAGGCGAATTTAGTCCTATCATGATCTCTTATAATATAGGTCATCTGAGCAGATTCAACAGTTCCATCCAGTCTGGTAAGATGATAAAAGCCTTCCAGATTGCGGGTATACTCAGGGCGTTCATTTACTGGCAGCATAGCATTTAGTTCCATAGCCACAAACATAGCGTTCTTCATACGGAGGTAAGCCGTACCGGGATGGACATTTACACCTTGAATATCAACTTGGGCCATAGCCGCATTAAAGGTTTCATATTCAAGTTCGCCGATCGGCCCCCCATCAATTGTGTAGGCAAAATCTGCTCCAAAACGGGTCACATCGAAATAATCGGCACCCTGGCCAATTTCCTCATCAGGGGTAAAACCTATTACTATCTTACCGTGTTCAGAAGCCGGATTATTCAATATATTCGCAATTACAGTCATTATTATGGCTATACCCGCCTTGTTATCTGCGCCCAGCAAAGTGGTGCCATCACTGGCAATAATGGTTTTACCAATGTAATTACGCAGTTCAGGATAATCTTGAACATTTAAGGAAAAGTTTTTAGACTGGCTCAGGACTAAATCGCCGCCATCATAATCAGCGAAAACCTGCGGATTTACGTTTTTGCCAACAACATCGGGACTTGTATCGAGGTGGGCTATGAAGCCGACGGTGGGAATCTTTTTGTGGGTATTAGCAGGCAGTTCAGCCATAAGATATCCATTTTCACTGAGGGTTATATTGCTTAAGCCTAATTCCTGAAGTTCTTTTTTTAGGAGTTTGGCTAACTCCATCTGCCCGATGGTACTGGGATGAGTGATGGAAGTATCATCTGACCTGGTATCAATGCGGACATAACATAAAAATCTATCGAGTAATGTATCCATATTTTACCTCTCTTTTTGCATAATGTAATATTTATTAATCATAATTTTACCCGCTATCGTAAATATTATATATGAAATAAGTAATGGAGGTGCAAATTATGGATAAAAGGGTAATTGGCTATTTCGCAGATAATGGCCAAGCAGAAGAAGCATTGCGGGAATTAAAAGAAAAAGGATTTAATGAGATCTCCATTTTAGGCAATGAAAAAGGTGACAAATCAGACAGTAGGGCAAGAGATAATAATTCATCCTTTGCCGGGACTCTGTCAAATGGAACTATGACCGGCGGTGCTATAGGCGGTTTAGCTGGATTGGCATTGGGTGCGGGTGCTCTTTTTATACCCGGAATAGGTCCAATACTGGCATTAGGACCGATCGCTGCTGCGCTGGGCGGTGCAGTTACCGGTGGTATAGGCGGGGCACTGATTGATTATGGTATTCCTGCGGATCGCAGTGACTTCTATGAAACTAAAATTAAAGAAGGCAATACCGTAATGGTATTAAAAGCTGATGAGCAGAAAACTGATGAGGTTGCCAAAATATTAAGAGCACATGGTGCCCAGGACGTAAGAGTACACTAATACTTTCTGAACCCTCAAGATTTCAAATCAAATAATCTCAGAAGAAGATAAGAGCATCTGCTATTTGCCGATGCTTTTATTGTTATACTTCCAAATCAGATATCTTCATGCCATATATTAATGCAATCAATGCAATTATTGATATACTATAAATAACTGGCTAATATTTCATTTTGCTTGCCTTTAATTTATTTCCGATCGATGAAGGGAAATGTTGCAATGAAACAGATGAAAATGATAGCAACCTTTATGTTTGGCCTTGCTCTGGTCGGCTCTATAATCACCTGGTCATTTAGAGGCAGTTTTATGGGCGGGCTGTTATTTGCTGCCTGTGAAGCCGCGCTGGTGGGCGCACTGGCCGACTGGTTCGCGGTCGTCGCCCTTTTTCGCCATCCACTGGGGTTGAGATTTATTCCCCATACCGCTATTATTCCCAATAATCGAGCCCGAATAGTCGAAGGAATAGTAACTATTGTTGAAAAAGACTGGTTAAGTCTCGATTTTATCCGTTCCAAGGTACAAGATTATCCGTTGATTGATGGCATAGCCTCCGCTTTAGAAACGGAAGAGGGCCGCCAAGGTCTTGAACGAGTGGCTCAATCGCTGATCACTAATGTGATTCAAGACCTTAAGCCAGATGATGTTGCCCATTTCATCCATCTCATGCTGGCGGATAATTTAGGGCAGATCAAGATATCTCCACACCTCGTGGAGCGGTTGGAATCATCGGTTAAGAGTCTGTATGGGGAGGATGTAATCAGGCTGATACTGAATTGGGCAATTGCTTCTACCAAAGGTGAAGATTTTGAGCGGGTCATTAACCGGACCTTGAAACGTGCCGCCGCCGATTATTCTAACCAGGGTAACTTTATGCGCCGGCTGGGGAAAGGTCTGGGCGAGAGTCTGGATATATTTAATTACGATGAAGCCGCTAAAACTCTAACCAATCGTATCAACCACTTTTTAATTGAAATGAAGGATCCCAACAACCAGTATCATATGCGAGTAAAGACGGAAATGGAGAATCTTAAGATTGCTGACCCGGATTCAGCATCGGCCACATTAAGCGAAATGCTCAAGAAAATCGTAGGTACCGAAGCGGGGCTGTCCGCAACCGCCGAGTTGTTCGCAACTTTGAAAACGCAGGTATTGGATGATAGTAATAAGGAAATTCCATTGATTCGATACTTAACTACAATGGTTCTGGAACAGATCAATAACGTTCGTCTGGATGAGGTACGCAAAGCTGCTATGGAATCATGGATAAAAGATGAAATTATGGGACTGTTGGAACGTTATCATGTGGTGATCGGCTTGATCGTAAGGGAAAAGCTGCAGAGTCTTAACGATGCAGGTTTAGTACAGTCTTTAGAGGATAAGGTCGGGGATGATCTTCAATGGATCAGGATCAACGGTACAGTAATAGGTGCCTTGGTAGGGGTACTGCAGTATCTTCTGCTGCACCTGTTATAGTCATAACCGGGCAATTTACATAACTTTAATGCATCCATGGAAATGTTTAGTCGGTAGTTGATTGATGAAAGGGGAGTAAAGACATGCAAAAAATACTATTCTATTTATCGCGAGCTCTCACTATAGTAATAGTAATTTACATTATGTTTTTTATTAACTTAACCCCACCGCCCGGATTTGCGGGCCTATTTTCAACAGCCCACATCTTATTATTGCTTGTGGTTTTAGGAATTAGCATAGCTGCGTGGAAGCTGCCCATGATGGGGGGAGTTCTATTTTTTATTTTTGGCTTTAGATTTTATATCATGATTGCCAGGCCGGACAATGCCACCCCTGGCTTGATTATTCTGGGGGTTCTAATGTTGACTGCAGCACTGTTTATTTGGGAAGGGTATCTTCGCAACCAGCAGGGAAATGCTTGAGCTTAACATTTTATAATTATTAAATAGGGATGGTAAAAGGGGGGACTAAATTTATGTGGACTAGAGCCATGATTAAGACCCGTGCGAAAACGGTCTTGAAGGTTTCATATTGGAAAGCCTTCCTGGTTAGTTTGGTTATTGCTTTGGCAGAGGGAGGGTTAAGCGGCTCTTCTAATTGGAAGAATACAAACCAATTTCCAAAAAACATTCCCGATAGTTTATCAAGCTATGGCACTAATCTGTGGTCATATGTTCTTTTATTGTTATTAGGTGCTCTTTTGGTAATAATTCTTGCTTTAGCTTTTCGAGTTTTGTTAGGATATCCGCTGGAAGTTGGGGGAAAACGTTACTTTCTAAGATCTACCCAAAACGATTTTGATTTGAATAACCTGGGATTTGCTTTCGATAAAGGTAAGTACTGGTCTATTGTTAAAGCCATGTTCTGGCGGGGCTTTATCAATTTCTTATGGGTTTTATTGCTGATCATTCCTGGTATCATTAAGTATTATGCTTATAAGATGGTTCCTTATATTTTGGCTGATAATCCGCGTATGGATTACAGACGAGCCTTAGAATTGAGCACCAAAATGACAAAAGGTCAAAAAGCAGCTATGTTTGTTTTAGATCTTTCCTTTATTGGGTGGTATCTCTTAGGAACATTAGCGCTATTGGTAGGGGTATTATTCGTTCTGCCCTATCAAAATGCCACCAATGCAGAATTATACATAATATTGCGTCAAAATGCCCTTAATAACGGTTTTTGCACATATGAAGAATTAACACTCAACAGAGATATATAGCAAATAGGAAACGTGGGACAGGGGGACGGGTCCCTCGTCCCACTTAAATGGACCAGGGAGGTGGGACGAGGGACCCGTCCCCCTGTCCCACAATGTCGTTAAACTTAGTTTATTGGAGGCAAAGTCATAAACATTTTTAAACTACCCCCCCGGATTTCGGAAGAGGAGATATTTGACGCACTAATCCCCGACACCGGGGTTTTAATTGAGAGGATAGTTTCAACCGGGCAGACAACACCTCCCGGGGTTTGGTATGATCAGGAGCGCGATGAATGGGTGATATTGCTCCAGGGCAATGCCAGGTTAGCTTGGGAGAGTGGCAAAGAACTGGCCATGGAAGCTGGGGATTGGGTTTTAATCACTGCCCATGAACGTCACCGGGTGGACTATACTTCATCACAGCCTCCCTGCATCTGGCTGGCGGTTCACGCTAAGCTGCGATAAAACTATCAGCAATTGCTAGATGGACGCTGCCTCGACATACCCTTGCATATTTAGGCTGACAAAATATGCAAGGTAAGCTAAGGTCAATCATTTAATGTTAATATATTAACTTATAGAAATACAATTTTACCGGTTGCTTTCCTAAATTCAATAGCAGGGGAATCGATAACCTGTTTTTTAAAAGCGGCAATTTGTTCGTCATTACATTGGTCAAGGTCTACAACAATGCGGTTTTTCGCATCCAAAATTGAATAACTGTTAAAATTCGCGCAAACCGGGCTATCCGCATGATTAAGTTTATAAGCATTTATTGTATCCATTATTTCAGTCAGATTGCTAAATGAGAACTGACAAGGCTTAAAAATAATATCATCGGTTCCTGCTCTATCAATAAGCGCTTTTTTGTAATCTTCGACATTGCCTTTTACATAGATGACCAGTTTACCGTCACTGTTTGTGAAAGAACCGCCATAGTAATCAGGATAATCACTGATTTTTCTTTCTTCAATTTTACCAAACGATTCATTTAGTTTAGAATAAATCTCACTTGACCTGCTCTGGTTTTCCAAGAAAGTCTTATCAAAGTTTGCCATGCATTCTTCTTCAGACTGGTAGCCCTTACGATCAATAGCAGCACCCTGTAAAGTATTCAGTTTAAATAGAGAATCATTGTCTGCAACCGCATGTCCTGAAAGTGCAATATATGAAAAAACGATACACAAGCATAATATGGTAAAAGTATTCTTTAAATTCAATGTCATACCTCCTTAGTTTTATAATCATGTTTAAAGTTGTCCAGATCGATGTTAAGAGGTATTTTTGTATTGTTAAGCTTATTCTGTACTATCAGTTGCAGAGATTTGTTGCCATTATAATTCTTGTTAGTCCAGAATGAAAGGTATTGTGGCTGATTTTGACTGAAACCCATTTCAGGCTTGGAATCCTTGAAGTAGACTGTAATGACCTCATGTAGCCCATAAATGAACTCGCTGTCACTGCTGTTATCAATAACCCTGCCCATTACTATTAATTCCCGATTAAAGGGTGCACCAAGTAGGAAGCGAGGGTGCAGCCGAACTTCATCAATCACAACCTGTATATCTCCAATATTTACACTCTGTTTGATGGTGTATACTTTATCCGTTTTCAGATATTGCCTATATTCGAAAATGAGTGCGATTATTAATCCAACAATCAATACGATAATTAGTAATATCTGAGTCCAGCGGGATTTAAACACAATAAAACCCCCTTAATTAGTTAAGTCAAGATTAGCATCTAAATGAGTAGAGCAAATCCCAACACAACACGCAGTAAAATATTTAATGGCTGGGTGTTAACGCTGACTTATTTAGATGACGGAGTAAAACCAAGCAAAGAATAAATATTAGTATATGTGGTATAGATAAAGCCCAATGTGCAATAAAGGGACTGTAAGTCCAATCGGTTATAATACTGCCATGGAATATAAACCATAGTATTATGGGGGGAATCTGTATCAACATATTTAAGTATAGTAGCAACTTGGAAAAAAACTCCCATTTAGCATTGAAAATCAGGCAAATCATAATAAAACCCAAAACTTGGGCGGAATATCCCCACTGTTCGACTTCTGCTTCCGTTGTGCCATATAATTCGTGAGAATAGCTGTATCCAAGCATGATACTGATGATACCGGTGATAAGAATAATAATCCTAAAGACTAAAAGCGACACTATACTCCCTCCCGTTATTCATTGGCGGCTTTATTTTTCAGGGGTTGGGCGAAGATGCATATTATAGCCATTCGGTCAGAGGCCGACAACCTGGTGACCGTCCCTGTTTTGCTTGAATCAAGTGCCCAGGTAATTCCGCCCCAAACCTGAAGTAATTGGTGATGAGCGTTAGTCATAAGCATAAGACAATAATAAGGTACGTCCGTTTAAACATATAATCCTATTCCTTTCTTTAAAGGATCAATTTCCTGCAATTTATATTTCTCCATGGGCATTTTGGCTGTATTCTCAAGTGAAGTCCTATTGACCGCCCAAATGTGGAAAAATAAACCAATATACTAAGATTACCTCAACTGTCTTTTTAAAGCAACAATAGACAATCTCACATCTTGAGGGTAGGAGTTATCTTGTTGTTAAGCAACCTTACATTTGCAGGAATAGGGTATGAGGAGATAGCACCAATGCAGATAACTCCTGATCCAGATTCCGTGTCCGGGTCTTTATGGTGTTTAAGTCTCTGGATAGCTTTATGGAAATACAACCCCAGGAGCTGGAATCATTTGAACGAAAAGGCTTTACTGTTGTAGAATGGGGGAGGTATTGAGTTAAAGTCAGTGAGAAGGGTACGAAAATGAAGTTTGTTTTAAAAAGTAAAATTATAAAAACCATATTAACTATAGCTTTAATCGGCATAATTAGTGTTTCCTTTATTTATACAAATCTTAGGAAACATAAAAGTGAAATTGCTGCACAAAACTCAGCCGCAGATGAATCTCAAGTATTAACAGAAAATATTTTCGATTCTTCTGAGAATTATGTCAGTCAGAATTATTACTCCAAATCCCCTAATGGAGAGATTAGTGCTGAGGTGGTTAGGGAAAACGGATTTAATTCCATTTTGATAAAAAATAAGGATAATGTTGAGGGTCTTGTATTAGAGAATTTATTCTACACAAACATTGAGAGTACCGAGTGGTTAGACGATACCCGTTATGCAATCTGTGGGCATGTTAATCCTTCTTTAGAAGTTTATATAATAATTGATACGCAAAAGAGACAGATTATAGGCAAGTACGATGGTATTGGCTTTACCTGGAATAAGAATAAAAATAGATTATATTATATCGAGACTTCACCCAATTATAACGAACCAATAACTGATAGAATTATTGATAATGAGGGGAATATTTATTTTGAAACTCAAAAAGGACAGTCAATAATCAATAGTCTTGCTATTTCTGATGACGAACAAAGTTTTGCATTTTATATTGACGATTCTAAGAATGAATCAAGGAAGATCATTGTTGCTAAGATGGATAAGAATAATAAACTCCGTCAGCAAACTTCGATTGATGCCCAATTTGGTATTATTGAATTTAATAATAAATCAATAACAGTAACCAATTCTGTGGGCGCTGTTTATTATTATGGTATTTATTGAAAAATTATTGAGGTAAGATATGTGAAAAAACTACAACTATTAATAATATTTATTGCAGTAACCTTTCGATAATATTAATGAAAATATCTTAATCTTCAAACGAACATTGATTTCGCTTTGATACTATAAGGCAATATAGGTATACGAGGAAATTTGGGTAGACGGACATACTTCTGTAGCTATGACAGATCCTATGCTACAGGAGTATCATGTTTTATTGACGCGCATTTATAATAAATTAGAAAGAGTTTAATACTGGCAGGAAAATGGAAGTAAAGATAAATTTATATTGGCTCGACCTATGGCCGAAGATTTCAATACTTATGACTAAATTGTCCAGTAAATAGCCATAATCTATAATATCTACCGGGTGCGAATAAATTAGCTAAATAGTGCTTTGAAAAAAAAGTAGGAGGTAGACTTAAACAATGAAATGGAATAGCTCAAGAACCATAGCCTGCCTAATAATTCTAGCTGCAGTTATAGGGGTTTTAATCGGCTATGGATTATTTAGACCCAAAGAAGTTGCGGTAGCCAGTGTAAATGGAGAAAAAATTACCAAAGACCAGTTATATAATGTAATGTTAAAGTCAGGTGGTAAGGATGCGCTGGATTCTTTGATATCGCAAAAATTAGTTGCTCTGGAGGCAAACAAACAAAATGTCATTGTATCTAATGAAGAGGTTCAGACTGAACTGCAAAAATACTACGATAACTATGGGAGCGAGGACACTTTTAACCAAGAATTAACTAAGAATGGATATACATTGGAAGAATTTAAAAAAGAGATAATTAATGAACTGAGCATAAGAAAAATATTAGAACCACAGATTACTATCACCGACGAGGAAATGAAGAGTTATTTTGAAGAAAATAAAACCATGTTTACTCCTCAAGGCCAGACCGCCAATTTTGAAGCGAGCAAGGCCGACGTCAGGGAAGCACTGCTGCAAAGTAAGTTGGAAACACAATATTCCGCTTGGATAGACAGTCTATACCAACAGTATTCAGTTAAGAACTATATCTATGGCCAATAATAATGAAAAAGAAATGAACCCCGGCTAATGGCAGAAGGTTAACCGGGGATTCGGTTATAAACGGCAGCATCATACTAAAGTAGTACCCATACCGGCAAATCTGGTTTAAAATATATCATATGGGATCTGCAAGATATTAGACCCTTGTTGAGGAACCGAAGTAGTTCTCAATCAACAGGGGTTTCGCTTTTGGATTGACTTTTTGATAGGAGGCTAAAAAATGAAAACCCTCATACAAATTTGTGGTGATCCAACAGTAGATTGGTTCAGAATACATAACGAAGATATCATAGTCAGGGGCGGGGTATATTACTGGAAAAAACAAAAAGAAGATTTCAAAGTGAGAATCAGTTCCAAACCTGGTGGTTCGGCCATGGTTCTGCAGCTATTAAAGGCAATGATTGCATCAGAAACAGCCACGGTGGAAGGAGCAAATCTCGATGAGGAATTGCTGAGTCGGCCCAAAGACAGTAGGATAACAGCCTCCTGGACCGTATGGCGGGAATTCTCTAATCCTGGTTTAAACTATAATTCATATCGCTTGGAAAAATGGCATGAATTTGAGCCGGGCTTCTGGGATTATTATGCTGCCAAGCTAAAAGGATACCCGGATTTACTGGTAATTCAGGATAGTGACCTTGGCTTTCGTAACTGTAAAGAGGGGTGGCCGGAAGTTTTAACCAGTGAGCTGGGAAGCAAGCTTCCGCAGGATATTATACTTAAATTAGGTCAATACAATGAAAGTAAGGAGAATCCTCTGCTTGAGAGGATAACCGAATTAGGCTTGGCAGATAGGACAACTATAGTGACTACCTTAAGCGATCTGCGATCCTGTGCGGTAAAGATAGGTTTATCTTTATCGTGGGAAAGAATGCTGGAGGAAGTAGTTGCAGCGGTTCTAAGTAAGAATTGCCCTTTTATTTACCCAGCAGCCAAAACGGTAAAATACAAGCAGGTAATTGTAACCCTAGGGGCTAGCGGTGCAGTAATTGTTGATAAGGATTCCAGTACCCTGATCTTCGACCGCAGTGGACAGGAAGGTGATTTTGCCAGCCAATTCCCCGGGCAGATGATGGGCTACCATACCTGCCTGTTAGGAGCGCTGGCGGCCGCCTGGGCGGATAAGCCACAACAGATGGACTGGGTCGAAGCCAGCTGTATTGGCACCAAATTAGCGCGTGCCCTCCACGTCCAGGGTTATGAAGTAGTGGAAACGGATAATTATAGACAGTTGCAATTTCCCGATAAGACGATTGCCCGTACTTACCAGGAAATTACCTGCGCAGATGATGCGCCACTCAAATATCCCCACAATCTAATTAATGACCTGGGACGCTTCAGCTTCAAAAATGACACTATAATCAATAACAACGTCCGGTCCCCGTGGACCATCCTGGAAGAAAATTTATTAAGAAATAAGAAGTACAGATACTCTTTGCAGGATCCCCAGAGTGGCGTGAATGAATGTGCCCGTAATATTGTAATTAATGGACCATTGGCGGCATTGCCCGATGTTCCGGTGGAAGCGATTGGCGCCTGGTCCAGTGCGGATCGACATGAAATAGAAGGAGTTCGCAGCGTCAACAATGCCATGAAAGATTATCTTGAACAAAAGAAACCCGAAAAACCTCTATGTGTAGCCGTATTTGGCCCGCCTGGAGCGGGAAAATCTTTTGTAGTTAAAGAGATTGCCAAGGGACTGGGAATAAGAGAAGATGCCCAATTGACTTTTAACCTTTCACAATTTGAAACACCAGATGAGTTGCAAGCCGCGTTTAGTGAAATTCGGGATTTAAATCTAAAAGGCATAATGCCGCTTATTTTTTGGGACGAATTTGATACTCCGTGTGAAGGGCATACTTTAGGATGGCTGCGCTATTTCCTGGCACCGATGCAGGATGGGGAATATACTGATCGGGGGATTCCTCGTCCTTTAGGAGGTGGAATTCATGTTTTTGCCGGTGCCACCAGACATTCCTTTGCAGAGTTTCAAACCGGTGATAATGCCGGGGACCGTGCTGCCAAAAAGCCTGATTTTATCAGCCGCCTGCGCGCATATATAAATATCCGCGGAATTAATGGCGACCCTAATACGGTTGAAGACAGGCTTTACATAATCCGCCGGGCATTTATATTAAGACAGTATCTGGAGACTAATGCACCACAAATCAGGGCTAATGATCAATTTGCCATTGAAGCAGGTGTTCTGGACGCTTTCCTGCGGGTGACAAAATATAATCATGGTGCCCGTTCACTAGAGAATTTAATAAAAATGAGCAGTTTAGCTGATAAACGCAAATTCGAATTATCAAGCCTGCCACCGGACAATGTTATTGAGATGCACGCTAATGTTAAGGAATTTAATACTCTGACCACTATGGGACAGCGCGAAACACTTAGAATAGGTATCGCCGGCCATACTAATCTCGATCCCAATCAGATAAATAGATTAGAGCAGGCAGTAGATGAGGCGATTAATTTTATAGAGCAAAAGTTTTCGAAGCATTATCTTACCGTCTTCTCGCCCTTGGCCGCAGGGGCGGATCGTTTGGTAGCCCGTCGACTATTGAACCAAGAAGCGACCCGATTGATTGCAGTATTGCCAGTTGCCCAGGATGAATACATAAATGAATTTGGCCCCACCGATGATTATAGGGTGGACCGTGAGGGGGCCGAACTGCGACAAGAATTGAAGTACTGGTTGTCGCAAAAGGCCATAGAAATAATTGATATGCCGCCATCTCCGACGAAAAAGGCAGCCCATCTTAAAGCTGGATATTTCATAGCCGAAAACAGTGATATCTTAATAGTACTCTGGGATGGCAACGAGGAACAGATAGGATCGCTTACAACCCAAATCGTAGCTCGGGCTGCAGAACTAAATAAACCTATATGTCATATCTGGGCAGATAACTTTAATGAGGATGAAGCGAGTAGCAAGGTGCAAATGAAATGTGGTGAAATAAGTTATATAAATTTTTACTGCCAGATCCCGCAGAAAGGGCAGGATTAAACTTATATTACGGGCGGAATTATGATAGCCCACCCGCCACCTACTCGCGATCTTTAGCCGAGAGTAGTTCAAACAAAAGCTTCTTATAAGCCAATAGGAGTATCATTATGTTAAATTATATTTATTCAAATTTTCCGCTTTTCGATCTTGCTTACTTTTTTATTATTTATGCCTTTAGCGGGTGGATTCTAGAGACCGTCTCGGCTAGCTGGGAGGAACGCCGCTTCATTAATAGAGGATTTCTAAACGGACCATTTTGTCCAATCTACGGTTTTGGGGCATTGCTCCTGCTTGTGGTTTTACATCCTGTAATAAATAATCTCTGCCTCTTGTTTAGCGGAGCGATAATTCTTACGTCGTTATTAGAATACCTGACGGGCTGGATACTGGAAAAAGTCTTTGACCATAAATGGTGGGATTACAGTACGCGGAGGTTTAATCTACAGGGCAGAATATGCCTGCGCTATTCTATTTATTGGGGTATCGCAGCCCTGGTCATGTTGAAGGTGCTGCACCCAGAAGTCATTAAACTGGTGGATAAAATACCTTATCAATATGGGCGTCTAGGATTGTATGGAATAAGCCTCTATTTCCTGGTTGACTTCCTTCACACCGTGCTGTCGGTATCGGAACTGAAAGCAGCGTTAACAGAAATGCAGCACTTGGCCATCGAAGGGCGAGACAGACTGGAACAGATTAGAGAAAGCTCGGTTGAGGGGATTGAAGAAACCGGCGCAGAGATTAGGGCTCAATACAATCTGCTGGTCAACCGCATGGCAGCCCGCAATCGTAGATTATTCAATGCATTTCCTAACCTGAAAAGAAAGAACTATGACCATATATTAAAAGAGCTGAAGGATAGATGGAATCATATATCAAATCAGGGGAGTACAAATGATTAATAACAATAATGATGAAGACGTAACAACAGGTGAGATGGTTGATGGAGAACTATTAGAAGAGGAATATGAGGATAAAGGAAAACCGGGCTGCTTTATAAAAGTAATGGCTGTTGTGATTTTATTGGTCTTTACTGCGTTCTCTATGCCTAGATTATCATACCTCTTTACTGATAAACTCAACTTTTTAGATCAAAACCAGGTTTTGCAGGAAGATCAGATCGTTCAGAAGTGTAAACCGGCCGTAGTAAGTATCGAAGCTTTTACCAAGGACGCTCCTCTTAATGAAGTAGTCCACAGCGGTACTGGTTTTAATATATCCCCAAGCGGTACAATTGTTACTAATCAGCATGTTGTAGCCAATGCAGGTACAATCACCATTACCTTTGGCGATGGTACAAAGTATTACGTCAACCAATATGAGACCATTCCCGGGATAGATGTAGCTATCATTAAGATTATAGGTAAGAATCTTCCAACCATTGCCCTTGATAGGCAAGACCAGGTAAAAAGTGGTGAGATTGTGACCATCATTGGCAATCCTCTAGGTTTCGAAAAAATCGCGCAGCGGGGGGAAGTAGGCGGGTTTATTAAAATTGCAGACAGCCAGTCCCAGGTTTTTGACATTAAACTCCAGGTTAATCCGGGCAGCAGTGGCAGCCCGGTAATAAATGATCAGGCTCAGGTGGTAGGCATAGTATTTGCCAGCACCACAGAAAACGCTAATGGCCAAGCAGAACCTCGCTGCCTGGCCATTCCCGTACAAGACCTACCGCTTCAGTAAGTCTAAATGGCTGAACTGCCTTCTTCGCGGGTACTAATACGTATTACTCTCTCTACCGGATATACAAAAATTTTCCCATCTCCGACTTGCCCTGTCTTGCAAACACTTAGGATGCACGAGATAATGTTCTCTGTAAAGGAATCTTCGCATACTATTTCCACTTTAGTTTTAGGGAAAAGATCGATAGTGTGCTCCTGCCCGCGGTAGTATTGTTTTTGATCCCGTTGCAGTCCTCTGCCTTTAACATCATAGACAGTCAAACCACGGATTCCGATTTTATCCAGTTCGATTTTTAGATCATCTAATCTGCCCGGCCTGATGATGGCTTCTATCTTCTTCAAATAAACCTCTCCTCGTCCATTCAAGATTTTAGACTCTTAATGGGCACTATATCCCGAACTATTTCCTAGTATACCTTTGCGAGGCCAGGCAGGCAATATTAACTTTCGGCACTGATACTGTCAAGAGAAGCATAGGCAGAGATATCATGCTCGACAACGTCCAAGCCATTAATTTCCTCTTCGAGGGTAACTCGAATTCCTACAGTACTTTTCAACAGACTAAAAATAAGATAGGTGGCACCAAAGGCCCATAAGGAGACCACCGTAACCCCCAGAGCCTGAACCATTAAAAGTTTTAACCCGCCGCCCAGGAAGAGACCACCATGCTCGGCAAACAGACCTACGGCAATTACACCCCATGTTCCGTTCACGCCGTGTACAGCAATAGCCCCAACCGGATCATCCATAAGGCGCCGATCAAAGAAGCCTACTGCCAGAACTACCAGAACGCCAGCAACTCCACCAATCAATACAGCAAACGGCGGACTAACGAACGCACATCCAGCGGTAATGGCTGCCAAACCAGCCAGCGATCCGTTAATTACCATACTGGGGTCAGCCTTGCCCCACCTGAACATAGTATAGAAGGTGGCCATCATACCGCCGCTGGCAGCAGCTAAATTGGTATTAAGGGCTATCCTGGCAATATTGCTGTCCATCCCGGAAAGCGAACTACCAGCATTAAAACCGTTCCACCCGAACCAGAGAATAAATGCTCCTAAGAAGGCCAGGTGCAAATTATGAGGCGGCAAGAAATTTATGCTGCCATCTTCATTATATTTTGAACTGCGTGCTCCCAAGACCAGTACCGCTGCGAGCGAGCTCCATCCTCCGACTGCATGGACGACTGCCGATCCGGCGAAATCCAACATACCCATTTGGGCCAGCCAGCCGCCTGCACCCCATACCCAATGTCCCGCCACTGGATAAATAAGACCAGCAGCCAAGGCCGTATAGATAATATAGGGACCGAATTTCATCCGCTCCGCTACTGCACCAGAAACAATGGAAGCCATAGCAACAGCAAATGCTGCCTGGAAAAGCCAATAAGCATAAATGGGAATCCGCAACTTAATGTGCCCCAAGTCGCCCCCGATAAAAAAGCCCGTAGTGCCAAACAACCCAGCCTTATCCAGGCCATACATTACCGCGAAACCAACTGCCCAGTAGCTGAGCATCCCAACTGTACAATCCGTAAAAACCTTCATGACAATATTAATTGAGTTTTTAGCGCTGATGAAGCCAGCCTCCAAAAACGCAAATCCGCCTTCCATGAAAAACACCATCGCTGCACATAGCAGAACCCAGACTGTATCAATAGCAGTGGCCAAATCTGTTACATTAAATTGTTCCAATTCGAATCCTCCCCCATATTTTTTCACAATAAAAAACGCTCCTGATTACGTGATCAAGACCCGTAATCAAAGAGCGTCTATGCTCAGAACGCCGTTGTTCAGTTCTCCGCTACATTTTCGGAGGCATAAAAGACCACAAAAAACCCGAAACCACTATTAGTGTTTCAGGTCATCATTGGCCTTTAGATATCATTTATTGTCGTTAATATTATATATTATGATTAGCTCTTTCGGCAATAGGTAAAAAGTAGTTAAGGTAAACAATTTTATATGTTAGCTCAAGTATACAGAATGCTTAATCAAAGTGTATTGCATTCCTGAGCTGAAAGTATAGAATGATAAGTAATTCAAAGGTTGCAAAATTAATCAAGGATAATGAAGTCCTCGCAAATAAGCGGGGATTTTATTTTGGATCTACTAAATTTGTAAATGAATATCATAAATAACTGCACCCTGGTTATAGGAATAAAGCGGTTCC
>Ga0074195_1000336_pt1 | contig 101165 bp, 91 predicted proteins | sample EPASupsiteHSE623_FD_64525 | JGI IMG/M metagenome (GOLD analysis project Ga0074195, IMG submission 64525) | Bioremediated contaminated groundwater from EPA Superfund site, New Mexico - Sample HSE6-23 | ecosystem: Environmental > Aquatic > Deep subsurface > Groundwater > Contaminated ... | reverse complement strand
AAAGGCTGTCATCAGTGCGGCAATGCGGAAATTGCTCCATATTGTTTATGGAGTCCTTAAACGTAACCAACCATTTGATCCCAATTACCTGTCTACCGCTTGACTTTCAAGACGGTATCTACAGGTAGGGGCGGGTTTCCACGCCCGCCCGCTTTTGAGACAGCCTCGAACCAGGATATTCTGGCTTGACTTATTTACGACCGCGAGCTTTCAGCCAGGCTGTTAATTTTTCCACCGGCCAGGTATTGATCACTGCTTCGGGTTTCACCCAGGCCCGCCGGGCAACAGAAACTCCATACTCGCGCAAGTCCAGATCATTGGGCGAATGGGCATCGGTGTTGATCGTGAGTGGAATGCCCATTTCAGCAGCACGCCGGGCATAGACCTCATCCAGATCCAGCCGGGCCGGGTTGGCATTAATCTCCAGCGCCAGGCCGTGCTCTTTTGCTGACGCCAGCACAGCGTCCATATCCAGATCGGCGCCTTCGCGGTTGGGCAGCAGCCGCCCACTGGGGTGCCCGATGATATCGACGTGCGGGTTGCGCATCACTTTCAGCAACCGCTCGGTGATTTCTTTGCGCGGCTGGCGCAGGCTGACATGTAGCGAGGCAATCACAATGTCCAACCGGGCTAAAACTTCATCCGGGTGATCCAGCGTACCGTCCGCTTTGATTTCCACCTCTGCACCTTGCAGGAGAAGAATATCGCTGCCTATTTCCTTTTGTACCTGATCGATCTCCACGCGCTGTTTGAGCAGATCTTCAGCTTTCAACCCACCGGCAATACCCAGCGAGGCGCTATGGTCGGTAATGGCCAGCACCTTCAGCCCGCGTTGGTGGGCTGCATCCGTCATTTCGCGGATCGAGCTGACACCGTCGCTCCAGGTGGTGTGGCTGTGCAGTTCGGCTTTCAGTGCCGAGGTATGCAGCAGCGCCGGTAATTTCCCAGCCAGGGCTGCCTGAATTTCTCCATGGTCTTCGCGCAGTTCCGGGGGAATCCAGGGTAGGTTAAGCGCCTGGTAAAGCGCTTCCTCGTCCGGGTAGCTGACCAGTTTTCCGTCCGGGCCGGTCAGGCCACGCTCAGAGAGCGACCAGCCTTGTTTCAACGCCAGCTCGCGCAGGCGCACATTATGCTCCTTAGAGCCGGTAGCATATTGCAGCAGGCTGCCAAAATTGGCTGCCGGTTGAATCCACAACTGCAGCTTGAGCCCACTCTTCAATTCGATGCTGGATTTATTCTCACCTTGTCCGAGCACCCGTTCTACCTCGGCATGGCCGGTGAAGGCCTTCATCAGTGCATTCGGGTCCTCGCAAGCCGCTACCAGATCCAGATCGCCGATGGTGGAACGCCAGCGCCGCAGGCTGCCGGCAAATTCGGCCTGCTGAACACAGGACTGCACCCGCAGCCACTCGATCCACCGCAGCCCAATTGGCCGGGCAACGCCCAGTGTCATGCGGTGAGAGCGGCGCCGCAACGCGGCTATCCCTTCCAGAATACGCTGTTCGGATTTTTCACCCATCCCTGGCAGGCTGCGCAACTGTCGCTCCTGAGCGGCCATTTCCAGCGCATTCAACGAGGTAATACCGGCCTGCTTCCAGAACAGCGCCACCTTTTTCGGCCCGACATCCGGCACTTCCAGGATTTCCAATAACGAGACGGGTACTTCTGCCTCGAGTTTCTCCAAAAAGGCGAGCTTACCGGTATCCAATAGTTCGGTAATTTTCTCGGCAATGGCTTTGCCAATCCCCGGGATACTGGTCAGGGGCTGAGTTGCGCGGTAAGCATCAGCTTCCTGCCCTAGCGTGCGCAGGCTTTCAGCCGCGCGCCGGTAAGCCAGTGTGACATAGATTACTTCGCCTTTGATTTCGAGCAAATCGGCAATTTTTTCGAAGGTTTGGGCAAGTTCCACATTGTTCATTCGCATATTATACTTGCAGGCAGCTTCCTGATCTCAATAACGAATTCGAGGAAACCATGGCCCTGCTGGATGAATTGCAACGCCCAACACTGCTGGTAAATACTGTAATCGCCCGTAAAAATATAGCCTTTATGGCAGAAAAGGCTCGTCAAAAAGGGGTGCGCTTCCGGCCGCATTTTAAAACACACCAGTCGGCAGAAGCGGGCGAATGGTTTCGCGAGGAGGGTGTGAGTGCGATTACCGTTTCCTCGGTGGATATGGCGGTCTATTTTGCGGATCACGGTTGGGACGATATCACCATCGCATTTCCGATTAACGTGCGTCAACTGCGCACCGTCAATGCACTGGCAAAACGGATACGCCTGGGTTTGCTGGGTGAATCAATAGAAAGCATCCGCCTCTTACAGGAGCAGTTGGAAACGGAAGTTGACATCTGGATAAAAATCGACAGCGGAACCGGACGCACTGGTCTGGCCTGGGACCAGCCCACTGAGGTGGCCCAACTGGCGCATTTTATCAACAGCAACCCTATAACGCGGCTGCGCGGGCTGCTGACCCATGCAGGGAATACTTACAGCGCAGCATCGCGTGAGGAAGTTTGCCAACGCTACCAGGCCAGCGTCGCGCGCATGGCGGCTCTGCAATCCGATTTATGGGCGGGTGGGTACGGATTACTCGAACTCTCTGTGGGTGATACTCCGGGTTGTACCGTGTGTTCCGACTTTGGTAAGGTGGATGAAATCCGGCCGGGCAACTTCGTCTTTTACGACGGACAGATGCTGCGATTGGGGGTTTGCAGCCCACAGCAAGTGGCTGCGGTGCTGGCGGTCCCGGTGGTGGCGCTGCATCCCGAGCGCAGTGAAGTGGTGGTTTACGGCGGAGCAGTACATTTATCCAAAGACGTTGTTGTAGAAAACGGCCGACCGCATTACGGTTATATCGTCAGGCTTGAGTCAAATGGTGAATGGTCAGAGCCGCTGCCGGACACGTCCATGGCACGATTGTCACAGGAGCACGGCATACTATCCATGCCAGCCGCCGCAATCAGCGGCCTGCATATCGGAGATTGGCTGGGTGTGCTGCCCGCGCACATTTGCCTGACCGTCGCGGCGATGGGGGGGTATCGCACGCTTGACGGAAGCCTGATTACAACATGTACGTCAGCGGCACCGGCGTAAATACCAGTAGAAAAATGACCAGCGCCAGAATCGCCAGTACCTTACGCCGGCCGTCGAGTTGGGTGATGGTGTCCAGCGGTTCAGCATAAACGCGGCCGAGCAGGAAGATCAGGGCAGCCCACAACCACCAGCCTGACCAGACGAATCCCAGCACCACCAGCGCCGCCAGGATAAAGGGCAACAGCCGCCGGGCGCCATTTTTACCAATTAAGGTGTAAATCATATGGCCGCCGTCCAACTGTCCGGCCGGGATCAGGTTTAACGCAGTGATCAGAATGCCGCCCCAACCGGCCCAGGCAACCGGATCGAGTGAGACATCCAGCCCGCCGTAAGGTAAGGGCTGACCGGTGAAAAAGTAACGCAGCCAGTACAGGAGCGGAGAAACCCCACCCATACTGGCGGGTGCGGGGAGCCACTGACCGAAAGTACTGAATTTAGCCAGCAGATACAGGATCGAATTGCCTTCGAGTTGAGTCTGGCCAAGGCCGCCAGCCGCGGCTGCGGCAGGAAGCTGCTGCAGCTCAGACATGGATAACCCGATCAAAAGTACCGGGATGGCAACTACCAGGCCTGCCAGCGGGCCGGCAATGCCAATATCCAGCAGAATGCGTCGGTTGCGCGGCATTTCCTTCATGTTGATAAAGGCACCCAGGGTGCCGAATGGGCTGAAGGGAAAGGGCAGGGGGAGAAAATAAGGCAGGGTGACCTGAACTTTGTGATGCCGTCCTGCCAGGTAGTGGCCGAATTCATGCGCGCCTAAAATCGCAATCATACTGAGGGTAAACGGCCAGCCTTTGACAATAAACTGCACGATGTTATCCCACCAGTTGCTCGAGAGCGACTCAACGCTCATAATGCCGCCGGTAAACCAGACTGAAATGAGGGTCAGAATAAAGAAGATCAAATTGACCCGCGGGTTGGACGGACTTGGGCTTTTTACCCCGGTCACCAAAAGAACGCTGTGGCGGCCTTCGTCCATGCGAAACATGGGCGTCAGGCTAAGCGGTTTGATCGATTCGGCCAACTGATCGTAAGCTGCGGCTGAATCCTCTGCGTAAAGCCGTCCGCGGTAGCGAACCAAATAATTTTGGCGTTCGTTGCCGAGCGTGGTGTCTTCGACGGCCATGATTCTTCGCACGGCTGCTTCAGCACGCTCTAAGGTCATACCATTGTCATCCATAGGAGGTTCCTCTACTGTGCAATCAACAAATAAGGCGGGAATGGATGGGAGTCGAACCCACCGCGGCCCGCAACGCGGCCCGCCACCGGTTTTGAAGACCGGGGAGCCCACCGGAACTCAACCATCCCCGAAATTAAGCATACCCCAGGCGCAACTTTTCGTCAACGAAAGCGACTTATTTATTGCAGCGGGTTACCGACCGCCCAGGTCAGCCCCGACCCAAGTTCAAGCATGGTGGTTTCCTGCAGCAGGGTGTGTGAGCAATCTTCAACTCGCAGCCGGTAGCTGCCAGCAGGCATATAAAAGATACGCTGGCCTCCAGGTAAGATGCTTTCGACGCTGCCCAATTGGTCGGCGCCCCAATCGCCGTCAGGCTGATTGGAATGGTACAGGTAACAAATTTCCGCATTGGACGCGTTTTCGATGGTAAGTGGCACCGTACCTGCCCCGCCGATGAAAACGCTTGTATCCGCAGTCAGTTGAGCGCTGGAATGTACCGAAATGCCGTCGCAATTTCGAACCAGAAGATCATGTACCCCGGCGGGTAGCTGAAAAGCGTGGTCCTCGCCGGGTGAAATCGATTGCCCTTCAGAAAGTAAATTGATTCCCCACTCGTTGCTTGCTTCAGCAGAGGCGTACACTTCGCAAATGGCGAAAGGGGTTTGGTTGGCAATCGTAATATTCAACCCCGGCGTACTTTCCGAAGCCGGAGCACAGGAACTCAGAATAAGGCCTAAAAACACGCTGATCCGGAGGATAGATTTCTTCATGAGTTGCATTCGCAGCCTCGCTCCACATTGATTTTAGTATAACTTTGCCCCGCGGTCGATTACCGACTAATGTGAGGATTTCAGGCTGCCTGTGCAAAATTTTTCTCATCAAAAATCCGGATTTTCACCCTTGTAATTTCGCAAGACCGCAATATACTATTTCGCGAACAGGTGAATCACCTGCATTCGACGAGCGAATGAGAGAGCAAAAATGGAGACGATCAAACCAGAAATGCAAGAAATGAACGAGGAGGAAAAGCCTCCGAGTAGCAATCCGCGACCGGCGAGGCGCTGGCGGGTAGCGGTGATTGCAAATGTGAAGGGGGATATTCCGCTGACTGAGGGCGCGCCTGACGATGCCGGGGCGGAGTTCGATAAACCAGAAACGATACAATCCATCCAGAAGGCAATCGAATCGGATGGGCATCAGACGGTGTTCCTCCCGGCTGACAGCCGTCTGCCTTTTGCGTTGCGGGAGTACAACCCGGATATCTGTTTCAATATTGCCGAGGGTCTGGGCGGCGACGGCCGCGAGGCGCAAGTCCCGGCGCTGCTGGAAATGATGCGTATCCCATACACGGCATCGCGGGTGGTGGCCAACGCAGTCAGTCTGGATAAAACCCTGACGAAACGATTGTGGCGCGAGGCTGGCCTGCCAACCGCACCGTTCCAGGAATTTGTAACCGGCGATGAAGCGTTAAATTCGGACATGCACTTCCCGCTCTTTGTCAAACCCGCACGGGAAGGCACCGGAATGGGAATGGATGCTGGTTCGATCGTTCGCGATGAGGAAGCGCTGCGTCGTCGGGTTCGCCAGACTGCGCAGCTTTACCGCCAACCCGTTCTGGTCGAATCTTATCTGCCCGGCCGTGAGTTCACTATAGCTGTGATGGGCCGCAGTGATGCGGCCAGTTGGAGCCGTAACCCGCAATGGTACCAGTCTGATGGTTTTCACCGCTTCCCAGTGCTGGAGGTGGTCAGTCAGGAATCGGTCACGCCTGGGGTATATGGTCATGCCGCCAAAAAACTCAATTTTGGTGAGGCTGGTATCCCGGATTTTGCGTGCCCGGCCAGGTTGAGCGCCAAATTCGCAGCGCACCTTTCCGATCTGGCGATTCAAGGCCACCTGGCGATTGGCGCGCTGGATGTCTCGCGGGTGGACATGCGCCTGGATCGTGAAGATCGACCGTGCCTGATTGAAATCAACACGCTGCCAGGTCTGACACCGGACTTCAGCGATTTGTGCGTGATTGCCAAAGCCCAGGGAATTTCCTACCGGGATCTGATCCTGGAAATCCTTTATCTGGGTGCAGCGCGCTTTGGGTTGATGGCTTTCTTGCCGGAAATGATGTCTGAGCGTTGGCCGATTATGCCGTCGTTGACGCCGCACATCCACAAGCCGCTGTTGCGGTAAACAACAACTGTTTTCGGGTCGGGTCAGGCCTTGTGGGAATTATCCCTGATTGGTTCATAGGGGCTGGTTCGTAGGGGCTGCTCGCGAGCAGCCCCACTTAAAACACAGCCGGCAGCAGCGCTGTTAAAAGCGGCCTGATCAAAACAACGAACTGCCCAACAGCGATCCCAAGCAATATTCCCGCGACAATATCCGAAAAATAATGCATGGCAGTTAAAACCCGCGACAAACTGACCAGAATTGCCCATATCACCATCAAAATTGCGATCCAGAACGGTCCGGTCAACACTGCAATAACAGCCAGTAAACTGGCGCGGGCAGCGTGTCCGGAGGGAAATGAATGCGGATCGGTGTTGCGGTACACTGCCCCCCAATCGCCGGGTGGTCGGCTGCGGCGGACCGTAAATTTAATCACCATGACGATCACCGCCAGGCCAAGGATGGCAGCGATTAAGAACGCGGCCATGGGACGACGCGATGGGAATAATATCGATGAGATGAGTAAACCGGCCAACCAGAACCAGGAGTCACCGGAATGGGCAAAAAAAATGACCAGGCTCCACCACGGGGACTTGCCGTGGTCCATTCGGACTATTTTTGAGATTTTGGTATCGATCGCATCAATTTTCTCGAACATAAGATGGCCAGTGGTCGGGGAAAGTCCTCTCAATCGGGCGAGAGTATACCGTTAACTGGTTGAAACGACCAGACATATTCCTGGCCCATTCAAATTTCGGACATTAAAGGTGGGGCTATGAGCAGGGGGCTGCCTTAAAAGTATAAATTTGTCATTAATTCCACCACATTTGCGGGATGGGCTTCCACGCGCACCCGGTTTTGGGACAGCCGCCTACTTGTATGTCTATCCTAAAGTGTGGTTAAATGATAATTGGCGATGGCGCCGGTCAACAATTTTGGTTGGCGCAAAGGAGCTCAGGCAATGTACTCAACTCAGGCTACGCACGGACGTTCGCGCAAATTGCTGACGGTCTTTTCGATCCTGATGGCGGCTGTCCTGGCATGCAACCTGCCCTTTATTCCGACCCCGGCGCCTGGACCGGGCACTTCCACAGCCACCCCTGAATCCAAGTCGATTGAAGAGCCACTGCCGCCTGTAGTCGTCGAGACGGTGCCGTTGGAGTCTGGAACACTGCCGCTGCAGGGTGAAGTGACGCTCACTTTTGACCAACCCATGGACCGCGAATCCGTCGAGGGCGCTGTCAAGGTCGATCCGGCATTGCCTGGCAGCTTCGAGTGGGAGGATGACAGCACCGTTCGTTTCGTCCCGGACCAAGCCTTGCCGCCTGAAATCCGCCTGACCGTCACAGTGGCCGATACGGCCCGCAGCAAGACCGGTCAGAATTTACTGCGCGCTACCAGCTTCAACTTCCAAACCCCGGGCGCACTGCGCGTCACTGAAATTCTTCCCAGACCGGGAATGGCAGATGCCAATCCGTCCTCTGCGGTGACCGTTTCCTTTAACCAACCCGTGGTTGCATTGGGTGAGGAAGACGGTCCGCCAGCCTTTACGCTCGAACCGCAGGTCGATGGCAAAGGGACCTGGCTGAACACCAGCACGTATATTTTCGAGGCTGACCCTGCGCTCGGCGGCGGCGTTCAGTACCGCGTACATTTGAATCCCGATCTGACCAGCCTCTCCGGCGCGGCACTGGATGACAGCGACGCGCTGGATTGGGAATTTACGACTGCCTCCCCGGCGCTGTTGGTTGTGGCGCCGCTTACTTCGAAGATACTTCTGCTGGATGAAAGTTTTACACTGACCTTCAACCAGCCGATGGATACGGCCAGCGTGGAGTCGAATTTCTCGCTGCGCGATGCAGTTGGAAGCGTGATTTCCGGAACTTTTGCCTGGACTGAACGCGACACCGTCGTTACATTTTCTCCTGCCCGATTGTTGAAACGGGGTAACAGTTATCAACTGCAACTTTCCAACCGCGCCCGGTCGCGGGGTGGGACAGAATTGCTGATATCGACCCAAATCGAGTACCAATCGGTCGGTGACTTCTCAGTCCAATCCACCGAACCGGCGCAGGGTGAATCGTTGACAGTGTATACCGGTTTGGGGACGATTATGGTTAATTTCAACGCTCCTCTGGCCGAAGGTCAAAATTTGCCCCGGTTGGTGGAACTGGAACCTGCCCCCGGTAATTTGCGGATCATGCCCTCGGGCGACCGTAAAACGCTGTATCTGTCCGGCTCGTTCATCGAAGCCACGAGTTACCACCTAACGCTGGGTAAAGACTTGCTTGACCGCTGGGGTGGTATGTTGGGCCACCCTTACACCGCCAATTTTCGGGTGGCCAATACGGAACCGGCGTTGCAAATTCCCATCCTGCTCTCTGGAAGCCAGGTGCTTTTCACTTTACCCGGCGAGACTATTTTGCCAGGATACGCGGTCAACCTGGGCCGCATAAACCTTTCACGCGTGTCACTCAACAAGCAGCAGTTTCTGGATGCCTATTACCTTACGCTGGATGTGGAAGCATTTTCGTCCATTGAGCAGTGGGACCAGGCGCCAACCCTACCACCCAATACCACACAGGGGATCGAGATCGATCTCGTGCCCGGAGATGGAGCGCTCGAAAGCGGTTTGTACCTTTATCAGGTTGGTTCACCGGAAATCACCACTCGCTATTCCACCGACCAGAGATTCTCGCTGGTAGTAAGCCCGCTGCAGGTGACCATTAAAGAATCACAAACGGAAGCGTTTGTCTGGGTAACCGACCTTCGCACAGGCCAGCCTGCTGCGAATATCCCGGTTGATGTATTTACGTCTCGCGACAAAGCGGTTGGCAGCGGTACCACGGACGCCGACGGCATCATCCGCATCGCTATTCCCAAAGATCGCGAAATATATCCGGGAATAGTCGTGGTTGCCGGTGACCCGGAAACCGCGAATTTTGGCATCGGAATTTCAAATTGGACCAGCGGTATCTCGCCGTGGCAAATGGGTGTTACCAGTCAGTTCATTCAACCGGACTTGCAAGCTTATCTATACTCGGATCGCCCCATTTATCAACCAGGCCAAACGATTTACTTCCGCGGCGTGCTGCGCACCCCTGGCGATGCCCGCTACGCTCCGGTTGCGATGGAAAAAGCCGGGTTCAAACTGTTGGGTGGGTATGATTCCGTAACCGGCCAATCTGCTTTGATCGACGAAATTACCCTGGACATTTCGCCTTATGGGACGGTCAGCGGCGAATTTACCCTGCCGGAAGACGCCATTCCAGGAACTTACACAATTTACTTGAAGGATCATGATGCCTGGCTTAACCTCCAGGTGGCCGAGTATCGCAAACCTGAGATCGATGTACAGGTTGACTTCGCCAAAACTGATTTTCGCAGCGGTGAAGCACTCGAAGCGTCAGTGAATGCCAGTTATTACTTTGGCGGTACCGCCAGCGATGTACTGGTGCGTTGGTCCTTGTATGTCCAAGATGATTATTTCCTGATCCCAGGGGGATTTTCGACCGGGCTGGAGGATACCGGCTGGTTAAATCCTTTCTGGTACGGCAACCCGGAATTTTTCATGGGCAGCTATTTGACCGGTGGTGAAGGTCAAACTGGGTCGGATGGCTCGTTGAAGGTGACATTTAGCCCGACTGAGCTTGCGGAATGGATTGATCCGGCTGCTCCCCACACGCTCATCCTGCAAGCTGAGCTGGTGGATGAAAGCGGGCAAACGGTCTCAAGGCGCGGTTCTGTGCGTGTTCATCCGGACGACTTCTATATCGGCATCCGGCCTGAAGCCTGGTTGGCACAGGCAGGTGAGACGATCGGTTTTAGCATCCAGACCAGCGATTGGCAGGCTGCACCGGTCGGTGACAAAAAGCTGAGCGCCGTCTTCCAACGCGTGGAATGGGTGCAGGATTGGAGCAATATTCAGACTGGTGAAACAACCTTCAAGGAAGAATTGACTGAGGTTGGCAGCGTCAATCTGATCACGGATGCCAATGGACAGGCGCGTATCGAATTTACAGTGGATGCTCCAGGGGCTTACCGGCTGGATGTGAGCGGTGGCCGGGCGCTTACACAGGTAATGATCTGGGCCGGTGGAACGGGCAGCGTACCGTGGCCAAACCTGCCGGACCAACATATCCGTTTGCAGAGTAGCCAGCAATCTTATCAGGCAGGCGATACCGCTGAGATCTTTATCCCCAATCCCTTCGCGCAGGGCGCTGTTGCGCTGGTGACTGTCGAGCGGCGCGGCGTGTTAAGGTCGCAGGTGGTGGGCATTCAGGGGTCAAGCACGACTTTTGCACTGGACATTCTTCCGGAGGACGCGCCGAACGTGTTTTTCTCGGCGCTGGTACTGGGTCAAACGGATGCGGGTAAGCCCGATTTTCGGATGGGCATCCTGGAACTGGAAGTAGATACAGAGGCGCTGTTGTTGGATGTTCATCTGGCAGCCCGAGAAGAGACATTGGAGCCTGGCCAAACCGCTCGCTTCGATGTTCAGGTCACCGATTCAACTGGCAGCCCGGTGCAGGGTGAATTCTCGATCGCTGTGGTGGATAAAGCCATATTTGCACTGGCAGATCCCAACGCGCCCGATATCATTTCGGCCTTTTATGGACCGCAACCGTTGGGTGTTCTGACCAGCACCGCCCTGGCAGCCTACACCGGGCGAATTGTAACGATTCAACCCGGATTGGGTGGAGGTGGTGGGGGCGATCAGGCTCAAGTGGCAGACCTCCGCCGGGATTTTCAGGACACTGCGTACTGGAGCGGCGCCTTCGAAACGGATGCAAACGGCCGGGCAATGATCGAATTTCCGCTGCCGGATAATTTGACAACCTGGGTGGCTACGGTGCGCGGTTTGACGCGCGACACACGGGTAGGCGAGGCGGTTACTGAACTTGTGGTGACCAAGGATTTGATCATTCGACCGGTAACCCCGCGTTTCCTGGTTGCCGGTGACCGGGTGCAGCTAGGCGCGGTGGTCAATAATAATACCTCCCAGTCGCTGGACGTGACCGTAGACCTGCAAGCTACCGGGGCCACCCTGGAAGATGCAGCGGAGGCATCAAAAGTCGTTCTGGTAGAACCTGGCGGGCGGCAGCGGGTCAACTGGTGGGTGCACGCTCAGGACGCCGGCACGGCTGAGCTGATTTTCTCCGCTCGCAGCGGCGCTTTGCAAGATTCCGCTACGCCGCAATTCGGCTCATTGCCCATTTTGCATTACATCTCGCCGCAAACCTTTGCCACCAGCGGGTTGATGCCTGAAACAGGGGAGAATCTGGAAGTAGTCAGCCTGCCGCGCTCATATGAACCGACCGGCGGTGAGCTGCGCATTGAAATGAGCAGCACTCTGGCCGGTGCAGTCTTGAGTGGATTGGAAGCCCTGGAAAGTTACCCGCTTGATCTAACGGAGCCGGTAATCTCCCATCTACTGGCAAACCTGGCCACCTACGACCTGGCTAAAGTGGGTGGGGCGGGGGCGCCCGATCTAACAGAACGTCTCCAACAAGCTGTACGGCAGGATCTGGACCGGCTGCCGCGCCTGCAAAACAGCGATGGCGGGTTTGGCTGGGCTAAAGGCAGCCAAAGCGACCTGTATCTTTCCAGTTACGCCTTGCTTTCGCTGGTTCTGGCGGATGAAGCCGGCTTTAAGCTGCCATCCGGACTGAAGGAAACCACCCGAAATAATATTGCCGCTGACCTTTACCCGGCCCGGGATGCGCTCGAGGACTGGGAATTGGACCGCCTGGCGTTGGTTTTATATGCGTTGGATCGCTCTGGTTATAAAGAGGGGGAGTCGGCGGCGTTAAACGAGCAACGTGAACGGCTCAGCCCGTGGGCGAAGGCTTTGCTGGCTTTGACGTTCGAGAGCCGTGGCCTGGAGGGAGCAAAAACCATCTTCTCGGATTTATCAGGCACGGCGATCCGCTCAGCTACCGGCGTAAACTGGCAGGATACCGAAGCTGCCTGGCAGAACTTTTCTACCCCCAATTTCACTACTGCCGTGGTAGTGTTTGCCCTGGCTGAAAGGGATCCGGCTTCGCCGCTGCTGGCGGATGCCGTGCGCTACCTGATTTCGCACCGGCAGACATCTGGCGGCTGGGCATCCAGTTACGATTCTGCCTGGGTAATGCTGGCATTGACCCGCTTCCTGCATGCGACCAACGAGTTAGAAGGCAGTTTTGACTTTTCAGCCACATTGAACGGCGATCCACTCGCTTCTGGCAGTGCAGGCGGTGAAAACTGGAGCGTGGTGCGTGCCAGCGCCCCGCTCAGTGATTTGAGCGTCGATACAGGAAATGCGCTGCGTTTTGTTCACTCGGAAGGCGCCGGGCGGTTGTATTACAGGGCGTATCTCGAGGTCGGGCAACCAGTCGAGCAGGTGCAGCCCTTGGAGCGTGGATTGGCAATCAGCCGCGAGTATATTCTGGCTGGTGCAGATTGTGCTGTGCAGGATTGCCCGGCGGTCGATGGAGTCAATCTTAAAGCATCCAACCCGGTGGTGATCGGACGAATAACGATTACCGCCCCAACCGATCTGTACTATGTGGTTGTAGAAGATGCCATCCCGGCAGGCGCAGAGATTATCAATTTACGCCTGAACACCGCAGCCTGGATGCCGGAGCAGCCGCCGGTTCCCGAGGTCGATGCACTCGATCCCTTCGCAGACGGCTGGGGCTGGTGGTGGTTTGGCCAACCGGCCATTACAAGCCAAAGTATTCAGTGGGTTGCCAGTTACCTGCCGGCTGGGACTTATACCCTGACCTACAAGCTGCAACCGCTGCAGGCCGGTGAGTTTCGCGTGCTGCCGGCGCGGGCATACGCTTATTATTTTCCGGAGGTGGAAGGTCGCAGCGCCGGGTCGATCTTTACGATAAAGGAATAGCAAGCATCCTCACCGAACCCTCCCTAAAAAAGGAGAGGAATATTTTGCGGGCTGCCCGACAATTTATTCCGCCAATTGCTCGATGCGTTTTTCCAGGCGCTCGACCTCTGCCAGCAAGAATTGAAGATCCGCAGCGCTGGCTGGCGACTCGACCGGCAGCAACGCCGGATCCAGCAGCAGCGCGCACAACCGTTCGGCTTCGTCTGACGTCAATTGTCCCAATTCCACCAACCGTGTAACGCGGCGGCGAATTTCGCCGTCGAACGCGGCTGAGAGATTGAGCATGGCGTTCAAACCACGGCTGCCGCGGTTAACCAGGCAGGTCAACAGCGCCGGAGGAAATAAACCCCCGGCGCGCCTCTCCTCGTCGAAAAGCACTTGCAGCAGGGTTGCATTCGTCAGGTCGGCGCCGGTGGCGTAATCCACCACCTGCACCTCATCACCGCCGCGCACCATCGCTCCGATATCCTCCAGGGTGACGTACCGTCGCGAGTCAAGGTCGTAAAGTTTTCGGTTGGTGTAGCGCCTGATGGTCGGCATACGCTGCCATTACTCGCCAGATTTTTGTTTTTTGTTAAGCTCGTCGATCTTGCGATTGAGTTCAGCAATTTTCGCTGTTAGCGCGTCGACGTCGGCTTTTGTCGCGACAGATGGATGAGCAGGTTCAGCCCCACCGCGCCATTCACGCAGCATTTTCTCGCGCCGGTCCATGATTTCCCGCGCCAGTTGCCGGGCGTCTTTTTCGGCAATTTCGCCCCGCTCCACCATGCGGTTAACAAAGTTTTCGATCTCCTCTTGCGCCAGTACTGCGGCGCCAATGCCAGCCAGCAGCACCTTTCTTGAAAGCTGGAAGAAAGCTGAATACGGGCTTTTCTCAGCAGATTCGTCGGTTTTCGGGTTGTTGGTCATCAAAACACCTCCATAATTGAAAGAACTGGTCCACTTCACTCATCATAACGCGGTGCGTTATAAATTACAAGTCCTGTCATGATTATTGAAAGGAATGTAATAAATACTCGTGACGGTTAGCCTGCCAGTTCGGGAAACCTATCATGTGAAATTATGCACAAGCAAGGCTAAGATTAATCTGGCAAAACAGGAACCATTCAAAGATGCAGAATGAAGAAAAGTCTTCATCACATTTTTAACGTTCACAATGGTAGATATCTTTAGCACAGTGAAACCTAAATCCTCAGTGGAGGTGAATGCATGTTTCATGTTCTGATTGCGGCGGCGGCGCTGGTTTGCGCAATACAGGCTGTTCGAGCGGCGCGGTTGTTGCTTTCTGCTCTGTGGCTGGCAGGCGCCAGCGCGTTGGTCGCATTGGAAATGTATCTGTTGGGGGCGCCAGAAATCGCCGTGATCGAACTGAGCGTTGGCGCCGGTCTGGTGACAGTTCTGTTCGTGTTTGCCATCAATTTGACCGGCGAAGAAAACCTGGACGCGCGCTGCACGATTCCCCGGCCGCTGTCCTGGATTCTGCTCTTCGGCGCCAGCGCACTGCTTTTGATTTTCATCCTGCCGGGAATTAACCAGTCTGAAACGGGTCAGGTATACGCAACCTTTCGTGAAATTTTCTGGGAAGACCGGCAATTGGACACCTTGCTGCAAATACTGATGATTCTGGCAGGCGTTCTGGGAGTTCTGGGCTTGCTATCCGATCAAAAGACAGATCTATCTCCAACGCAAAAGGACCGTAAAGCATGACGATATCCATTCCCACCACCGTAATCATCATGGTCCTGGGTTTAATCGGGATTGGCATTTATGCGCTGCTGACCACCCGCCACCTGATCAAGGTTATCGTCGCGCTGCAATTGCTGGTCAAAGGTGCCATGTTGGCGCTGGTTTTGGCTGGCCGTCTGACCGGGCAGGAGGAATTGGGGCAAAGCCTGGCCATTACGGTCATTATTGCCGACACCATCGTGGCGGTCATCGGCATGGCGCTGGCGGTACAGGTGCGCCGTGTGATCGGCACCCTGGACTTGCGCTCGCTGACCTCGTTGAGGAGATGACCTGTGGCCGAACCATTGATTCTTTTGACAGTTGGACTTCCCTGGCTGGGCGCTTTGCTTTGCTTGGCTGCCGGCGACCGTCATCCCCGGCTGCAGCATACACTGGCAGTTAGCTTTTCGGTCGCAGCCGGGATCGCTGCTCTGCTGCTGATACCTTTTGGCTATGAACGCCCGCTGGTCACGCTGCCCATTGGCGGCGCTTTTGGCGACTTCACCTTCTCGCCGGACGGGCTGGGCGTCTTTTTAGCCGCAGTTGCCACGGTCATTGGATCGCTGGCGGTGATTTTTTCGGTGGATTACATGCGCGGCGAAGCGCAGCTTGGCCGGTACTACGCCTTTGTCTTGTTTTTCATTGGCGCTATGGTTGGCCTGGTGCTGACCACCAATTTACTGCTCATGTTCGTTTTCTGGGAAATCACCGCGCTGACCTCGTATGCTCTGATTTCCTTCCATAATGATGATCCCAAGGCGGTCGCCGGCGGCATCAAGGCGCTCATCATCACCCAGTTTGGCGGGCTTGGTTTGCTGATTGGAGCGCTGGTTCTATTTGCCCATACCGGCAGTTACGACATTTTGGCCGTGTTCGCCAACCCGGGCTTGTTGCCTTCCGGCGCACTGGCCTGGATGGCCTTTGGCTGTCTGGCGGCGGCTGCTGCCAAGTCGGCGCAGTTTCCTTTCCAGACCTGGTTACCGGACGCGATGGAGGCGCCCACACCAATCAGCGCATTGATCCACGCCGCAACCATGGTCAATGCCGGGGTTTACCTGCTGGCACGCTTCTTCCCGGCCTTTGAGGGAGTACCTGGCTGGCGCGAGGCGGTCATGGCGGTTGGCATGCTTTCGGCGCTGCTGGCAGCGGTGATGGCCATCGTCGCGACTGACCTGAAACGCGTGCTGGCCTATTCGACCGTCAGCCAGTTGGGCTATATGGTTTACGCGGTTGGGGCAGGCGGCGTTTTTGCCGCTCAGTTCCACTTGCTCAGCCATTCAGTTTTCAAAGCGCTGCTCTTCCTGGGCGCCGGCGCTGTCATCCATTCGGTTGGAACTCGGGATATGCGCCAGATGGGCGGCCTTGACAAAAAGATGCCGTTCGTACGGCTGGTATTTGTCATTGGAGCACTGGCGCTGGCCGGTCTGCCGGTTTTGAACGGCTTTTGGAGCAAAGAGTTGATCCTGGAGGTTGGTCTGGAACACGGCAACCCGTTATGGATGTTAATTGTGATGCTGGTGGTCTCCGGGTTGACTGCCTTCTACACCTTCCGCATGGTGTGGCTGGTATTCTACGGACAACCGCGCACTGAACTGCATGCCCATGACGCCGGCCTGGCCATGAAGGTTGCTCTGGCTCCGCTGGCACTTGGGACATTAACCACGTGGCTGTTGGCAGGCTCGTTTTCGCGGCTGCTTTCCGAAAGTTTGCCAGCCCACCGGATCGCTGCGCTTCCCACCGGCGAGATTTTGCTGGAGGTTCTGACCGCTCCAGTGACTTTGATCGCCCTGCTGCTGATTGGATTGGGGTTGGCTGCCTGGTGGCAGCGGGAGCGGCTGCCTGGGGTCGGCCGGGCCTTGGCGGGCCTTGGAAAAGCCGCAGCGAACAGCTTCGGGTTTGAGGCTGTCAACCGCGCGGTGGTGGCGGTCACGCAGGACAGCGCCGAAAAACTGCGCAGCACCCAGACGGGGATGCTTAGCTGGAACGTGGCCTATTTGGTGGCTGCGCTGATCGTGGTTTTGGCCATTTTGGCGCTGGGAGTCGGATTACCATGAACCCAAACGATGCATTTCTCCTGGCGGTGGGGCTGCCGGTGATTGCCAGCCCGGTGATTTATCTGATTGGCCGGATTGCAACGCGAAAAAATCCTAAAGTCGATCTGGCGCGCTGGCTGGCCTTGCTCACGCTGCTGGCCGACGGCTACTTTTTGTTCATTGCAGGCATGGAATTTATCCAATCCCGTCACGAACTGCTGATAGCCATTGGCGCAATCAGCCTGCGCCTGGACGGCATCGCGCTGCTGCTGGCAGCGGTCGTACTGGCGCTTGGCACGCTGGTGACTTTGTTTTCCGGCCCGGCGGTTGCCCGCGACAACGGGCGCGAAACCTATTTCGCTCTGCTGACTGCGATGATCGGCACCATCATTGGTTTAGGCGCAGCCGACGACCTGTTCAACCTGTGGGTGTGGTTCGAGGCTATGGCGCTTTGCTCGTATGTGCTGGTAGCTTTCTATCGCAATGAAGCCGCAGCGCTCGAGGCGGGCGTCAAATATCTGGTGCAGAGCGCACTGGGAACGGTGCTGGTATTGCTCGCCATCGGGCTGGTATTTGCCAATACAGGCTCGCTGGACCTGGATGAGATTCGCCTGGCAGCGCTGCCTTCAGGTTTAATGCTGGCTGCCGGGGCGCTGTTCATCATAGGATTTGGCGTCAAGGCTGCGCTGGTTCCGCTGCATACCTGGCTGCCGGATGCCCACTCACAGGCGCCCAGTGGTATCAGCGCCATGCTATCCGGCGTGGTTATTGAAGCCGGTCTGGTGGCGATGCTGCGTGCGCTTGGGGGGCTGCACCTTGTGACTGTTTCCTGGGGTGCTTTGCTGCTGGGTTTTTCTGCGGTCAATATGCTGGTTGGCAATCTTATGGCGCTACGCCAGACTCAGGTCAAACGCCTGCTGGCCTACTCCAGCCTGAGTCACATGGGCTACATTTTGCTGGGCGTAGGCGCCGGGGCAGTGATCGGCTCGGAATATTCGGCCGCTGGCGGTTTCTTCCACATCCTGACACACGCCATGATGAAAGGCCTGGCCTTTTTGGCCGCCGGCGCGCTGCTCTACAGTCTGCACCAGGCGGTCGGCAATCATGATCCCCTGGTGTTGGACGACCTGAACGGCACCTCGCGTAAATATCCGCTGGCGGCCTTCGCCTTCAGTGTGGCGGTACTGGGCCTGGGCGGCTTGCCCCCGCTGGCGGGTTTTATGTCTAAATGGCAAATTTTCGTTGGCGGGTTCCAGACCGGCAACGCCTGGATCATGGCGTTGGTTGTTTTTGCCGCCCTCAACTCCGTCCTCTCGCTGGGTTACTACGCGCCGCTGGTCAGCCGGTTGTATCGCCGTCAACCTGCCGATATTGTCGAACAGGGCAAGCCCATTCCGGTGTTGATGTCTGTACCGATGGTGGTTCTAAGCCTGGGGGTGGTGGTACTGGGCGTCTGGCCGTCGTTGGCGGATTGGCTCACTGGTCCTGCCGCCCAAAGTTTACTGATGCTGTTTGGCGGATGATGGAGAAATGCTGATGGACTTTATACTTACCCCTCCGGTAGCTTTTTTACTCTATATTCCACTGGTTTTCGCTCTGGCCGGATTTGGCAAGGCGTTGGCTGATCCTGCCAAATCTTCCGACGTTAAAGAAAGCCCGTACACAGGCGGCGAGGAGCAGGCCACCAGTCACGCTACACCCGGTTACCGGCCGTTTTTCCTGATCGCGTTTTTCTTTGCCATTTTGCACCTGGGTACGCTGGTGGTTGGCCTGGGCGACTTTTCAATCCGCGTCCTGACCTATCTGGGCGGACTGGCGCTGGCAATGATTATCTTACTGTTAGGGTAACGGAGACGTTATGGTCCAACAAACCCTCAATTCATCCTGGCAGAATGTACTCACAAAGGTCACCGCCTGGGCGCGCATCAACTCCCCCTGGGCGATCCATTTCAACAGCGGGTCGTGCAACGGCTGCGACATTCAAATTTTGGCCACACTTACCCCGCGCTATGATGTGGAACGCTTCGGCATCAAACTGCAGGGCAGCCCGCGCCATGCCGATGTGCTGCTTTGCACCGGCCCGGTCACCATGCAAGCGCGGGACGCGCTGCTGCGTACCTATGAACAGATGCCCGAACCGAAATTTGTCATCGCAGTGGGCTCTTGCGGGCTTTCCGGCGGCGTTTTCCATGGATGTTACAACATCGTCGGCGGCATCAATGAGCTGCTGCCGGTGGATGTGTTCGTTCCCGGGTGCCCACCGCGCCCGGAAGGCATTATTTATGGGGTGGCCGTTTTGCTAGAGGCGCTTAAGGCCGGCAAACGACCAGAACCGATTCAATGGTCAGGTAGTGGGTTGGACGGCGTGCTGCATAGCGGCAGCGGACTGGAGGATCATCATGGCTAGTACGATTGGATCATTAGGGGCGGCAGAGGCCGTTTTGAAACCGTTTGCGACGGACATCAACCGTCCACAGCCAGAACGGCTGGAGGTGAGCATCCACCCGAATGACTTATTGGCAGCCGCGCGTGCTCTGGTAGATGAATCCTGGGGATACCTGAGCGCCATCGTCGGGCTTGATCGGCCGGGGCAGCCAGTTACTCAAGGCGAGTCGCAAGCGGAAGGCGCTATCGACGTGCTGTACCTGTTTTGCAGTGGTGCCGCAGTGGTGACCCTGCGCATCACCTTGCCGTACAGCCAGGCAGCGATCCCCACCATCTCCGGAATAACGCCGACCGCCATGCTTTATGAGTGGGAACTGCGCGAGATGTTGGGGGTTGAGGTCATTGGCCTGCGCGTCACCGAACATTTGATTCTGGCGGATGATTGGCCGGTCGGTGTATACCCCCTGCGGAAGTCGTTTACCGGCTTTAATCAGCCAGTAGCCGGGGCGGAAGGAGCATAACTTATGGCCGCAGATACCAATAAATTTGTCATTCCGATTGGCCCGCAGCACCCGGCGTTAAAAGAACCCGCCAACTTCGAGTTTTGGGTGGACGGCGAAATTGTCACCGGGGCGTCTGTGCGGCTTGGGTATGTGCACCGCGGGATCGAAAAAGGCGCTGAAGCGCGCACCTGGACGCAAAATTTGTACCTGATGGAACGCATCTGCGGCATATGTTCGCATGTGCATGCCACCGCTTACACGCTGGGCGTCGAAAAATTGGCGGGGGTCGAAGTCCCGCCGCGCGCCAATGCCATCCGTCAACTGATGGCCGAACTGGAGCGGATTCACAGTCATATGCTGTGGCTGGGGGTTGCCGCGCATGAGGGCGGCTTTGACACACTTTTCATGTACTCCTGGCGCGACCGCGAGACCGTCATGGACCTGCTGGAAAAAATCTCGGGCAACAAGGTGCATTATTCAGCCAACTTGCTGGGCGGGGTCAAGTTTGACATTACGCCGGAACTGGCGGCTGAAATCCATAAAGGCCTGGATTTTCTGGAAGAGCGCAATCATTTCTATATGAAAGTGGTTACAACAGATGAAACTTTCATTGGCCGGACTCAAGACATTGGCACCATGACCACCGAAAAGGCGGAATTTCTGGGCGCCATTGGACCAACCGCACGCGCTTCCGGCGTGGCCCGCGACATCCGGGTGGATGCACCGTATCTCATCTACGACCAGTTCCCGGTGAAAGTGATGACGCATACCAGCGGCGACCTGCATGGCCGTTTTATCGTCCGCATCAATGAAACCTTCGAATCGATCCGGATCATTCGTGAGATTCTCGATCACATGCCGCAGGGTGAGTTGACAACCCGCGTGCCGCGGCGTATTCCCGCCGGCGAGGTGGTCAGCCGGGTGGAAGCGCCGCGCGGCGAACTGCTGTATTTTATTGCCAGTAACGGCAGCGAAAAACCGGAACGAGTCAAGGTACGCACACCAAGCTTATGCAACTGGTCAACCGTCCTTTCCCTGGCCATTGGTCTGAAACTGGCCGATATGCCGATGCTTCTCTCCGGGATCGACCCGTGCTTCTCGTGCAATGACCGCAGTATCAGCTTGAAACGCGGCCAGCAGGGTCCGCAGGTTTGGTCCTGGGAAAAATTACGTCAGTACGGGATTGAATATTACCGATGAACCTGTCTCTGCCTCCCATCCTCGCTTTGTTGGTTTTCCCTGGCGGCCTGTTTTTGATCGCCGGCGGGCTTATTTACCAGTGGGCTGACCGAAAATTGGTGGCGCGCTTTCAGAACCGCATTGGGCCGCGCTTTATCCAGCCGTTGGCAGACACCCTTAAATTACTGGCGAAAGAAGAGATCACGCCCGTGGGTGTGCACAAGGGATTGTTTTTTGCCCTGCCGGCGATTGCCCTGGCGGCGGCGTTGACTGCCGGACTTTATGTCCCGCTGTTTGGATTTCAACCTGCCTCCAGCTTCCGCGGTGACCTGATCATTGCACTGTATGCCCTCTCCGTGCTGACGCTGACGATGGGGTTGGCAGGCGCCAATACCATCAGCCGCTTTTCGCTGGTCGGCGCTACTCGCACGCTGACACAGCTTTTCTCGTATGAAGCGCCGTTTTTACTGTCCCTGCTGGGACCTGCCATTGCGGCAGGCACCTGGCAAATCAGCGAGATCAATACCTACGCTGGTCAAAACCTGTGGCTGATGATCGCCCAGCCGATTGGTTTTGTGGTGGCAATGATTGGCCTGATGGGCAAGCTTGAACTGCCGCCCTTCGATGCCCCTGAAGCGGAGACGGAAATCGTCGCCGGCGCCATGACCGAATACTCCGGGCGTGGCTTTGCGCTCTTCCGCCTGGGTAAAGACGTCGAGCTGATTATTGGACTGACTTTGGTTTCTGCCTTCTACCTGGGAGGGTTGGCAAACCCACTGGAATTCGTGTTCAAGACACTGGCGCTGCTATTGGTATTGGCGCTGCTGCAGACCGCATTCGCCCGCCTGCGCATCGACCAGACGGTCGGATTGTGGTGGCGCGCTGGAGCGCTGCTGGCAGTTGTCCAGTTGATTGCCATTGTGCTTGGGCGCAATCTCGGATCGATTTTCTAAGGAGGGTGCGATGTCAGTTGGGCCAATGATCAGCGATTTACTGCGCTCGTTGTTTAAAAAACCTGCCACCGAGCTGTATCCTTTCGTCAAAACGCCGGCACCGATCCGGCTGCGAGGTAAATTAATCTGGGATCCTACCAACTGCACCGGCTGCCAGTTGTGCGTCAAAGACTGCCCGGCCAATGCAATCGAATTGATCGTCATCGATAAGGTTAACAAACGTTTTATCATGAATTACCATGCTGACCACTGCATTTATTGCTCCCAATGTGTGGTTAGCTGCCGGTTTAATTGTTTGCGCCTTTCCAATGAAGACTGGGAATTAGCTGCAGCGCAAAAACAACCGTTCGCAGTGTATTACGGGAAGGAAGAAGATATTGCTCACTTCATGGAGCAGGCAGCTAAGACGGACGCTGAGCGGGCTTGACGCGCGGAAACGTGCCGATGCAATACCGGGACAATTGCCGCGGGTTGCCTTCGTCGGGATTGGCAATGAGTTCAACGCAGACGACTGCGCCGGGCCGTTGAGCGCCCGCAAACTGGCCGCCCGGTTGACGCCGCGGGAAGATGTGCTGGCGTTGGATGCGGGCGTTGCCCCGGAGAACATTACCGGAACGCTACGTAAATTTCAACCCGACCTGGTTGTGGTGATCGATGCCGTGGATATGGAACAACCGGTTGGAACGATTGCCTGGCTGCCCTGGGATGCGATGGAAGGCATGGATGCTTTTACCCATGGCCTGCCGCCGGCCGTGCTGGGCGCTTTCCTGCGCCAGGAACTGGGCTGCAAGGTGGATCTGATCGGCATTCAACCGGCGTCATTGACTTTTGACCAACCGCCTGCCAGAGAAGTGATTGCCAGCGTCAGCCGCGTAGTAGGGGGAATCATCAAAGTATTGGACGCGCAAGGTTCTTAACTTAACCTCAATTCGGGATAAGGAGCGCATATTCGAAGATGTCATGCTGCCCACACTCACAGAGTACCATTCGGGTTGTTCAATCTGTGCGTGAACGAAGTGAAGCATCTTGCCAGTTGTGTTGAGATCCTTCGCGGCGCAAAAACACGCCGCTCAAGGATGACATTTTGACGTATCTCGTTATCCCGAACTCACGTCAACTTACATTCCAAAAGTGCTGTTCGCCTCGGTTGATTAGCACTGCATTCGGAGCAAGATATGCATAATTTGAATGATATGGGCCAAGCGCCCCGGTGATTTTGAATCTACCGAATCGTCACAGAGCGCCCTGTGGCCGACCGCATCCTTATCCTCATTTCGGGTTGGATCATTACCTTCCGTATAGTTTCCGCTCCCTGAGCTTGTCGAAGGGTATCGTCGGTAGGGGCACGGGGCACCGTTGATAAAGCGATGCTCTTTTACAACCCCACCTACTCTTGTATCTTGATCTGATTGGTTCCTGTTTGCCATAAGGTTATCAACCCCACCCATCCCGCCCCAGTCTTGGGGCGGGTTTGTCTTATTTGAGTGTTTCTGCGCCGCCAGGGCGGCGCAGAAACACTCAAAATTCATTTTCGGGGGCGAGGGGTAAATCAATATTCATCACCTGAATTTTTAAAGCGCTCAGAAAACTAACAGATTAATATCAAGACAGCATCTACAATCAAAATACTGTCCTTATCGCCGTCGAATGGCTACCCCTCCATGTTACAATCAGATAAATTTTTGGGGATTGGAAACGACCGGCATGGAAAGAACTGTACCCAGCACTGCTTCGGACGAAATTGCACTTTACTTGCGAACCATTTACTCGCTGCTGCGAACTACGGCTGAATTTCAGATCCGGACGCTGGAAGAAACGCATGCAGCCACAAATTCGTCGCTCCACCTGGACGCGCGCAAGAGCACACCGGATACCTCGGCTTTCATTTACAGCCTGCTGCGGCTGCCGGACTGCATGCCCGATGTGCGCTCGGTCATTCTGGGGCAGTCCGCGGTAGTTTTTCACCAGCACGGTTATCTGGAAATCGAAAACTGGCAGCAAGTGTCCGCCCGCGCCCGCCGCCGGCGCTGCTTTTTCAATCGCAAAGACACGCTGGCGTGCTACATCGCCAGCCGCTCCGATCTGGATGACATCATCCCGTCGTTGGTCGCCTATCAGATCGAGTGGAACAAACTGCATACTTTGCTGCAGCGCTGGCCAGCCTCGTTGACCTGGCGAGCCGTCGAGAAGGACGCGACCGCCTTTCAAACGCTGGCGGAACTGCTGGAGATCAGCGTAGAAGACCTGGAACGACTGCGCACCATCTGGGGACGGGCATTTAGCTCCACCTTGCAGCGCATTGCCCACAAACGCTGCCGGATCGGCGTTCGCCTGTTGAGCGGTTCGCTGGCTGATTACCGCCTGGCTACACGCGCCTGGTGGGACAATATCGAGCGCGTCTGTCCGGAACTGAACGACCGCCCGGTCTATTTCATATCCAGTAACACGCATTCCTTGCCTAACCTGCTCACCGGCTTTGCGCTGCGTCACCAGGCGGAATTACAGCAATTCCTTGATCGCAAAGGAAACGGCGATCTGAAAGCCGAATGGGAAAGCATTACTTCAGGCCAGGTACCTTCCAACCAGGAAAATTTCTGGTATTACGTATTAAAAAAATACCAGCAAACCAGCGAGGGGCGTCACCTGATCAGCGGTCAGGCTGCGGCTGAAACCGAAGCCGGTATTATCCGGGTGCCCAGCGAGCATTACTTCGACGTTGAGGCGCAGCGGGTGGAGCTGAAGAAACTCAACCCTGCCTGGCTGGACCCGCGTTTGAACGATGAGGATTACACCTGGCTGGCCCAATCGGACGCCTTGATCTTGAATATCGACTATCCTTTGGGTATGGGCGCCTACAACTTGCTGGTCAAAATCGCCGAGCACGCCCAACCCATCCTTGGCGTATACATTATGGGCAAGGCGGCCACGCTCAACGGACGGCAGGGAGACGTGATCATCCCGAATGTCGTGCAGGATGAACATTCGGAAAACACCTACCTGTTCGAGAACTGTTTCAAGGCCGAAGAAGTTTCGCCTTACCTTCAATTTGGCACTGTGCTCGACAACCAGAAAGCCGTCAGTGTGTACGGCACCTTTTTGCAAAACGCGCGCATCATGGACGTGATCTACCGCGAAGGTTACACCGACATCGAAATGGAAGCCGGCCCTTACCTTTCAGCAGTGTACGAAATGGCGCGCCCCAAGCGCCACCCGGTCAACGAAATCGTCAATTTCTTTAACCTCCCATTTGACCTGGGCATTCTGCATTACGCCTCAGACACGCCGCTCGGCAAGGGGAAAAACCTGGGCGCCGGGACGCTCTCGTATTTTGGCATGGATTCGACTTACGCCGCCACCACCGCCATCCTGCGCCGGATTTTCAAGCACGAACGCGCTCGTTTGAAGGAAGCCGATAAATGAACAAACAGCAGTTAATCGAAAAACTGGAAAAGAGCTGGGCGGACTTTCATCGATCGTATGCCGGCTTGACGGCTGAAGAACTGGTGCGACCCGGGGTAATGGGCGAGTGGTCAGTGAAGGATCTGCTGGCGCATGTGAGCTGGTGGGAGGAAGAAACCCTCAAGCACCTGCCGGAAGTGCTGCAGGGCATCCGACCGCAACGCTATTCCGTACTGTATGGCGGCATTGACGCCTTCAACGCCTTGATGACCGAGAAATGGCGAACGCTTTCGTTGGCAGAGACCCAGAAAAAGGCAAACGCGACGCATGCGGCATTGATCGCCTACCTTCATTCGCTACCTGAGGAACTTTTTACATCGGATACGCGCTTCCGCCGACGACTGCGCTTGGATACGTATGGACACTACCCGATTCACACGAATGCCATCCATACATGGCGCGAGAAAATAAGCTGAGATGGATTTCTTCCGCTACAGCGATGTAGAGCTGGAATATTTACAGCGTCAGGATGAAGTCCTGGCGCAGGCCATAAAGCGCATTGGGCTGATTGAAAGGGCAGTTATCCCGGACCTTTTTACGGCGCTGACCTCCAGCATTGTGCACCAGAAAATTTCCAATAAAGCCGGGGCCACAGTCTGGGGGCGGGTAATTCAACTTTTAGGAACCGTTACGCCAGAAGCAGTAACCGCTGTTTCGCTGGAGGCGATTCAACGCTGCGGTATGTCGTTTCGCAAGGCGGGATATATCAAGAGCATCGCCGCAGCCGTCGCCAGCGGAAAACTGGATTTGAATGGAATGCACAATCTACCTGACGCTGAGGTGATCAACTGTTTATCCGCCCAACCCGGAATTGGCGTGTGGACCGCCGAAATGCTGATGATCTTTTCCATGCAGCGCCCGGACGTGGTCAGTTGGCATGATCTGGCAATCCGGCGCGGGATGATGAATTTGTACGGGCAGGCTGAATTAACGCACCCGCAGTTCGAGGAATACCGCCAGCGCTACTCACCCTACGGCTCAGTGGCGTCGCTATATTTGTGGCAAGTTTCGAAGGAATGGGAGTAATTGTAGGTCGGAATGAGGGGCGGTACAGTGTGGTGATCCGAAATTTTCTATATTGCCCCTCATTCCGACAACCTGTTTGCCCAATCCGACCCAACCTGACCGATAATCAAATGCAGGTGCAACGCACCAAAGACCAGGTGCATCGCACCAACGAATATTCCTTTACCACCATCCCATTCTGGACGTAAAGACAGTTCCCCACAGCACCACGGTGATACCCAGGCACGCCCAGGCGACCACAGCCTGCCCCTTGCCCATCTTATGGAGCCGGAACAGCAGAGTTGAATCGCCGCCCTCGGAACTTATATTAATCTTCAACGCAGGGATAACAAAGGTCAGGAGCGCCAGGAAGGGAATAAGGAACATGGCTGCCCCAAAAATGCTGGACGCCATGCTGGAATAATCTTTCCCCAGTAGCCAACGAGTTGGATCGACTAGCGGCAAATGAAGTACCCCTATGCCAAATGTCCACGCCCAGAACATCAGCCATGCGGTTAAAGCCGCAATCGCAATTTTCTGGAAAATTGAAGAGACTTTCATCGTATTCCTCCATTCAGAGCAATGTTCCTTGAGGATCGACAACAGCAAATCGGCAATGATTGTGCTGGAGATTCTGAAACTGCGTCCTCTTGAACCCATCCCCGTCTCGTTATTCAACCAATCCTGAAAAGTCATCAACATTTCTTGCTCGAAGCGCTTCCGAAAAGGCTTTGGATACCAGGTGAGCATCCATCGTAAAAGCGGTAAAACTGGATGGGTGGTGGGAGAAATTACGGTATTCATTGTAATAACCTGGCCGGCGCAGGCGGAATGACCTTTAGCGTCCGGGCACGTTTCAGGAGGGAATCCATTCGAACCAGGTCCGCTTGCAGCGTCTGGCGCCCTTGATCGGTCAAACGGTAGTAACGCCGCCGTTGATCATCGAGTTCCGGATCAGGGCGTTCATCTGTTTCAACGATTAATTCGTCCGCCAACATCCGTTTAATCGTGCCGTAAAGCGTTCCGGGTCCAATCTGAAATTCGCCTTGTGAATTGGCTTTCACCGCCTGCATGATACGGTAGCCGTGTTTTTCGCCATCTGCCAGCGCTAATAATATGTGAAATACGGCTGGCGTAAGAGGTTGAGGGGTGGAAGATTTCATGAGATATATCCGTTAAAACTATAATTGATACGGATATAATACAATCAACTTCAGGAATTGTCAATAGGGGAAATGCCCCCAACAAAAGGATTGACTATCCCACAGCCCAATCACCGGCACCGATTTGTTTTGTAGGTTGGATTGAGGGCAGAGCGCATTCGATTAGGAAATTGTGGTTAATCCTGCCCTCAATCCGACCTACGAATGTTATTCATGTAGATCCGCAATCTGTGTGGGCAAGCTGAAGCTTATCCTACTCCAGCGCAATCACCGGCACCGATTTATTTTGTAGGTCGGATCGAGGGTGGTTGCGTTCAAAGATTCGAATCGAAATTTTATCCACCCGAAATCCGACACCCGTTTAGGAATAGCAATGTTTATTTATGTAGATCCGCAATCTGTGTGGGCAAGCTGAAGCTTACCCTACTCCAGCGCAATCACCGACACCGAGCAGGGCGGCAGGTCCAGCGTGAACCGCGACTTTTTGCCGATCTGGCGCAGGTCAACCACTTTGGATTTCACATTGCCCGGATTGACAAAGCTGTTTTCCGCCAGCGGGTCCGCGTGCCGCAGCAGCCAGCCGTTTTTGGGGCTAAGATCGCTAAAACCGGACAACCGCACCGAAAGATCAACCCGTCGAGTGGGATGGCGGTTGACAATCCCCAGCACCACCCGCTGTCCGCCGCGCGAGCGTGTAGCTGAGACATCAATGTACGGTACATGTTCCATGGCTTCTATATTGCCAAGCGCCTGGCTCTGGTATACCGGCGAATCTACCCCGACATCCAACGCTATCGGCTCCATGCGACGGTACATCTCGAAGGGGTAATAAATGGGTGTGGCATAAGACTGCCGCTCGTTGGTGACGATCAGCGGGAGGACATTGACCATTTGCGCCAGGTTTGCCAGAGTCAGGACCTTGCTCTGGCGCTGGAAGGCATTCAGCATCCCGGCAGCGTAGAGCGCGTCGCGCATGGTGTAATGCACATCGTGCATACTGGCAGCCCCTTCGGGTGGGGCCGGCCAGACATTCCACTCGTCCAACGCCACTTTGATGCTGCGCCCGGGCGCAGCCTGTTTGATGAACTCCGCCAGGCGTTGAATATCCTTTTCCGCTGAATGCGGCGCAGCACAAAGGGTGTAATACAGCGCTTCCGGGTCGGAGTTCTCCGGCCAACCTGCTTGACCGGGTTGGTACAGGTGGAACGACAGATAATCGATCAAGTCGCCTGCCTCGCGCAGTACCGTCTCATTCCAGCGTCGGGCTGCCGGGTCGGCATCGTCGGTCAGGGTATCGCCTACCGCCACAATCTGGATGGCAGGATCAACCGCGCGCATGGCAGCGACAATTGGCCACAGACGCTGCACATAACCGGCTGCATCTGTATGCCCTGCCTGCCACTGTCCCCACACTTCGTTTCCGATGCCCCACAGACGCACATTGTAGGGTTCGGGGTGGCCATTGACTGCCCGGCGGCGCCCCTGTTCGCCCTGCGCGTCCTGGTTACAGTAGGCAACCCAACGCGCCGCTTCTTCGGGCGTACCGGTAGCATCGTTGACGCAAATATAGGGTTCAGCACCGGTGCGCCGGCAAAATTCGATGAATTCGTCCGTGCCGACCTGGTTGCTCTCTTCGACCTTCCAGGCCGGGTCAAAGCGTTTTGGGCGCGATTCACGCGGGCCAACGCCGTCTTCCCAGTGATAAGCGCTGGCAAAGTTGCCACCCGGATAGCGAATTACCGGCGGCTTAAGCGGCTGTACCAATTGCAGTACATCTTCGCACAGTCTTTCGCCGTTTTCCGTCCATATTCCACCATAGATGCAGCGCTCAAGGTGCTCGATAAAATGCCCGTAAATGTGCGGGTTGATCTCTCCAATGGTCCGGTCTGCGTCGATACGCAGAATGGCGCGCTGCCGGCCTTTGAGGATATCCAGCAGGCCAGGTTTGGGTTGCCATTTTTTTTCAGGGATAACCGGCAATGTATTTCCTCCCAGTTTACCCAAACTGATCCTTACAAGTTGAGCCAACGAGCGGTCAGGGTCGGCAAATCGCGCAGTGAGCCCACCTGAACTTTACAATCCGGCAGTGAATCGAGAAAGGAACGGCCGTAGCGTTTGGAAAGCAGGCGTTTGTCGAACACCGCCACCACCCCTCGGTCGGATTGGGTGCGAATCAAGCGGCCAAACCCCTGGCGAAAGCGTAAAATCGCCTCCGGCAAATGATATTCGTTGAAGGGGTCGTCAAAAGTTTCGGAGCGGGCCGCGATAATCGGGTCGGACGGCACGTCGAATGGCAGTTTGACGATCACCAGCACCGATAGCGCATCGCCGGGGATATCGACGCCTTCCCAGAAGGCGCGCGTGCCGAGCAAGACGGCTTTTTCGGTGCCGCGGAAGGTTTCCAGCAAGGTGTTGGCGGAAGCTCCTTCGCCCTGTTCGTAAACCTGGATATCCTCTTCAAGCAAGGGCGAGGTAATCGCCTGAGAGGTTTTTCGTAATTGTGCATACGAGGTAAACAGCACCAACATTCGGCCGCCAGTTGACTTTGCCAGCCGCACCAGAGATTGGTCCACCGCTCGCTGATAACCGTTGGCATCGTTTGGCTCGGGGATGTCGTTTGGCAGATACAGGAGGGTGGATGTCTCGTAATCAAAAGGCGATCCAAGAACCAATTCATCGGCCTCGTCGGCATTTAACCGGCTCTTGAGGTATTCGAACTCGCCCTGGGTCGTTAGAGTGGCAGAAGTCACCACAATGCTGCTTTTTTCATGCCATAAAAACTGTTCCATCAGCGGGCCAATGTGCAGCGGTGCGATTTGCAGGGCCAGCCGATTGGTATTGGGTTGAATTTCAACCCAGTAGATGTAATTCGAATCCGGCTGCGAAACCAGCGCTGCCATGTAAGCCTGCGCTTCGGTCAGACGGCGGATGATATTGCCCAGATTGCCGATGGTGTCTTCCATTTCTTCGGGCGGCTGGTCAAATGTGTCCGTAACATTCTGGTGGATTTGCCCGGCCAAAATCAGCAGTTGGCTCATCGTCTGGCCAGTGGAATCCCAGGCCATTTCCACTTCAGTCCAGGCGGGCAAAGTGCGGGTTGCAGGCAAAATGCGTACCTGCTGCCCGTAGGAACTGATCGGAGCGCCATCCCGGATGTGATCCATAAAGAAATCAACGGTGCGCAGGAATTGGGTCATCTGGTTTTCCAGGCGAAAAGCCAGGTCGGTGGCGCGTTGCATGGAGGTTGTAAGAGCCGCCAGTTCAGAGGGATTGAGGAGGTCATGCATCTGGTTCAGCAGCCGTCCCAAAATGCCGCTGGAGGCGCCGCCCAATTCGCGCAGCATACGCGCCAGATCGTTCTGGGTGATTTTGTAACTGAGCGCATTGGTCGAAGCGGCTTCCAGGTGATGTCCCTCGTCAACGACCAAATAGGAATAATCAGGCAAGACGCGGTTGCCGGTGACCACGTCCGACAGCAGCAGCGCGTGGTTGACGATGATCAGATGAGCTGACTGGGCTGCCATGCGCGAGCGGTAGAAGGGGCAAGCGCCACCCGTGCGGCTCATACACACTTCAGCTTTGCAGCCTTCATCATCCGCCGAGAGCCGCGACCAGACCTCGCGTTCCATCGGACCGTTTAGATTGATCTCGGAGCGGTCGCCGGAACCGCCTTCACTCAACCACACCAATACTTTGCCCAACACCCGGATTTCATCGGCATTTTCTGGCGTGCGGGTGCGCAGCGCTTCCAGCCGGCGCGGACATAAGTAATTGGAGCGTCCCTTGAGTACCACAGCGCGCAGGTCGAGTCCAAGGGCATTCCGCAGATCGGGAATATCTTTATTGATGAGTTGTTCCTGGAGGGTGATGGTATTGGTAGAAATCACAATGCGGGTATTGTTCTGTATCGACCACAATGCAGCCGGAACCAAATACGCAAAGGACTTTCCCGTTCCGGTACCTGCTTCGACCATCAGATGGTAACCGTCTGAAAAAGCGCGGGTGACTGCACGCAGCATTTCCACCTGCTGCGAACGTTGCTCATAACCCTCGAAATAACGGGAAAAGGGTCCGCCGTACTCCAGCAGCGAAGCCACCTCATCGACGTTGAGCGGAGTGAGCGTTTCGGGCGGGGTGAGTGGCGGTAATAATACTGCTGCCGTGGACGCGAAAAGCGCGCCGTAATCATGCTGCTGCACATGGCGTGCGCCAATCGGCTCGCGCGCCCTGGCGCGCATAATTTGGCCAAAGACCCAGCCGGCGTCCCAGTTCACCGACTCGCTGTCACGCACAATTTCAGCCAGCAGTTCGATCGGCATTTGAATGGCGCGTTCATACAGCTTCATATAAACGGCATGCGCCAGACGGGCGTCATCCAATGCCCGGTGCGAATTGGGGATCAGAATTCCCAGTATCTGACCGAGCGAACCGAGGTTATAGCGGCTGGCAGTTGGCATAAGCACGGCTGCCAGTTCGTAGGTGTCAATCGGTTCGGCCAATCCAAGGATTCCGCTTTTTCGCAAAAAACTCAGATCGAATTGCACATTATGCCCAACCACTGGAGAATCGCCCACAAAATCTGCCAATTCCTGAATGACAGCCTTGATGGGCGGGGCGTTGCGCACCATATCATTGCTGATGCCGGTTAACTGGGTAATCAGCGGCGGAATGGCACGAGCTGGATTTATGAGCGAGGTCCATTCTGCTTCAACACGATTGCCGGAAAAACGTACGGCAGCTATTTCGATTATGGCGTCTTTTTGGGGATCAAGGCCGGTGGTTTCAAGGTCGATTGCGACGAGCGAAGGCATGGAGGGATTATACCATCTGCCTCCTGCGCAGAATCTTCAGCCTGTGGATAGGGTAAAATTGATCCCTGGAGTGAACCCCGATGCCGATACCAACGATCGTTTTTGATGGCGGCGATACCTTAATTAAGGTTGACCCTGCCCAGACTGGTCCCATGATGGATTGGCCGGTGCTGGAAGCAGTGTCCGGGATATCAGAGATGCTGGCAGCATTGAATGGGCGCTACCGGCTGGTGGTTGGGTCGAACGCCGGCGATTCAGACGGCGCGAAGGTCAAGTCTGCCCTGGCACGTCTGGGAATGGATCGGGCGTTTGCCGCTTATTTTACCCCGGCAGAATTAAACGGCGCGCGCAAACCGGACCTGGCGTTCTTCCTGGCGCTGGAACAAAAATTGGGCGTTCCGCGGTCGGAAATTGTTATGGTGGGGGATAGTTACACCTTCGATATTCTGGGTGCAACTGGCGCCGGGTGGCGTTCCGTGTGGTTCAACCCGCGCAACGAAGTTGTTCCGACGCTGGCGCCTGAGCACTGGGCAGAGATTCGTTCCATGAAGGATCTGCCTGCAGTGCTAAATCACCCGGACTTGCCTTCCATTGCCGAATCGCACGCCTGGCTGGCGGGGCAGGGTGCCAGCGCCAACCTGCTGGTGCATGTTGACATGGTAGCTGCGCTTTCATACCAGATGGCTAACTGGCTGCGGCGGGCAGGTGAGAAGGTTGACCCGGTGCTGGCACATCGCGGCGGATTGCTGCACGACCTGGCAAAAATTACTGCGCGGCCGCTCAAAGCCGATCATGGCCAATTGGCAGCCAAGATACTGGCAGAACGCGGTCAGCAAGAACTGGGGCAGATTGCACTGCGCCATATGTTATTCAATCTGCTGGATAAAGCCAATAGCCCGCGCAGTTGGGAAGAAAAGCTGGTGTACTTTGCTGACAAACTGGTCGAGAGCGGCCAGATCGTCCATTTTCACGAGCGGCTGGCAGCATTGCGCGAACGCTACAAGATCGCCACCCCCGAAGAAGACATGAACGCTTTAGTTGCAGCCCTGAGCGCACTGGAAAGCGAAATCTGCCGGCCGTTATCCTGGACCCCGGCTGAATTGTTGGAGCAACTCAAAACAGCCTATTTTGGCCGCCGCTAAGCAGTTGGTTATTGCCCGGCCAGGTTGTAATAGTTGTATATCGACTGGGTGATGCTGGCAACCAATGCATTGGCTGGGTCGAACAACAATTGCTCCTGGTCGTACAGGTAAATGACAAAAATGAAATTGCCGCCGGGGGTATAGACGATGGCAGCGTCGCTGATGGTGTGGATCAAGCCATCCGCCGGGTCGGTCAGCCAGCCGTGCTTGTGCGCCACCTGCACGCCTTCGGGTACGCCGGCTTCGATCAATACAGCGATGCGGTTTTTGGTCAGATAACTGATCATCAAACGGCATTCTGACTGCGAAATCTGTCCGGGGAAAACGGCTGCGAAGGTCCCGCCGCCCGTTGACGCGCACTGGTACAGGTCATTGAGCAGCATGCCGGCTTCCACCGGGGTGGTCTGGTTGTAACGGTCAGGTTCAGCGGAGACGTCGGTGCGCGAGTTTGCCGGTGTATCATAATCTCGCAACAGGGCAGCGCCGGGGTAGAAAAACCCGGCCATAAAGGTGCTCTCGTAACCCATTTTCTGCAAATCTTCGGTGACCGCTAATGGACCAAGGCGGTTGTCGATCACTTCTTCCATCAATCGGTCGGCAGGATCATTTTCGGACAGTTCGATCATCGACTCCATCAGGCTGGTGATGTTGGCAGGTGAAGGTTCTTCCAGCCGTCGGAAGGTGGAGATCATGATTGGGATTTTCATGGTACTGGCAGCGGTGAAGGCGATGCCGGGGGCAATAATTTCACCGCCATTCCAGGCAAAATTAATTTCCTGCCCGGTTTGGGTATCCAGTAGATAAATTTCTGCCAGCCCCTCAAATTCGTTAACAGCAAGTACCTGTTGCATCATTACCTGCAGATTAGGGAAGGAGGGCCGGGTCGGGTTCTGAATGGAGTAGGTCAGGTTGACCACCCGCCTTGTGGGGTTACGCATGGCATCGGTGACCAGAATCACTGCGCGGTCGAGATCGAGCACCGTGCCGGGTTTTCCTGGTGAGAAGGACGAGCTGCCGGGTACAGGTTGGGCCGGTGACGGCGACTTATCGTAGCGAGTGGCGACTTCGTCTCGTAAGTATGCGCGCAGCCGCTCGTCAGAGGTCTCAGCCCTGAGTGGAATTTCGGCTGGTTCAGGCAGTTGGTTCCACAAAAAGCCCCAGAAGGCGTTCCAGAAAGGCAATGAAATACGCTGCTGGTCAGCGGCTGCCAGCATGCTTTCCACATCCAGCTTAAAACCGGCCACAGATGGTTTGATCTGCACCACTGCGTCGCCGTAACGCATTTCGACGGGCATGCTGTAAGCCTGAATCAGGCGTTCTGCAGTCTGTTGGCGGTTTAAACCGGCTACCGGTACCCCGGCGATCACGGTCCCGGCGGGGTAGGCAGACCGCAGGCGGCTGTATTGAATCAGTTGGAAAACAACCAGTAATAATCCAAGAAAAAGCACACCAATGGAAATCCATCTCAGGATGGCTGTATCACCGCGTCTCAAAACGAACCTCCTTGCATGATTGCATGCGAATTGTACCAGATTAGCGTAATAGAAAGCTTGCAGGGGCGGCTCGCGAGCCGCCTCTACTGATGTCGCCCCACCCGAAGGGTGCTCTGTGAGTGTGGGCCGCCGGCGGGAAAGGTGCGTTCGCCCCATTTCATTCGAGATGACTGCAATTTGTTCCCAAAGCACAACGATTACTCAGGGCGAACAGCATCCTTATACGCGTCCCATCGGATTTACCATGACAATCAAGGTAATGTGCAGGCGTAGATCGGATATACTATGAATTATGCAGGTCGACCGCAGCGAAGTGCTGGATATCCTCCGACAATGCCATATTTTTCACCGTCTGACCGACGAGCAGCTTGAATCGGTAACAGACCGGGTCGAAGCATTTTTATATGAGGAAAAGCAGGCCATCTTCAACCAGGGCAGCGCTCCGGACGGCTTTTTCTTCGTTGTCAGTGGGCGAGTGCGGCTGGAAAGAACCCAGAAAAAAACAGTAGATTACGCGGTTCTCGAATCGCGAGACTATTTTGGCGAAGAAGCTCTGGCCGAAAAACCAGTACGGCGCCGCACGACGGCCACCGCTCTCTCGGAAGTAATTGTGCTGCGGCTCACTCCGGATATATTGTCTGCTCTACGCCATGAATTCCCCGAAATCACGCTGCCGATACGGGTGGTATTAAACAGTTATCTGCTGTCCATGAATCTCAAGATGGACTGGCGCGCCCCGCGCGAGGTGGTCCATTTTATTGCCCGGCGGCATTGGCTGTTTTTGATCCTGAAACTGCTGCCTGCCATGGCAATTGGAACGCTGTTCATTGCCGTGCTGGTTTACCTGGCGATCGTCGTTCTACCCGACTCTTCACTGCCTGTAATTCTGCTTGGCTTGACCTTGTTTGGATTGCTGATCTGGCTGGGTTGGCTGGCGTTGGATTGGGCCAACGATTATGCTGTGATCACGAACCGGCGGGTAGTCAAGCTGGAGAAGGTACTGCTCGTTTATGAAAGCCGCCAGGAGGTGCCGTTGGATGCGGTACTGGCTGATGATCTCAAAACCGACCAGATCGGGCGGCTGGTGGATTTCGGTAATATTCTGGTGCGCACCTACACCGGGGTGATTGTGCTCAACCGGCTGGCGCATCCACAGCAAGTGATCAACCTGATCAACGAAATGCGCGGGCGGAAGAAGTTCCACCGCCGCACCGAGCAACTGGATCAAATCGACCGCACCATCCGCGAGCGCATCGAACACCTGCCCGGTGACAAGGGGATGTCAACGCCGGTAGATGTACCGGTTCATGTCAAAGCCGGAGTGCTGCAGGAATGGATGTCGCAACTTTTTCTGTTGCGCCTGGAAGAAGACGGAAACATCATCTATCGCACACACTGGTTTTTGCTGCTCAAAAGGACCAGCCTGCCGCTATTTTTATCCTTCATCCTGCTCGTCGGCGTGTTCCTCATCTGGCTGAATATCATTCCTTTCGGTGCATCGACCGGTACGCTGCTGTTTTTGATCCTTGGCCCGGCGTTGTTCCTGTGGCTGTTGTACCAATATGTTGACTGGCGCAATGACCGCTATATTATTACTCCGGAACTGATAATGGATGTTTTCAAGAAGCCGCTGGGTACCGAGGAGAAAAAATCGGCCCCGCTGCGCAACATCCTCAGCATCGATTATGAACGAAAAAACCTGATCGCCCTGATCTTCAATTTTGGCACCGTTTATATTCGCGTCGGTGAATCCACATTCACTTTTGATAATGTGGTCAACCCGGCTGAGGTGCAGCGTGAGCTGTTCCAGAGTTTTATGGAGCTCAAGCAGCGTGACGAAGCCAGACTGGAGCAGGAACGCCACGAGCAAATGGCGGATTGGATCGAGCGTTACCACAACTATATTGGAGGTGCGACTACCGAGAATCCGTTGGACGAGGATCCAGGGAATGAAGACGCGGTTGAGGATGATCAGCCTGAAGGGCCGGAACAGGCATCCTGACAGTTTACGCGGTATAATTTGGGGATTATTGCGGTAAATTGGTAAAAAATTAAAGGCAGGATGGAATGGCGTTACGAGAAATTGTCACAGTGCCGAACGACGTGCTGCGGCGAAAGGCCCGCAAGATCACCGAGTTCGATAAGGAATTGCAGAAAACGATCGACGATATGATCGAAACCATGCGCGAAGCCCCCGGAGTCGGGTTGGCAGCGCCGCAAGTAGGACTGTCGGAACGTCTGGTGGTTGTCGAATATGAAGAGGACGACGAGAAAGAGGACAGCCCCAAAAAGTTGTATGTGGTGGTCAACCCGGAAGTCATCAGCACCTCTGAGGAAACGGAAATGGGGATCGAGGGGTGCCTGTCCGTCCCTGGACTGGTCGGTGAAGTGGAACGCAGCCTTGAAATCGTGGTGCGCGGGCAAAATCGCCGCGGCCAGCCGGTAAAAATCAAGGCAAATGGTTGGCTGGCGCGCATTTTCCAGCATGAAATCGACCATCTGGATGGCATCCTTTACACCGACCGGGCTACCAAGGTCTGGAAACCCGCTCCTGAAGAAGAAAACATAGCCGCTGATTAGGTTAAGCTCCCAGATTCAGCCTGTATGTACCTTACGCAACTCTCTCTGACCAATTTTAGAGCTTTCACCCGCCTGGACATGGAAGTGCCCCGGCGGATTCTTTTATTGGTCGGGGATAACGCCCAGGGCAAAACCACCCTGCTGGAAGCGGTTTATTTTCTGGCGACTTTCACCTCATTCCATGCAGCCAATGATCGACAACTCATCCAATTCACCAACAAGGATGAACCGCTGACAGTGGCCCGGTTGGTGGCGCAGTTCCAGCGCGGCGGTGATGAGCACCGGATGGAGGTCCGTCTAATTCGTGAAGCCAATGGCGGCAATGGCGGGCGGCTGCGTAAAGAAATCCTGGTCGATGGGGTCAAACGCAGCATGCAGGAAGCTCTTGGACAGTTCAATGCGGTCATATTCCTGCCGCAAATGACCCGGGTCATCGAAGGTGGGCCGGAAGAGCGCCGCCGGTATCTCAATCTGGCGCTGGCGCAGGTGATGCCGGGTTATGCCCAGGCTTTGAGCGAATACGCCCAGGCTTTGAGCCAGCGCAATGCGCTGCTCAAACAACTTGGCGAACGTGGCGGGGACTCCAGCCAACTGACCTATTGGGATAAGTTGCTCACAAGTAGAGGGGCAGTGTTAATCCAGGCACGGATTGCTGCCATCCAGGAGTTGGAACGCCTGGTCATGCGTTACCACGACATGTTGACCGGCAGCACCGAGGTATTGCGCCTGCATTACCGTCCAGCCTATGATCCGCTTGCTCCGGCTAATGGGCAGGTTCAACTGCCCGTCGAGTTGGGGGCCGACCGCACCGGATTTACGCTGGAACAAATCCAGGAAGGATTCACCCGGCGTTTGCAGTCATTGCGCCGGGAGGAGATTGCCCGCGGCATCACCACGATTGGGCCGCACCGCGACGAGTTGCGCTTTTTGGGTAACGGCATTGATCTGGGGGACTATGGCTCGCGCGGCCAGGTGCGCAGCAGCCTGCTGGCGCTCAAGCTGGCCGAAGTGGATTGGATGCGTGAAAAGACCGGACATTGGCCGGTGCTGCTATTGGATGAGACCCTGGCAGAATTAGACAACAGCCGCAGGACCCAGTTGCTTTCGGCTTTGCAGGAAAGTGAGCAGGCGCTGTTGACCACCACCGACTTGAATTTGTTCGACCCCGACTTCGTCGCCCGCAGCAACGTCTGGCAAGTGCGCGCTGGTTTTGCTGCACCGGCTTAACTGATCGGCCGTTTGGCTGGCAGGCCAACTCGCCGGGGGTAACCGGGTGGCGTGGCGCTAACCTTGTCCACTACCACCAGAAAGCGTTCCTCGGTGACGCCCGGCAGCAGCACCGGAATGAGCTGCTTGATCCGCCCGCCCAGCACGTGAATAGCCCGTTCGGCTTTATGTGCTTCGGCAGGACCTGTCTCGCCTTTTTGCGCCAGCATTCCGCCGCCTATCCGCACCAACGGCAGCAAATATTCAGCCAGCACCGGCAGGTTGGCCACCGCCCGGGCGACCGCCCAGTCATATTTTTCGCGGTGCTCACGGGCCAGACCCAATTCTTCGGCGCGTGCCTGCAGGCAGGTAACATTCTCCAACCCGAGGATATCCACCATGTGCCGGCAAAATTCCAGCTTTTTCCCGACCGATTCGACCAGAGTCAATTGCAGGCGCGGCATGATGATTTTGAGGGGAATGCCCGGGAAACCGGCGCCGGTGCCAATGTCGATCAAGCGTTCAGGGGGTCGATCGCGCCAGGCTAACATACAGGTGAGTGAGTCGAGGAAGTGCTTATTTCGGATTCCTTCCCCATCCCGAATGGCAGTCAAATTAATATTTTTATTCCACTCGAGCAGGACCTCCTCGTATTTTTTGAAGGCAGCGAGTTGCCGCGATGTCAGTTGAATCCCAACCAGGGAGCGAAGGTCTTGTGCCAGTTTTTCCATATCGATATAATTTGCGTGTCTGATTTTAGAATTTAAAAAGACTATACCGCATTATTGCGGATTTATCGCGGATTTTCGTATTCAGCTTGACAAGTTGACCCGTTTGCTTTACATTTATTTTCATCCCTATTCCATGCTTCAAAAAGCATATACAGGAGGTGGTAAGAGTAAGAAAACGCCCCTTTTTCATTGCATACAAATCGCCAAACATTTTCTTTTAGGAGGAGAAATGAAATACCGATGGGTTTATGCGCTATTCGCGCTGTTTGTAGTTGCCAGCATGGTCATCGCTGGTTGTCAACCGGCCCCCGTGGCCACGGAAGAACCAGCTGCCCAGCCGACGGCTGAAGTTGTTGTTCCCCCGGCCGAGCCCACCACAGTACCAGCAGTTGAGACTCCTGCCGGCCGCAACAATTACGTCGAAATGAAGGTCGAAGCTCCCGATTGCGAGTATGGCGGCGAGTTCAAATCAATCGAGACGGTCGACGAATTTACTGTTAAATTCACGCTGTGCTATCCCGATGCGGATTTCCCCTCGAAGGTAGCTTTCTCGGTCTTTTCGATTGCCGACAAGGAATATCTGGATGCCAACTCGGGTGATTCGGTCAAAATGAGCGAAGCCCCCAACGGCACCGGCCCTTACAAACTGAAGGAATGGGTACGCGGCGACCGTGTCATTTATGAAGCCAACCCCAATTACTGGGGCACCGCTGCTGCCATCCCCAATCTGGTCTTCCGCTGGTCGGAACAGTCGGCTCAGCGCTTACTCGAGCTGCAATCCGGACAGGTTGACGGTATCGACAACCCCGCTCCGGAAGATTTCGCCACCATTGAAGGCGACGCGAACCTGGCGCTCTATCCCCGCCCGGCGCTAAATATCTTCTACATTGGCTTCAACCACAATGTCGCCCCCTTCGATGATGTCAAAGTTCGCCAGGCCATTGCCTACGCAATCGACCGCCAGCGCATCGTTGACCAGTACTACCCCGAAGGCTCGCAGGTTGCCAAAGTATTCGTTCCCCCGGCCCTCAAGCCTGGCTACAGCGATGCAGTCGATTGGTATCCTTATGATCCTGAAATGGCTAAGACGCTGTTGAAGGAAGCCGGCCAAGAAAACCTGGAAATTACGCTCTCTCTCCGCAATGTTGTTCGCGGATACTTGCCCACTCCCGATAAAGTAGCTCAGGAAATCCAGGCCCAGTTAGCCGAAGTAGGCATCACGGTGAATATCAATGTAATGGAATCCACCGCCTTCATCGACGCTACTGCTGCCGGTACCGAAGGTTTCTACCTGTTAGGATGGGGTGCTGACTACCCTGGCGCCACTAACTTCTATGACTACCACTTCGCCGCGGATACCAACCTGCAATTTGGTGATTTGTATCCTGACCTGGTCGAAGAGATCCGCGCCGCCGGTAAGATTTCTGATCCAGCCGCCCGCCAGGTGCATTACGACAAAGTCAATCAACTGCTGAAAGACTACGTGGTCATGATTCCGGTCGCCCACGGCGCTTCTGCTACCGCCTTCAAAGCCAGTATCGGCGGCGCTCACGCCAGCCCGCTCAGCAACGAGGTCATGGGTGTGCTCACCTCCGACTCTGACCAGTTCGTCTGGATGCAGTCCGGTGAACCTGCCACCCTGTGGTGCATCGATGAAACCGACGGCGAGACCCTGCGCGCTTGCGAGCAGATCTTTGAGGCGCTGCTGTCCTTCAAGGTCGGCAGCACCGAGGTCGAACCCGGCCTGGCCGAGAGCTATGTCGCCAATGATGACGCCACCGAATGGACCTTCACCCTGCGTCAGGGCGTTCAATTCCATGACGGTGCTCTGCTGGATGCCAGCGATGTGGTTGCTTCCTATGCAGCCGTTTGGGATGCTGCCAGCCCCAACCATGTTGGCCGCACCGGTAACTTTGAGTACTTCACCGCGTTCTTCAACAAGTTCTTGAACGCGACCGAGTAAATTCACAACTATATAAAATTTGGGGGGTGTTTTTAGCGGTATGCGACAAAACACCCCTCAACAGTTTTATGGCATAATAAGGGAACAGGCTGGTTGCCCGTCGGCTGGCCTGTTCCTGTTTTACAAAAATTTTGGTGTAAGCAGCGCATGAACTTGTGGGCATGCGACCTGTTTTGAATCACTCTGAAACTCGTCCAGCAAAGGATTTAAGAGATCATGCTGCGTTTTATGGCCCGCCGGTTGGTCTTGTTATTACCCGTAGCCATTGGCATTCTACTGGTTACCTTTTTGATTGTGCGCTTAATCCCGGGCGACCCATGTGTGGCCATGTTGGGAGAGCGCGCAACCGAGGCGAAGTGTGAAGAATTTAAAGAGCGTTACGGCTTGAACGATAATGTTTTTGTTCAATTCGTACGCTATATTGGCAATATGGCGCAGGGGGATTTTGGCGAATCGATCCGCTTTAGCCGTCCAGTATCCGATATCATTGCGGAACGTTTACCAATGACCATCGAACTGACCCTGTTTGCCATGTTGTTCTCGACGACGGTGGGGATTTTTCTAGGTATTATTTCAGCCTTAAAGCCGAATAGTTTGACCGACACTTTGACCATGATTGTGGCCAATGTTGGCGTATCCATGCCGGTTTTCTGGCTTGGTTTGATGCTGGCGTACTTTTTTGCGCTGGTGATGAAGGATACGCCGTTTTTTATTCCACCATCCGGCCGTTTGGGCGCCAGCGTGACGCTGGTTAATCTGGCAAAAGAGTGGGGACTGACCGAGTTGACCGGTGTCTCCAAGTTTGCGGTCTATTTTCTTTCTAATTCAGCCATTGCCAACAGCATCATCACCGGTAACTGGGCGACGTTAAAGGATGCACTCTGGCATTTAATCCTGCCTTCCGTGGCTGTCGGTACCATCCCGTTGGCGATTATCGCGCGCATGACGCGCTCCACGCTGGTGGAGGTGATGCAGCAAGACTACGTCCGCACTGCGCGCGCCAAAGGGGTGAAAGAACGCAGAGTGGTGTCTCGCCACGCCATGCGCAATGTGATGATCCCGGTTATTACGATCATCGGGATCGAAACGGGCGCACTGCTTTCAGGAGCCGTGTTGACCGAGACCGTGTTTGCGCTGCCCGGTGTGGGCACCATGCTGGTTCAATCCATTCTCTCACGTGATTACCCGGTAGTGCAGGGGTTTACCCTGATTATTGCCATCATTTTCGTGTTGATCAATTTACTCGTCGATGTATCTTATGCGTATCTCGATCCCCGTGTACGGTTGGAGTAACAGGTAGAACATCATGACCTCAAACGTAGCCATTCTGGATGTCTCCAATATAAAATACACCTCACCCGGACGTGAAGCGTTGCGCCGGTTATTCCATCACCGGTCTGCGATTCTCGGGATGATCATTTTAGGTTTTTTGTTAATTCTGGCCATATTTGCAAAACAAATCGCTCCCTATGATCCGATCCAGTTGTTGAGGGATGTCGACCGGCGCGAGCCGCCTTGCATTCACCTGCTTGGCTGCGCGGCAGACCAGCCGCAGCACCTTTTCGGCATCGACGGGAACAGCCGCGACTTGCTGTCGCGGGTCATTTATGGATCACGCCTTTCCCTGCAAGTCGGGTTGTCAACCGTCAGTTTTGCCATTTTGATTGGCGGCGTCATCGGCGCCATTGCCGGGTTTGTTGGCGGTTGGATCGATGACGTGCTCATGCGCATCATGGACGTTTTGATGGCCTTTCCGAGCCTGCTGCTGGCTATCGCCATCGTCAGCTTCCTGGGCACTGGCTTGATCAATGCACTGCTGGCCATTGGCATTGTCTCAATTCCGAGATTCGCGCGCCTGGTACGCTCGACGGTGATTTCGGTCAAGGAATTGGAGTATGTGGTCGCTGCCCGTTCGATTGGGGCCAATCAGGGACGCATTTTATTTGGGCATATCATCCCTAATTCACTAACGCCATTGATCGTCCAGGCGACGCTTGGCATCGCGACTGCCATTCTGGATGCCGCAGCGCTGTCCTTCCTTGGGCTTGGCGCTGAACCGCCGCGCCCGGAATGGGGCTTGATGCTGGGCGAAGAACGCAATAGCATTTTCAATGCGCCGCATCTGGTATTCTTCCCGGGCGTTGCCATCATGCTGACCGTGCTGGGCTTCAATCTGTTGGGGGACGGCCTGCGGGATGCGCTCGACCCGCGTCTGCGTGGCACAGCGGCCGGGTAATCACGTTTTCCCTGTGTCAAGTGTCAGGTGCCAGGTGAATAAGCCTGCCAGCATGGGGAACAATGGGTTAATAATTCCTCTCCCTCTCAAGGGAGGGAGAGGCTAGGTGAGGAAGGTCGATACCTTCCTCCAATTTTCTTCTGTAATAAGTTATGCACCGCTTTTTTCTGCCTCCCGTCGCCATTCAAACTGATTCTGTCCTATTCCCGCTTGAAACCGCGCACCAGATCCTGCGTGTGCTGAGGCTGCGGGTTGGCGACACCGTGATTGTGCTTGACAACCTTGGTGGACAGTATCGGGTCGAGTTGACGCTGGTCAGCAGCGAACAAGTCCGCGGGCGGGTTATAGACAAAACTTTGGCAGAGGGCGAACCGCCGGTTCATTTGAGCATGTATCTGTGCCTGACGCAGCGCGAGAAGTTCGAATGGATGCTGCAAAAATGCACCGAGGTGGGCGTGGCTGAGTTCACTCCGATTTTTTCCAGCCGGTCGCTGGTGCAGGATAAACGCGCCTACGAAAACAAGCACTCTCGCTGGGAACGCATCATCCAGGAAGCTGCCGAGCAGAGCGGGCGCGGAAAGGTCCCAAGGTTGAACCCATCGTTGGATTACGCGGCCGCTGTGGAATCCGCCAGGGCACAAAATGGCATTTGTCTGGTGGCCTGGGAGGAGGAGACCACCTTGCGGCTGCCTGACGCCTTACAGGGCGTGCCATCCGGCGCAAACCTGACGCTGCTGATCGGCCCGGAAGGAGGATTAAGCGCCGAGGAAGTCGATCAGGCAGTTAGAATTGGATGGAAAGCCGTCAGTCTTGGGCCGCGCATCCTGCGCATGGAGACAGCCGCAATCGTTTCGGCCGCGTTGGTGATCGACTGGTTTGAAACTCGCGCCGGTTAGATCAGCCGACGCGGCAGAAGATTTTTGATTTTCCCGGCTTGCAGCCGTCCGCGCCCCAGGCCGCGTTCATCCGCGTCGAACAGCACAACCACGCCGTTTTGCCTTCCATCGGGTGGCGCAAAGTCGAGGTCCTCTCCGCGCAGCCAGGGGAATAAAAGGTCGTGGGGGATCACTACCCTGCCGGAAGTAAAGCTGCTGCCAAAGCGTGCCACCCAATCATGCGCAGGGGACAAGCCGTCCGGAGTTTCCTCCGCCAGTTTTAGCCCCAACAGGTGGCAGGGCAGGCCGCCAAAATGCTGCAAGTAAGCGCTGGGAACCGCGAAAACACCCGCCGCATTTTGCCACATCTCCAGGTTATACGTTTCCAGGATGGGTTCAAGAGCGTAACCAAATTGGTCGCGAAAAAAGGCAAACAGGTCGTGCCTGGCAGCTCCGGTTAACGGCTTTTGACCAACCAGTGACAGCAGTCGGTTGGGCGGGTCTTCTTGCGGAAAATCGACCGGGCTGACCTTGCGAATCAGCGCTGCGAAAAAGCCGGAAGTGTGGAAGCGGTGCGGCCATAGACGCGCCGCGCGAGTGATCTGGGGGTCAAAATTCCGGCCGTAGGCTTCGGCCAGCGCCGGCGCTGGCGATGGCAGCCGCGACTCCAGGCCTTCGATCGTGATAGAGGATGAGTAGCGGTGTAAAATCTCGTCCAAAACGGCTTCATCCTCTTCGGGCGCAAGCGTGCAGGTGGAATAAACCACCTGACCGCCCGGTTTGAGGGCAGCAATAGCTGCTGCCAGCAGTGAGGCCTGCCGCCGCGCCAGTGTGACCTGTTCGCGGCTGGTAATCGGCCGCATGGGATGCGAATCGGTGGAACGCAGCCCCTGCATGGAGCACGGGGCATCCAGCAGGATGCGGTCAAAAGTCTCGGGGTACCAGCGCCCAAATTTTTCCCCGGGAAAGCGCGTCACGGCAACGTTGGCTGCTCCCCAGGTTTGCAATACCAGCCGCAATGCGGTAATCCGGTCGGTGGAGGAGTCGTTGGCAATCACCAGCCCGCGGTCGATCAGGCGGCCGGTCAGATGGGTAGTTTTCCCACCTGGCGAAGCAGCTAGGTCCAGCACAAGCGGCCGGTCGAGCGAGTCGAGTTCGAACAACTCCACCGGCAGCATCGAGGCGGCGTCCTGGATGTAATAGTGCCCCATGCGGTGTTCGAGGGTCATCGAGACCGGGGTTTGCATGGCGGTCACGCGCCACCCCGTGGGACAGAAGGAAACCGGTTCGAGTTGCCAACCGTAGCGCTGTGCCCATTCCTGCTCCGCGCCAGGTTTGGCTTTGAGCGGGTTGCTGCGGAAGGCCAGCGGCAGGGGTTGGGCCAGCTCTTCAAGCATTGCCTGATAATCCGGCGAGGCGAGCAGCGGTTTAAAACGCTCCAATGCCGCATTCTGGGCGGCTCCCGGCAATATGGATTGAGAATTATGTTTTTTCTTGCGGCTCATGTTTTACGAATACAGAACACCAGTTCGTTCCCGATCAATAGCTCCTGTACTGGCCAATCCAGCCCGATCAGGATGGAATCCATCAAACTGCGCTGGCGGTCGATCATCGAATGATGCCCGCTCAGATCAGCAGCAGGCAATGATACCAGCAACCAGCGCACATTCAAGGCTTCGAAAAAGGGTCGGTTGCAGCCTTTTTGGCGCTGCTCAAAACGGTGGGCTTCCTTGAAAAACAGGGCGACGTCTGCCTGTACTTTTGGCGGGCTGACCAACACGTCCTGGACGACTGCCAGCGGTTCGCGCCCGAGTAGTTTGAAAAAATGGTTGATCAGCTCGATCCGCGGTGTGTGCAAATCGTGGGCATGATATCGCGTCTCCAAAGGCAATCCCATCCATGGCAAGCCAAAGGGATGCAGGCCGCAGGCAAGGTCGAGGAGGCTGCCAGGCACACCGGTGACCGACCACAACCGTTGATAGAAACGATCCAGCATGGGAATGCGCTCACGGGTGGAGGCGTGTGCTGCCAGGATATCATTGCAGGTTGCCTTGATATTTTTCTCGTCACGGCTGTGGATTGCCTCATCAAGCATGAAGGCCGCTGCCTGATAATCCGGATCGCCCAGATAAGGCGCGACGATATTATGCAGTTTTTCACGCACCGCCTGCAGCGCAGCATTTCCACTGCGCCCTTTGGTCAACTCCTGCTCTAACAAATCACGCAATGTCTCCTGTGGGAGGTCAAGGCTGCGGTACTTGCGCGAAGCTTGAATATCCGTACTTAGCCGCGCGAGCAGCAGTTCGATGTTCTCTGGCTCAGTCATCCCGATAAATAATTCTCTTTTCCAAGATCGTATTTTACGCCGTGTAGCAGTTATTCGTTTGGGTTGCTCACAGGGCAACCTAACTTGCGAACTTGGAAGGTTACGCCTTAGTCCGCGAAAGGCGATAAACCAGCTCGCCAGGGAAATCAAAGCGTGTGACCTGCCATGGCAGGTCAACGATTAGCTCCCGGAAATGTTGATCGTAATTGACGCGCATGCCCTTGCCGCGCCCGCCCAGGCTGTGCACCGGGAAGGAGACCAGCATGTGCTCCGCCTGGATCGAACTTAAAAGCCGCCGTCCGATGGATTTATCCACCTGTTCCAGGCACGGAATGGTTTTGAGTAACAGCGCCAATTCTACTTGCTGCTCGGGCAGGTGATGGATCAAGTCACAGGTGAATGCACGCCCGTTGACGCCGGTGTGCGCGTAAAAGGTATTCAAGAAGTCGGCCATGTCGGCATATATGTCACAGGCAAAGAGTTGTGCATTGGGCGCCAGCGGCAGCCACGGCAGCGCCAGTGGATTGAGCCCGCAAGCCAGGTCGATGAGCGAATGGATCGGGCCCAGCCCGGCTAAAGGCCGGCGGTAGAAATCCTCGAGGAAACCCAGCCGCTCGCGGGTGGAAGTATGCTCGCGCATGGCTGCCAGGCAAAAGACCTTGATTTCCGGGCTATGCAGATCGTGGGGCAGGGCGGTCAATTGGCGAGTAAGCTGCGCATAGCCGATGGTTTGTTCCTGGTAGGCGCTGCCCACCTGGTGCAGCTTATTGCGCACGGCTTTGATCGTCTCTTTGACGCTGCGGCCTTTGGCAAGCTCCTGTTCGACCAGCGCCTGCACCAGCCCGGCATCAATGGCTGCATACTTGGGCGCATTGCGCACCGCTTCCACCAGAGATTGAACGGCAGCCGGGTCGGTCATGCGCGGCGCATGCGAATGCGATCGGTGAGTTGGGTCATGAAGCGCAAATTGTGCAGCGACGCCAACCGCAAATACAGGCTGTCGTTAAGTTTGAAGAGATGGTGTATATAGCCCAATGAATAATGGCTGCAAGCCGGGCAGTCGCAATATGGTGAGATTGGCAGGTTGGCTTTGATGTGGCGCTCGTCGTTGATGTACAAATACTTCAACCAATCTCCCGATAAGCCCCCGTCTTTTTCCGGCGGGGTGGCGAAAGTGTTCAGCCTTCCGTGGCGCGCATCCCGGGTCGGCATGGCGCAATCAAAAATCCCGTAGCCCAGGTCGGAACCAACAAGTACATTACGTGGGTGACCGATGCCCAGAGCATGCAAGGGGAATTGGGATGGAATGAGCGAACGGGTGTACTCCAGCACTTCGTACAGCAATTGGCCTTCGCCGTCGAGCGGCCAGCCGCCAAAACCAAAACCGTCAAACCCGATTTCGAGCAGGGTTTCAGCGCAGCGTTTGCGCAGGTCGAGTTCGCCGCCGCCCTGGATGACGCCAAAAATGCGCGGACGCTGGTCAGCAGACAACTTTTTCTGGTCAACCAGCCGGTCAAACTCGCGGCGGGAGCGTTTAGCCCAATCGATCGTGCGCTTTACAGATAACTCCTGCTCGCTCCGCGGGGCGTCAACATGGGTGCAATCATCCAGACAAATCACTACATCCGCACCGTAGCTGAATTGCAACTGGGTTCCTTTTTCAGGCGTCAGCAGATATTTACGGGTGCTGCCCTCGGGTTGAAAATGGATACCGCGCTCGTCCATTTTGCCAAATTTCGGGTTCTGGCGGATGAGGGAGTAGGCCTGAAAGCCGCCTGAATCGGTCACGATTGGTCGGTCCCAGGCGCTCATGCGGTGAAGCCCGCCCAACGCCTGAATGGTGCTCGACCCCGGGCGCTGCATCAGATGGTAGGTGTTCATCACCACCGCTTCAATGCCGGCAACGGCCAGGTCAGCCGAATCAACCGTGCGCACCACGCCAAACGTCGCGTCCGGCATGAAAACCGGAAACCGGAGCGTGCCGTGAAGCAGTTGGAGTGAGGTCGGAGCAGCGGTCATGAGGGGGGATTTGATCTTTTTGGTGGGGACGCGATTTTTTCACAAGTATCACCCATTGTAACCGGAAAAAAGGGCTTCTGAAAATGGACGCAACCGGTAAAATGTTGTGTGATACCTGGTCGCCTGACAAAATGATGGGCTTATGCTATATTACAAAGCAGGAACTGAATTACATCTTGATCTGGTGCAGCAGGAGAACTTATGGCCTTTGAACCGATTAACAATGATAATTTTGAGCAACAGGTACTGAAATCCGACCGACCGTTTATTCTGGAATTTGGCGCGGTCTGGTGCAGCCCGTGTAAGCGGCTTGAGCCTGAACTGGAAAAGTTAAAGGAAACCTGGGGCGATAAGGTGCGGCTTGGCAAGCTGGATGTGGATGAATCGACCGATGTAACCATGCAATTTTCGGTCATGAGCGTGCCGACTGTGATGTTGTTCGTAGGGGGCGAGATGCGCGAACGGATTACCGGTTATCAACCGCTGCCGCGCCTGATTGACAAGTTCGAACCGCACATTTAACCAGCGCGGCTATCGACAGCTTCAGTTGGAATTCTGCATGGCTAACGAAAAAACCATTCGACAGTACGGCCTGTGGCCCAGCCCAATTTCGGCTTCCTCGCTGGCAGGCCGTCCGCGTCTGGAGGATGTCCAATGGACGCCGGATGGGAATGCGCTGGCCTGGCTGGAAAATCGCGGCGGTCAGGGTCAGTTGCTTTATCAGCCGCTGGACGAGGCGCGCCGCGAGTTATTGATCGATCAAAACGCTCGCGGCGGCGTTGGGTATGGCGGGGGTGAATTTGGTTTGAGTCGTTCCGCGGTGTATTTTGCCGAACGCAGCGGGGCATTGTACCGCCGCGATCTGGACAATGGGCAGTCGTATCCGTTGACGGCGGTCTTTGGCGGATTGGCTTCGCCAAAAGTCTCGCCCGACGGGCGTTGGGTGGTTTATGTCCACTCTGACGGCAGCCAGGACGTGCTGGCGCTGGTCGATGTTGAGGGCAAGGACTGGCCAGTCAAGCTGGTCAGTGGAGCCGATTTCTATATGCAGCCGGCCTGGAGCCCTTCAGGCGCGGAATTAGCCTGGGTAGAGTGGGACCATCCGAACATGCCGTGGGACGCAACCCGGCTTATGCTTGGCAAACTGAGCGGCAGCCCACCACGGCTTGATACCGCCCGGCTGATTGCCGGCGAGCACGGTGAGACGGTCACCCAGCCGCAGTTTTCACCGGATGGGGATTCTCTGAGCTACATCATCAGCCGCGGTGAGCGGGAAGCGTTGGAAGTGCTCGATCTGAAGAGCGCCCAACGCGCCACCTGGCTGGCCGGTGAATTCGATTTGTCTGTGCCAGCCTGGGTGCAGGGTCAGCACACCTACGGCTGGAGTCCTTTCGGCAATCGGATCTTTATTTTGCGAAATTCGGCTGGCAAGGCGGAGCTGTGCACTGTTGACGCATCCGGCACATGCCGGTTGATTCCCACCGGGCCCTACACCTGGTTAGAACAATTGAGCGTTTCGCCAGCAGCGGATGAACTGGCTCTGATCGCCTCCTCGCCGAAGCTGCCGACCCAGATCATCCACTGGGATTCCCACCGCTGGCGCACAGTCGCCTACAGCGATACCGGCGACTTGCAGCCCGGGGATCTACCTGACCCGCAGCCGGTGGAATGGGAATCATTGGATGGGCAAAGGGTATACGGTTTGTATGCCTCTCCGACAAACAGCCGGTATACCGGGCAGGGCGCACCACCGCTGATCGTGTCCATCCACGGTGGGCCGACCAGCCAATCGAAGCAGGATTTTCCCCGCGAAGCCCATTATTTCACATCGCGTGGGTACGCCTGGCTGGAGGTCAATTACCGCGGCAGTTGCGGTTACGGACGCTCTTACCGGGATGCGCTGCTTGGTCAATGGGGGAAATTGGATACCGAAGACGCTGTCTCGGGGGCGCAAGCTATGGCTTCCCGCGGCCTGGCGGATGGGGACCACATGGCCATTTTTGGCGGCAGCGCCGGTGGTTTCACCGTACTGAATGCCCTGGCGCAATTCCCCGGGGTTTTCAAAGCTGGTGTTGCCCTCTACCCGGTTGCCAACTTATTCACGCTCAGCCTGGAAACGCACAAATTCGAGCAGCATTATGATCAGAATCTGGCCGGCAGGCTGCCAGAAGCCGCAGCCGTTTACCGCGAGCGCTCGCCGCTCTTCCAGGCAGCGAAAATCAAAGATGCTTTGGCTATTTTCCACGGGCGCGAGGACCGGGCAGTACCGCTATCGCAATCCGAGGGGATTGTCGAGCGTTTACAGGCTAACCGTGTGCCGCACCTTTTCCATGTTTACGAGCGAGAGGGCCACGGCTTCCGCAAGCCCGAATCGTTGAACGATTTATATCCGCGCATCGAGCGTTTTTTGCTCGAGCACGTGGTATTTTAAGAAGATCACTCGCGGTAATCGACCGGGACGGCGGCTGCCTGCAATTCAGCGTGGAGAGATGCCAGTAAATTTTGCACGCGGGTGACGACTGCATCCAACGGGATGATTTCCCGTTCGGTGCGGTTGCGCAGTTTCAGCTCCACGCCGCCATTCTCCAGCGAGCGGCCGGAGACGGTCAAGCGCAGCGGAATGCCGATCAAATCGGCGTCATTGAACTTAACCCCCGGGCTTTCCTCGCGGTCATCGTAAAGCACGTCCAGGCCTGCTGCTGTCAACTGGCTGTACAACGCCTCGGCAATTTCCTGCGGCAGCGTGTTCTGCTTGCCGGGCAGCAGTACCAGATGCACGCGGTACGGGGCGATGCTTTCAGGCCAAACCAGGCCGTTGGCATCGTGATGCTCCTCGGCAACGCAGCCCAGCAACCGGCCTAAACCAATGCCGTAGGAGCCCATGATCACCAGTTGATTCTCCCCGTTTTCGTCCTGGAAGGTGCAGCCGAGCGCCTTGGAGAACCAGGTGCCCAGCTTGAAAATATTGCCAACTTCCACGCCGCGTTCCGCCTGCAGCGGCGGTCCGCAATCGGGGCAGGTGTCGCCGGCGCTGGCAGCAGTGATATCCGCCACCAGCGGGGTGATGTAATCCCGCCCGTAATTGACGTTCTTCAGGTGATAGTCCGTTTCGTTGGCTCCGGCAACCAGATTGGGAGAGTTGGGAATCAGGTCGTCTACCACCACCAGTACATCATGCAGCCCGTAAGGTGAGGCAAACCCGGGCACTGCTCCCGCAGTCAGGATTTCCTCCTCGGTTGCCGGGCGCAGCTCTTTGGCGTTGACCGCATTGCTCAACTTGGTTTCATTCAGCTCCATATCGCCGCGCACAACGGCCATTACCAGCCGGTCGGTCATTTCCCGGCCGGCCGGGATGGAGGCGATCATGAACACCGCCTTGGCCGTCCGCGCTTCAGGAATCTGCAAAAATGCGGCTAAATCGGCGATGGTTTTCGTCCCGGGTGTATGGACTTTCTCCAAGGGCAGCGGCGTTTCGACGGCCGGGGTCGGCTTGCGCACTCGCGCCACCTGACGGTTGGCGGTGTAGCCGCAGGTTTCGCACAGGATGATGGTGTCTTCGCCGATCGGGTTGAGATACATGAATTCGTGCGCCAGGTTGCCGCCCATCATACCGGTATCGGCTTTGACCGAGATGACCGGCAGCCCGCAGCGGCGGAAAATGTTGAAATACGCCTGGTAATGGGCGCGGTACTGGCGGTCGAGGCCTTCCCAACTGCTGTCGAGTGAATAGCTGTCCTTCATGCTAAACTCGCGCACGCGGATCAGCCCGGCGCGCGGACGCGGGTCGTCGCGAAATTTGGTCTGGATGTGGTAAATCAGGCGCGGCAACTGCTTGTAGGATTGTACTTCGCGCCGCACCAGGTCACCAACGGCTTCCTCATGCGTCATGGCCAGTACCAGGTCGCGCTCATTGCGATCTTTCAGCCGCGCCAGTTCGGCGCCAACCGTATACCAGCGTCCGGTCTCTTTCCACAGATCGGCAGGCAGCACCACCGGCATGGAAAGTTCCTGCCCGCCAATGGCGTTCATTTCTTCCCGCAGGATGGCTTCGATTTTGCGCAGGGCGCGCATCCCCAACGGCAGGGTGGCGAAAATGCCGGCAGCGATTTGACGGATGAAACCGGCGCGCACCAGCAGGGCAAATCCTTCAGACTGCGCATCCGCGGGGGCTTCCCGCAGCGTTTGAGAAAAAAGCTGAGACATGCGCATGGCGGCGCTCCTGTTCGGTTCAGTCGGTCCAGTCGTCGGGTTCGAGATGCACATACACCCGATCGACATCTGGCAAAGCCTGGAGTTTGGCGATCACCTGGTCGGTAATCTCGTGCGAGTCGCGCAGCGGTGTGTCGCCATTGACATTGACGTGCAGGTCAACCACCAACCGCGGGCCTGAATAATCGGTCATTAAATGGTGCACGCGCAGCACGCCGGGCACTGATTCAGCCGCTTCAATGATCTTCAACCGCTGTTCTTCCGAAGCTCCGCCGCCGGTGAGGAAATTGAGATGCTCGCGAGCGGCATTGTACGCGGAGCGGAAGATCCACAGCGCCACCAGAATACCGGCGATTGGGTCGAGCAGGGGATGAATAAAGCTGGAACCGACCGCGCCGATGAAAGCTGCCAGTGAGGTGAAAACGTCGTTGAGGTTGTCCTGAGCCGTGGTGCGCAGGGTGGGGCTGTTTACCTGCTGTGAAATCTTGCGGATCGCGTAAAACATGCCGACTTTAAACAGGGCGCTGAACACCAGGGTCAGCGTTGGCAGACCGGGTTCAACGGCAAGGCCGCCTTCCACGAATCTTTCGATGGCAGTGCTTCCGGCTTCATAACCGGCAAAAGCCATCGAGAATGAAACCATCAACCCGACCAGCGGTTCGAAGCGGCTGTGACCCTGCGGATGGCCGATATCGGGCGGACGCAGCGCCATCAACAGCCCGATCACCATCATGATGGAATATAAAACATCCGAGATCGAATTGGCAGCATCGGCATACAACGCTACCGAACCCGAGAAATAGGCTGCTATCCCTTTCAGCACCGCCAGCAGGACATTCCCTGCTATGGTGATGATCAGAGCAATTTTGAAAAGGCGGATGTCATTGATTTGAGGGCGGTAGTCACGGACCCAACGCATGGTTATGGTTCCTTATACGAAAAACCATTCAAGGGAGCCCGATAAGGGCCGGTGAATGGCAGCGATAACCCACAGCTATAAAGAAACTGCCGCTGTGGTCAACGTAAGTGTACCACAAGCGGCAGTGCTCACCGGCTTGAATTTCAATTCGAATGGTATTTCTCGGATGTTTTATTTATCCCGAGCAGCTTCCAGAATCCGGGTGGTAAAGGCGCCGCTGATATCATCTTCCACCGGCAGCCCTTCAGCTTTGAGCATACCAGCCAACGCCTGCCATTGTTCCTGCGTCTGCCAGCCCCAGCCATTCTCGGCGGTCAGGTCGGATTGCGCATCTTTCAATTCGGCGTCCAGCATAAAACGCATATGCGCCGGATCGGTCTCCGGGCCGGTGTAAGTCAGCGTGATTTCGATGGCTTCATCCGGGTGTTCGGCGGCATACTGGATACCGCGCAGCGCGCCTCGCAGGAAACGAGTTAATAGTTCGGGTTGGGTTTCGAGTATTTCTTCACTGGTTACGTAGGTTAGCCCCAGGCTGGGGACGCCGAAATCTTCCGCCGCCCAGAGGTTCAGGTCATAGCCCCAGGATTGGATCAGGTAGGGTTCATTGGATTTAAACACAGGATAGACATCGACCTTGCCTTCCGTCAGCAAGCGCGGATCGAAGCCAACATTGACCAGTTCGATCTTGTCTTTATCTGCGCCAGCAGCGGAAATCAGGGCAAATAAATCGGGCGGCGGAGTGCCTTTATATCCAACCGTATGACCTTCCCAATCCTTGGGCGATTCGATGCCGGAAGATTTGAGCGCAGCATAGGCCTGCTGTCCTTTTTGCCCGAGCAGCGCAATGGCGACCAATGGCAACCCGGGGTCAGCGCGGCGCTGCAGCAGGACTGCAGCATCCTGGTTGGTCACCTGGATGGTACCGGCGCTGAGCAACTGCAAATGCTGTCCCTGCCCGGCAGAGTGCTCCACCGTGACATCCAGGCCTTCTTCCTCGAAAAATCCTTTGGCTTTGGCAACATACACGCCCACAAATGGCAGGTTGGCCTGCGGCTTGTAGCCCGCCATAAAGGTCATTGGCAGCAATTCGACGGGCGCAGGGGAGGGTTCCACCACGGCGGCGGTAGGGGACGGTTCGATGGCGGTTGGTCCAGCCGTCGGCGTGTTTACCGGTTCTGTAGCCGCCGGAGTGATAGCGGCGGGGGCGCAGGCTGCCAGGATGAGCACAAAACTTACCAGTAACCAGAAGTTCTTACGCATTGTTGTTTACCTCGATGAAAGATTAGGATTCGCGACTGTCCGGCAGCCAGAACACTACCTTGCGTTCCAACCAGCCGAGCAATCGAAATAACGTCATGCCGCCTGCCGCAAGAATGAAGATTGCAGCGAAGAGGTAGGGGAGATTTAAGTTGGTGTACGCCAGCCACATGGTGCGGCCCAGGCCGCCGGAGGCGCCCGTCCACTCGGCGACTACGGCGCCTATGAGCGCCAACGGTGCAGAAATTTTCAGAGCAGCGAACAGAAAAGGCAGGGCGGTTGGCAGCCGCAAATGACGGAACACTTCCCAACGACTGGCATTCCAGGAATGGAACAAGTCCGTGAGAGCGGGCTCGACGTGCTGCAGCCCGCTAAGCACATTGACCAGCACCGGGAAGAAGGTCATCAACGCGGTGATGACGATTTTGGGCACCACGCCAAATCCAAGCCAGATGGTAAGCAGCGGTGCAATGGCTACCAGCGGCATGGATTTCATCAAAATGGCCAGGGTCATCACGCCGCCTTCCAACCCGGGCAGCAGGGTCAGCAATACGGCCAGCAGCCCGCCGGTTAGGACTCCGATCAACAGCCCTGCCAGCGATTCGCCCAGGGTGAGCGCGGAGGCCTGCAGATACATTTGTGGGTTGGCCGCCAGTGTTTCGAATGTGCGGGAAGGGGAAGGCAAAATATAAACCGGCACATCCAATAGGCGCACGGCGGCTTCCCAACCGCCCAAAAAGACCAAAACGATTATCAGCGCGACCCATCCGGATTTGCGTTTACCGTTCACTGTGCCACCTGCGCATTGGCCGTGCTCCCCAGCGCCGTTCGTAAAGCAGCCAGAATTTGTTGAAACCGTGGGTTGGCTTCACTGCGCGGCCGCGGCAGATCGATCGCCAGGTCGCCAACAATCCGCCCCGGTGAAGGACTGACTACCAGGATGCGGTCTGCCAGGCGCAGCGCCTCGTAGATGTTGTGCGTCACCCACAACACAGTCGGGTGGAACGGTTGCCATAAGTCGAGCAACTCGGTAGTCAGGCGCTCACGGCTAATCTCATCCAGGGCGGCGAAGGGTTCATCCATCAGCCACAAGCTGGCCTCCAGCGCCAGCAGCCGCGCCAGCGCCAGCCGCTGCTGCATCCCACCTGACAGGGTGAACGGAAATGCGCCGGCAGCATCACTGAGCCCAACGCGTTCGAGCACCTGGTCAACGGTAAGGCGCGGATGGCGATTAGCCGGCATAAAACGCTGCGCCAGGGCAACATTCTGCCGGGCATCGAGCCAGGGTAATAACGCCGGGCTTTGCGCCATCCAGGCAATTTCATGCGCTGCGCGCATTTCAGGCGGTTTGCGGCCATCCAGGGTGATCGTTCCTCTGGTGGGCTGCAGCAGGTCGCCGGCCAATCGCAGCAGCGTGGATTTGCCGCACCCACTGGGGCCGATCAGGGCCACGAACTGACCTGATTTGACCCCAAAATTGATCTCGGCCAGAGCGGTGCGCTGCAACCTGCTATTGGCGAAGATATGCGTCAGAGCTTCTACCTGGATGTTCATCGGGATTGCTGTCCGGATAATGAGACTGAGCCGGGGAGGCCTTGCCATCCGCGTAAGTAATCCGGTTCGATCTGGAACACCCGCAGCACGTTTTCAGCCTTCAATGTATTGGCTGAAGCGCCCAGGTAGCGGTGGGCAAAGCGCTGGACTAAGGCATCGATTTTTGCCAGCGAAGCGTGTTCAGTCAGGGGGAATGCCGTCCCGCGAGCAGCAACGCGCCGCAGAGGTGGCCAGGGTTCGTCGATGGTCAATGAAACCGAAGGGTTTTGCAGCAGATATTCCGCCCATTGCGAGCCCTGCCAGGCAATTACCGTAAAGTGGACGCCGTCCCAGGATTGCCAGACGGGAATGACGTGCGGTTTGCCATCGGGGCGGATACAAGCCAGACGCGCCGTCCACGGACCCTCCAAAAAGTCACGCAGTTCCTCAGGCCCCAGACGCGACTCCGGATCCAGTTCGGTTTTTAGAGCGCTGTGATAGGGCGTGTACTGCGTTGCACCCATGCGGTAGGAAAGGCGGGCAGCCATGGCCCGCAGCTCCGGCAGGCAGGCCTGCACCAATGATTCTTGCGTCCAACGGTAAGCCGGCGCCGAAAACAGCAACGCCGCCTGCGGCAGATTACCGTCGGGACAAATGGGCAGGGCCAGTTCGAACAACTGGGGCGGTTGAGTCAGCGCGTACCCGTTGGCTTTTACGTCCGAACCTGGGGTCGATTGGAGAACGCTGCCAACTGCATTTAGGGCATTGGAGACTTCGCCAATGGTATAAACGCTGCGCACTGCCTGGCTGGATTCAACCTGGCCAAGAATCAGAATCCCCTCGGGCGCCGGGACGCACAGCAGCAGCGTTTCGGCCCAGCTTTGGCGGCTGGCTTCCTGGTAGAAGGCGGAAAGCAGGGTCTGCATCGAATCGGTTGGGGCGCTGCGCCAGGCCTGCAGACGCGGCCCGCTATGATAGCGCCCGCGGCGTTCGTTTTGATCGATATAGCCTAAAGTTTTCAACCGGCGCAGCAAATTGAACAATGAACTGCGCGAAGTGCCCAGCACCGCCAGTATTTCCTGAGGGGTGAGCCCATCCGGCTCGGATAACAGCAGTTCGACGAGACGCAGGGTTCGTTCTGCGCTGGAGGTTAGCGGATCAACAGTCATATCGTCCATTATATTGGATTACAGTCCAAAATACAAGACGATTGACCTTATAAAGAAAGTCTGGAATTTTGGCAACAACCACCCTCGAGGGTTATGTGCACCTGTCAGACAATTCTTGTGACATAAGTCCGTTTGAATGATTACACAGGTAATTTGTAAACTTCAAGCGGGTTTGATAAAATTTTAGGTGTTCCCTAATGTGCCAAAAAAACTGTAAATTTCATTTTTAGACCGTACTTTGTAGTTTGAAAAAGGCACAACAGTCGGGACAACCTTTATTTTGGGGGCCAGCACTTCATTATAAGTGTCTGGCTCAAGCCAGTTTTATCCCGTTTCACCCAACATTATTACCAAGGAGCTGTTTCGAATGAAATTACCTCTCCCAATCACTGCCAGCGTCGAAGAAATGAAAATCGATGTTGGTGAGATCGAAGGTCTGCTGCAGGGTTATTCGATGGATATGCCTGTTTGGCAGGATGCCTCGGTTGTGCTGCGCGACGGCCGCACTCTGTTCCTGCGCGCCATGCGTGATGACGATATCGATGTGCTGCTGCCCTTCATGGAAAAAGTCATGAAGATCGAGAAAGACTTCTATGACATCGTGGGCGTGCGCGTCTATGGCGAAATTCTGGCTGTGCGCCGCAAACGTCTGAAAGACCCCTTTACCATCCTCGGCCTCATCGACGGCGAGTTTGTCGGTTTCGCCAACGGCCGCGCCTGGGATCAGGACCGGGCCATCAGCCTGCACACCATGGCCTTCTCGCGCCGCGGGCGGGTAGGCTGGGCGATGTACTATGCCAAGACCTACTATGCCATGGAACTGCTCAAGGCCAAGGAATGGTGGACGACCTTCGAAAGCTACAATGGTTGGCGTATGGCCGGTTTGGCAATGGCGCAACCTACCAAGATGTGGCCCGAATACCAGCACGAGCTGGGCGGCGCCAAAGTCTTTGTTATCAGCCAGGAATCATGGCAGCGCCAGATCAAGAATCATCTGGTCAGCATGATGGGCACCGACCTGAACTTCAACGTGACCGATGAAGTCAAGAAGGCCAACGAAGTTTTGCGCGTTCAGGAAAACCCCGAAATTTAACAATAAAACCCGTTCCGGACTGATCGTGAGTTGGCAGTCCGGAATTTGATCGCCAGGATAGGGGCGCGGGGGCTTATCACAGCCTCACCGCTTCCACGCCCCCCGCGCCCTTACCCTGGTGAAGCCCCACATTTTTGGGAGAAAAAGCTGTGGAATCGCCAGAACCGTGCTCCTGGTAACACAGGGTTCTGCCTTTCCCCGGTTGGTTGACGCTCATTTTTGAAAGTGTTATACTCAACCTAAAGTTGTCAAACAACCACTACCCGGGTAACAGACCTCGCACCGGTTCCCAAAATTCTCCCTTATGCAGCCTGATGTTTGCGGTTAAAGTAAATAGCTACATTCTGCAAGAACTACTTTTCCTATCATTGACCAATTCATGATGTATGACCCGGAATTGAAGATTGGCATGGAACAAATTGACTTTTTGCAGTCAATTGTTCTATTTATCACGATTGAATCAGGAGTATCAAAATGGCAGTGATTAAGGCCCAAATTCGAACTGGCGTTTATTACGATTCGGCAGTTCTGATGCAGCTGCAGCGCTCATTGGCCAATTTGCCAGGCGTTGGAGATGCAGGTGTCATCATGGGCACCGATACCAACAAAGAGCTGCTGCAGCGCATTGACCTGGTTTCGCCTGAGGTTACCGCCTCTCGTGAAAACGACCTGGTCATCGTAGTCCGCGCTGATAATGAAAAGACAGCGGATGAAGCAATTGCAAAGGTCGACGAGTTGTTGACAGCCAAGAAAGCCACAACCGAAACCAACGTCCGGCCGAAGTCGATCGAAGCTGCAAATGAAATTCTCCCAGAATCAAGCTGGGTGCTCATTTCAGTTGCCGGGCGATATGCAGCTCGCGTTGCCCGCCAGGCGCTGGCAGTTGGCAAGCACGTATTTCTTTTCAGCGACAATGTTTCGGTTGAAGACGAAATCTCGCTGAAAGCTGAAGCCGCCGAGAAAGGTCTGCTGGTCATGGGGCCGGATTGCGGTACTGCTATCGTGAGCGGCATTGGTCTGGGGTTTGCCAACAAAGTCCGCAAAGGACCGATCGGCATGGTGGCGGCGGCTGGCACCGGCTTACAGCAGGTTTCATCTCGCATTCACCAACTGGGCAGCGGTTTGACCTTCGGGATTGGCACCGGCGGCCGCGACCTTTCGGAAAAAATTGGCGGCGTGACATTTTTGATGGCTTTGGACGTGCTGACTCGCGATCCAGAAACCAAAGTCATCGTGCTGGTTTCCAAACCGCCGGCCCCCAAGGTAGCTGAAGAAGTGCTGCGCGTAGCGCGAAAAGCCGGTAAACCGGTGGTGGTCAATTTCATCGGCCGCACCCCCATTTCCCGGCAGGTTGGCAACCTGTACTTTGCCTCCGGGCTGGATGATGCTGCTGCAATTGCGGTTGAGCTGGCCAAGAATCCACCCGCACCGTATGTAGCGCCGGAACTGGGTCTCAAGCGCTTTGCCAAAGACCAGAAATACCTGCGCGGTTTGTTCTCCGGCGGCACCCTGGCCTACGAAGCCCAACACTTGCTGACCGAGTATCTCCCCAAAGTTTACGCCAACGCTCCCATCAACAAAGACAACAAACTCAAGGACGCACTCGTCAGCGTCGAGCACACCATTGTTGACCTGGGTGAGGACGAGTTCACCGTTGGCCGTCTGCACCCGATGATGGATAACGAACTGCGCATTCGCCGCCTGCTGGATGAGGCCAAGGACCCCGAAGTTGCCGTTATCATGCTGGATGTTGTCATTGGTTTCGGATCGCATGAAGATCCGGCTAGTGAACTGGCGCCTGCGATTGCAAAAGCAAAAGATGTTGCCAAGAAGGCTGGTCGCTACCTGGAAGTGGCTGCAGTGGTCACCGGGACCGAGGAAGATCCACAAAAACTCAGCGCTCAGATCGAGCCGCTCAAGAAAGCCGGCGCCTGGGTCAGCACCAGCAATGAAGAAGTTGTCCGTTACGTCGGCAGCATCCTGCAAGGACTAAACGCCGTCGCAACGGTCGAAAAGCCGGCGGCCACCCCCATTGACCTTGCTGTTCTGAAGAAACCTTTGGAAGCCATCAACATCGGCCTGGAATCCTTCTACGATAACCTGAAGGTTCAGGGAACGCCCACCGTTCATCTGGATTGGCGTCCTTCCGCTGGCGGCAATGAAAAACTGATCGGCATCCTGGAACGGATGAAAAAATACGAATAGCCCGGATTGCCCACGGAGAAAATGATGATCAATATTACCGAAGCCAATAAAAAAGTAGTGGAAGCCTTCATGGAGGCTCGTCCGGTTGTAGTCGGTACGGCCAAGGCCATTGAAGTAATCCCCGGGATGCATAAAGATCTCTTCCTGCACGCTGGTCCGCCGATTACCTGGGAACGGATGGCCGGTCCAATGAAGGGCGCCATGGTTGGCGCATTGATTTTCGAAGGCCGCGCCAAAACGGCCGAAGAAGCCAACAAGCTGCTCGAATCCGGTCAGATTAAATTCGCTCCCTGTCACGAACATGCTTCCGTTGGTCCGATGGCAGGTGTGATTTCACCATCGATGGCAGTTTTCATCGTCGAAAACAAAACCCACGGGAATAAAGCCTACTCAGGCATGAATGAAGGCCGCGGCAAAGTACTGCGCATGGGTGCCTACAGCACTGAGGTTATTGACCGCATGAAATGGCTGAATGACGTTTATGCCCCGACCATGGATGCTGCGCTTAAATCAGCCGGCGGCGTTGACATTCGGTCACTGCTCGGCAAAGCGCTGCACATGGGCGATGACGGCCATAACCGCCTGGATGCCGCATCACTTCTATTTACCACCACGCTGGCGCCGCATATCGCGAAAGTGGCTAAAGACGCAGCAACCGCCTCTGATGTGGTGCGCTTCATGGGTGAAAACGCCCTGACCATCCTCAACCCGGTTATGGCAGCCTGCAAGACCATGACGGACGCCGGCGCCAATGTCGAAGGTTCGACCATCGTCACCGTTATGGCGCGCAATGGCACCGACTTTGGTATCCGCGTTAGCGGGTTAGGAGACCGCTGGTTCACCGGTCCGGCCGGGCAGGTAAAAGCGCTCTACTTCCCCGGATTCACCGTCAATGACGCCAACCCGGACATCGGCGACAGCACCATCACCGAAACGGCTGGCATTGGCGGGTTTGCCATGGCGACTGCGCCGGCCATCGTAACCTTCATCAGTGGCACGGCCAAAGATGCCGTCCAGACCACGATGGATATGTACGAAATTACTTATGCCGAGCACAAATACTTCACCATTCCTTTCCTGGAGTTCCGCGGGACGCCCACCGGAGTGGATATTCGTAAAGTAGTCGAAAAGAGCATGCTCCCGCGCGTAAACACTGGTGTCGCCCATAAAGATCCGGGCGTCGGCCAGGTTGGCGCAGGCGTTGTGACCCCACCGATGAACATCTTTGAAGATGCCCTGGTGGCCTTTGCAGAAAAATACGGTATCTGATTCAGTTCTAATCACAAACGGAGGGATCCATGGATCGCGAAAAGTTCATTAAGATGTTGGCGGATGCCAAGATGTATGACCTGACTCAGGGTTGCAGCATCTTCACACCGCCCTTCCCCGGCGACAAAAGCCTGGAAGTGCATTTCTTCAAGCGCGTGACCGGCGCTTATGGCGGCGGCGCAGGCGCAAACGGCCAGATTTTGAATTGGAGCAATTCGGTTGGGACCCATCTGGTGGGTGAGACTTCATTCCATTCCGGCGGGCGCCGCATCAGCGATATCCCTCTTTCTGACCTGACCGGCCAGGGTGTGGTGGTTGACATTTCCGACCAAATGTCGGATTACGCTTTGTACACGCCTGAAATGATCATGAAGAAGGCCGAAGTCAAAAAGGGCGATATTCTGATCATCAACACCGGTTACCACCGTTATTCCTATGACCAGCCCGACATCAAAAACCCGAAAGCTCAGGGCGGCGTTGAGAACAAGGAATTCGGTTTCCTCGTGCGCCATCCAGGCCCCTCACCTGAGTTTTTCCAGTGGGTGATCGACATGGACTTCAAATGGGTTGGGGTTGACTGCGGTTGCTTTGAACATCCGATGAACACCCCCATCCGCCGTCTGCATGAGGCCGAGTTCAAGAAAGCCGAAGCCAAACTCATCAAGGATTACGGCAAAACCTGGGACGAAATGTTCCCCCAGGATTGGTACTACGAAATGACTCATATTACCCTGCCGAAGAAGCACAAGGTCTTCGTCGAGGCAATTGTGGGCGATATCGAAAAGCTGAATGGCAAACGCGCCTGGCTGACCGTTATGCCGATCCCCTTCATGGAAGTGGAAGCGGCCTGGTCGCGGGTTGTCGGTTGGACTGCCCCGCGCGGAATGAGCGATGCGGAGTTCTTCAAAGAACTAGAGGCCTCCGAAATGGTCGACATGACCGTGCCATTCTCGGTCCAGTCACCTCAATGGGCGAATTACGAACCGTTGTCGGTTCGGTATTTCAAACGTGGCGCGGGATTCCATTATGGCATGGGCCGCAATGGCTCGATTTGCAACGCTTCGATCCACCTGGGCTCCCACATGGACGGCGAGGTTCACTTCTATCCGGGCGGGCGCACCATCGGCCAGACTCCGCTCGAGGAATGGGTTGGTCCAGGCGTCGTTGCCGACATCTCCGACAAGGTCAGCAACTCCAGCGTTTACACACCTGAAATGATTGAATCGGTTGTGGAAGTCAAAAAGGGCGACATCCTGATTATCAAGACTGGCTGGTATAAATACGGCTGGATCAGCCCGGATTCTGACGAATTCCGCTATATGATCAAGCACCCGGGTCCGTCAGCCGACTTTGCTGCCTGGGCTGCGGAAAAAGAAATCAAGTGGATCGGCGTCGATTGTGTTGCCGCCGACCACCCGATGAATACTATCCAGCGCCAATGGCACCCCAAGACCTTCCAGGAAGCCAACGAAAAACTCAAGCGCGATTTTGGCAAGGACTGGGACGAAATGTTCCCGCTGGATCAATACTACCAGGATATGCACTATAACTTGTTCCCCAAGCATATTGTGCACGCTGAAAACCTGGGCGGCCAGATTGCTAATGTTAAGAGCGGCCGTTACTATATTGGCTGTTTCCTGCAGAAGGTCATGGAAGTTGAGTCCATGTGGGCTCGCTTCGTAGCCTTCAAGGAAGCTTAATAGTCGAATGATCGCAGCCCCCCTTTGTTTGCTTTTTTGGGGGGCTGCATCGATAATATCGAGGTTCGTTTGCCCTCCGAGCTCGAAAATTACCTTCAAAGGTTGGAAGACTTACGCGGTCAGATTAAAAACCTGATCACAGCAGTTGCGCCAGATCAGCTTAACTGGCGACCTTTCGAAGCAAGCGGGGAGCAGCAGGCGAATTCACTGGCTATTCTGGTAGCCCATACGTGTGGAGCGGAACACTTCTGGATAGGCGAAGTCATTGGGGGCAATCCACCCACCCGCAACCGTCAAGCAGAATTCAACATTCAAACCAGCAGCCAGAATGATCTTTTCCACCTTTTACAACAAACGTCGAATGAAACCAGAGAGGTTCTCCTGGCTTTACCTCCCGATGCGATGAATTCAAGTCGCGAGGTGGAAGCCAAAAAGGTACCGGTGCGCTGGGCGGTTTTGCATGTGATCGACCACACTGCTTTGCACCTGGGTCATATGCAAATGACCTTCCAACTGTTGACCGGGGGAACACCCCACCCTGCACCGCTCTGGAAACAGCGTTTATCCTAGCTTTTCACGCCCCCGCTATCCATTCAGGCAAACATCTTGCCCTTGTAAGGAGGTAATAAGTTCATGAAGCCAGCTCCATTCGAGTACTATGCTCCAAAAACCACCGAAGAAGCGCTCCAGAATTTGACGGATCTGGGTTACTCCGGTAAGGTCCTTGCCGGTGGCCAAAGCCTGATTCCTGCCATGAACTTTCGCATGGCGCGCCCTTCCGCCCTGGTTGATCTGAACAATGTCGCTGAATTGGCTTATATCAAGCTAACTGACGACGGCGGCATCGCCATTGGAACCATGACGCGTGATAACGCTGTGGAACACGATCCGATTGTCAAACAGCGCATGCCGATCGTGGCAGAAACGATGGGCTATATTGCCCACCCGCAAATTCGTGCTCGCGGCACGTTTGGCGGGGCTATCGCGCACGCTGACCCGGCTGCGCAGCTACCGGCGTTATCTCTTGCGCTCAATGCCAAATTGCTGGTCAAACGCAAAGGCGCGGAGCGCTGGGTGACTGCCGAGGAATTCATCGTTGGTCCCTTTATGACGGTGCTTGAACCCGAAGATATGCTCGCGGAAGTTGTGCTGCCGCCTTTGGCTCCGCGGACAGCAGGATCCTACAAACAGGTTTCCCGCCAGCGCGGTGGCTACGCTCAGGCCGCGACCATCAGTGTGGTTGGTCTGGATGACCGCAATCACGTGAAGGATGTGCGCTGCGTGCTCTTCAGTGTTGGTGAAACCCCCATCTTATCGAAATATGCTGCCAAGGTGCTGGTTGGCAACGAACCTACCGAAGCTGCCATAGCGGACGTAGCTGCTTATGCTGCCAAAAATGAGTGCGATCCCGGCTCAGACCTGCACGGCACCACGGAATACCGCCGCCAACTGGTTGAGGTTTTGGTTCGCCGTGCCCTCACTGAAGCGGTCTTGCGGGCGAAGAAGTAGGAGGCTGACATGACCCAACTTGTAAAAATCAATGTGACTGTAAACGGCGTTCCCTACGAACGGGAAGTTGAACCACGCCTGCTTTTGAGTGATTTTATCCGCCACGATCTGAAATTGACGGGCACGCACGTTGGTTGCGAACACGGTCTATGCGGCGCCTGCACCATCCTGTTCGACGGACAGTCGGTACGCTCCTGCATCATGTTCGCGGTGATGGCGGATGGGCACAAAATTGAAACCGTCGAATCACTTGGCACGCCTGAACACCTGCACCCGCTGCAAGAAGCCTTCATGGAAAAACATGCGCTGCAATGCGGTTTCTGCACGCCTGGTTTCCTGATGACCATTGTCGACTACCTGGGCGATAACAAGAATCCCACCGACGAGGAAATCCGTGAAGCAATCGATGGGAACTACTGCCGCTGCACTGGCTATGAAAACATTGTCGAAGCGGTGAAACTTGCGGCTAAGAAAATGGCTGCCCACTCATAACGGACAGAGAAACGAGGTGTATTGTGGCAGAACGAGTGTTCCATAAATCGATCCTTCGCAATGAAGATCCTCAGATATTGGCCGGCAAGGCGCAATATCTGGATGATATCGAACTTCCCGGCATGCTCTATGCCGCGTTCAAGCGCAGCGATTATGCGCATGCCCGGCTCAAGAGCATCGATGTTAGCGAAGCCAGAGCATTGCCGGGTGTCATTGGTGTTTACACTGCTGAGGACTTTGGCGATCTGGTCAAACCGGGTCCGCTGCAGGTCCCGCCGCCGACGGCGATCAAAGGCGCTACCTATTCATCCCGGACGCTCATGCCGATCGCCAAGGACAAAGTGCGCTATTCAGGCGAACCGGTCGCGGTAGTCATTGCTGAATCGCGCTACATCGCCGAAGATGCCTGCGATTATATCTATCCTGACTATGAACCGCTGGAAGCCGTTATTGATCTTGAGAAGGCGCTCCAACCGGGCGCTACGCTGGTACATGAGGATTTGCCTTCCAACGAGGCGGCCCATGTGGTTCAGGAACGCGGCAATTACGCTGAAGCCGCCAAAAAGGCGGATGTAATCATCAAGAAAAAGATCTACGTGGATCGCGTTGCAGCCGCCGCACTCGAAAACCGGGGTATCGTGATCAATTGGGACGAAAAGGCCCAGATGATGACGATCTGGTGCGGTACGCAGTCGCCCATAACGTTGCGTAATGCAACTGCGTCTCGCATGGGGCTGTTCGAAAACCAGGTGCGGGTGATCACTCCGTTCACCGGCGGTGGTTTTGGCCCCAAAATCAACACTTCCATGCCGGATGATGTGCTGCTGACCGAATTGGCTGTGCGCCTGAACCGGCCGATCAAATGGTACGAAGACCGCCGCGAAAATTTCCTTGCTACCACCTCTGAACGCGACCAGGTGCACTATGCCGAAATCGCGTTGACTAAAGAAGGCAAGTTCCTGGGTTTCAAGGATGTTTTCTATCACAACTCGGGTGCCTATGACCCCTACATGATGACTGTACCGCTCAATACTCAAACGCATACGGTCAGCAACTACAACATCCCCAACTTTTACACCGAAATCACCATGGTCTTCAGCAACGAAATGGTGGTCACGCCGGTGCGCGGGGCTGGCCGTCCGCAGGGTGTGTTCGTGATGGAGCGCATGATCGACGCGGCTGCGCGAGAGTTGAAAATGGATGTCGCGGAAATTCGCCGCATCAATCTGATCCAACCAGATGCATACCCGGTTTCGACCGGCATCATCGGCCAGGACTTTGTCGAAGGCGTGCTCGATAGCGGCGATTACCCGACAGCACTGGCCAAAGCCATGTCGATGATCGATTACAAAAAATTCCGCGAAGAAATTCAACCGAAAGCTCGCGCGGAAGGGAAACATCTTGGAATTGGCATTTGTACCTTTACCGAAGGGACGGGCGTTGGCCCGTACGAAGGCGCTAAAATCACAGTCGGCGGCAATGGCAAGGTAAGCGTTGCCACTGGCGTTGCCACACAAGGTCAGGCGCATTACACCACATTCGCGCAAATTGCGGCTGAACAACTGGGCGTCGAAGTCAAGGATGTCAAGGTTGTCACCGGCGATACGGGCGCCTTTGCCTGGGGTGCCGGTACTTTTGCCAGCCGCGGCGCTACCGTAGCCGGAACAGCCATTCACCTGGCAGCGGTCAAAGTCAAGGACAAGGCCCTGAAACTGGCAAGCAAAATTCTGGAAACTCCGGAATCAGAATTGGAACTGGTTGGCGGATACATTCAGGTTGCGGATATCCCGGGCAAGAAGATTTCCCTGGGTGAACTGGCCAGCATGGCCAACCCCATGCGCGGTACCTTCCCCCCCGGCGCAGAGCCAGGCCTGGAAGCAGTCGCCTATTACGGGCCTCCGTACGGCGCTACCGGCGCTGGCTGCATGGCTATGATCCTGGACGTTGACGCTGAAACCATGAAACCTAAAATCGAACGATTGGTCATGGTACATGACTGCGGCATTCCGATCAACCCGATGGTGGTTGAAGGTCAGGTTCACGGCGGTATTCAAATGGGCATTGGCAATGCGTTCTTCGAGAAAGTATTCTATGATGAGACCGGTCAGTTGTTGACCGCTTCCTTCATGGATTATCTATTCCCACAGGCCACCGACATGCCACCCAAGATCGAAATGGGCCACACTGAAATTCCGTCTCCGTTGAACCCGCTCGGTATCAAGGGTGTCGGCGAAGCAGGCGCTATCCCCACGCCGGCGGTTTTCACCCAGGCGTTGGAAGATGCCTTGTATGACACGGGCGTTGAGATTATGGAATCAAATCTCTCGCCCAGTAAGGTGTATAGCTACGTGATGAAGGCAAAGGGTGCTTAGCGCCCTTTGCCATTCTCGACCGATATAAAAAATTGGTCGCCAAATTTTTAATTCTTTTTTGGAGGAACACCTATAATGAAACTTGAAGGCGAGCACGTATTTAATGGTCCGCGCGAGGATGTCTGGGAAATGTTCTATGATCCTGCCATTTTAGCCAGCGCAGTCCCGGGAATGGACAAGTTGGATGTCGTTGCGGAAAATGTGTACGAAGGTGTCATGAACGTTCGAATTGGCCCGGTCTCTGGTAAATTTCAAGGCAAGCTAACCCTCACCGATGTTGTCGAACCTGAGAACCTCACGCTGACCGTGGATGGCAAAGGCGCTCCCGGCTACGGCAAAGGCGTTGGCAAGGTTGCTTTTATCCAGAATTCGGATGGAACGACCACTTTGAAATATGATGGTGATATGAACATCGGCGGCGCATTGGCCTCAGTTGGCCAGCGCATGATCGACAGCGTAGCCAAAAGCATGATCCGCTCTGCCTTCGAAACGCTGGACAAAGCTTTGGAAGCCCGCCTCGCTGCCAAAAAGACTGGCACAGAGGTCAACTTCACCCCCCCCACGCAGACTGAATTTGCAACTGGCGTAGCGAAAGACATGGTCGGGGGTTTTACTAAAGTACCCGAACTTCGCTTGATTCTCTATATCCTACCAGTGGTCGCGGTGCTCGTGATCTTGGCCCTGACCCTGAGTAAGTAAGCAAGCCTGCACAATAATCTTTTTAATCAGTGCAGCATTGCTTTCCGATCAGGCTGGATATAAAGGGAAAGGAGGATAGAAATCACAAGAGGAAACCAAGAGAAGGACCCTAATCACTTCGATCTCGATTAATCACTGCAGATGGCAGCAACTCACCCCTGCCATCGAACACGCAAGCGAGGAGATCGGATCGAAGACAACCCCAGATCCCATTTCATTTTCAATTAATTTTCAAGGGAGGAAGACTTCTATGGCAACCGCAGCTCCAAAAGCTAAGGTAATGGGCTATTTGCCAAATGACACCCCGCCATTTGGGCAAATGGTTCTGCTAGGTTTGCAGCACGTTTTGACCATGTTCCCGGCCACCGTTCTGTGCGCCATTTTGATGAAGTTCCCCGTCAGCACCGTTTTGACCATCACCGGTCTCGGCACTGTCGTGGCTCTGGTTGGCGCCAAACTGGCCATGGGCAAGTACATTCCGTTGTACTACGGCTCAAGCTTCAGCTACATCGCCGCTGTCTCGGCAGTCATGGCCGCCAAGGGCGTTACCGGCGCCGTCGCTCCCCCCGAGGTTATCTCGGTTGCGACCGCTGGCTTTGTCGCCACTGGTGTGATCAACATTGTCGTCGGCATCATCATCCGCGCGTCGGGTGGCAAAGAAGCCGTCGATAAGATCCTGCCCCCCATCGTCACTGGTGCTGTAGCCGTGACTATCGGTATCGGCCTGGGCGCCGTTGCTCTGCAAATGTCAACGGGAACCTTCACCGCTGCCTTTGATCTCAACAGCCTGACTAACCTGAAATGGCTGGCCGCCAGCTTCTCCACCCTGTTGGCCGCCTTCCTCCTTTCGGTTTATCTACAGGGCAAGGGGTTCATCGGTATGCTGCCGGTTCTGCTGGCTGCTATCGTGGGCTATGTAGTGTCCATTCCGCTAGGCCTGGTCGATTTCTCCAACTTTGGCAAGGAAGCCTTGATCCGCGCTCCGCAAATCAGCTTCCCGGTCTTCAATGACCCCCTGACCCTGACCGTCCTGGTCGGCGTTGGCGTCATGGCGATTGCAACCATTCCGGAATCCACTGCTCACCTGTACCAGATCAGCCTGTACGTTGACCATCTGGCCGAAGAACAGGGCAAAGAGAAATACAATTTGTCCCGCTACATCGGACTCAACCTGATGCTCGACGGTCTGAATGACCTGGTAAACGGTCTGTTCGGCTCGACCGCTGGCACGAACTACGGCGAAAACAACTCGCTGATGGTGATCACCCGTAACTACTCAGGCCCATCCCTGATCACGGCTGGCATCATCTCGATCATCCTGGGCTTCATTGGTCCACTGGCCGAGGTTGTTTCCTCCATCCCGACAGCAGTCGTTGGCGGTCTGGCGATCTACCTGTACGGCGTCATCGGCATGCAAGGTATTGCGCTGATGATTGCTGAAAAGGTCAATCTCTATGATCCCAAGCAGTTGGCGATCGGTGCCACAGTGCTGGTCATCGGTATTGGCGGTAACATTGGCTTCAGCGGCGGCTTCCTGCCGATCCCGCTGTTGAAAGGTGTCTTCCCCTACGGTTGGCCTGCCATCGCAACCGGCGCAGTGTTCGGTATTCTCATGAACCTGATCACTGTGTTCTGGAAACCCCCGATGGACCGCGCTGCGGTCACCAAGTAAGTTTTGAATACGATAACGCTCTGACAGGATCAATATAAATTGAGCCCTTCTCAGGGCAACCAACGGCTCCCGACGTCGCAGGTTGGCGTCGGGAGTTTGTTCAACAGCGAAGCTTTACCTTGTAAAAACCCTTGTATCGATTTTATAATTTTGATCTGCAAGAAACCCCGGTAGGAGAACAGGCATGATTTTGATTACAGGGGCTGCTGGTAAAACTGGCCTGGCCATCCTTAAAGCAGTTTTGTCAGCAGGCGAGCCGGTGCGCGTGTTGGTGCGGCGTGATTTTCAAGCGGCCGAATTACGTGAGTTAGGCGCCCAGGAGGTGGTTGTTGGGGATATGGAAGAACCCGCCTTGCTCCAGCGCGCGTTTGATGGCGTGCGGGCGGCCTACCATATTTGCCCGAACATGAACCCGGATGAAGTGGGCATCGGACAAAATGCCATTACTGCTGCCCGCGAAGCCGAATTGGAACATTTTGTGTATCATTCGGTGCTGCATCCTCAGGTGCAGGAGATGGCGCACCACTGGAATAAACTGCTGGTCGAGGGGCTGTTATTCAAATCAGGGCTCAACTACACGATCTTGCAGCCAGCATCGTACATGCAAAATATTTCCGGATATTGGAGTAAAATGCTGGCTACTGGCGAATATGGGATTCCCTATTCCGTCGACGCCCGGTTCAGCATGGTAGATCTGGATGATGTAGCGCAGGCCGCAGCCAGGGTGCTTCGCGAGGGAGCGCGTCATTACCGTGCAACCTATGAGTTGTGCGGGTCGCAATTGCTTTCCAGTATCGAGATCGCTGAAATGGCCGGGCAAGCCATTCACCGCCAGGTACAAGCTGTTACAATGAACCGCGACGTCTGGGAACAAAGCGCCCGAGAAAACGGGATGAACGATTACGCCCGAACCACTTTGCTGAAGATGTTCGAATATTACGATCGTTATGGGTTTGCAGGCAATGCAACGGTGCTAGGCAACTTGCTTGGCCGCGCTCCCACCCGCTTCGAAGAATACCTTAAACGCACCACCCATCTTTCACCCTCGAATTGAGGAATTATCCATTATGCTAAAAACAAGAAGCCAGCATTTCAACTTTGGGCACGAAGCTTTACCCACCATTTTTCATACTCAGACTTCTGACTTTTTTGAGTATTTGGAGCGGGATGGGTTAAAGTTCTTAAAGTTTTGGTGGAATCACGTCGCTGAAAGGCTGGATAACGATAAGCTGACCCCGTTTGAAGGCATGGGTTTTGAAGTGCGCGAAGTCCCTGAAAAAAAGGCAAAAATTGTGCTGGTGCGCTTTCCGCACCCGACTGATTTTGATGAATTCCATTATGCCGCACTGGTAAAGACACCCGACAAACGCTCACCATTCGTGTTCGTAAAATTTCCGAGTACGAGAGTGCTGGTGCTGGCGCATGTCCCTTTAAGCCAGAGCGATACCGGCACTCAGATTTTTGAAATTACCCCGCGCGGACGGTATCTGCCTGCAGGCCCAGGTACTCCGGTCAACAAGGAAGTTTTTTACAAGGCTGTTTTGAAGCTCATCTGGAAAAAGTAAGCGGAGATTAACCATGGAATTTGGCATGTGGATCACGATTGTTGCATTTGGTCTTTTTTATCTGAGGCTGGCACTCTTACGCGGAAAAAAACGCCGCGCTGTGCGCGAGCAGGCACTGGCAGTAAAACGTCAGGGTAAGGGCGCGAAAATGACGGTGGACGAAGAACACCTGCCGGGTTACCAGATAACCAGTTGGGTATTGGTGGCGATTGCGGCGGCGTTAATGCTCGCCGGGATGATAGCGCGCTATAATACCGGCTTTCCGGTCTGGGCGCAGGAATATTGGTGGGTTGGCGCCAGTCTCGGCGCCATATTATTCGCCTTTTGCTTTAAATAAAATTCTAGTATAATATTTATGAGTTTAATAGTAATAAATTTTTACTGGTAGATTATGGGGAGTGACATGGTTGAGACATCTGTAAAAACGGAAACGATCACCGTCGAATTCACTAACCTGGCGCGGGTTGTAGCTGGCGTTCCGGACCTTGAAATGGAGATTACTCCTGCCGATACCTACTCCGATATTGTGCAGCGGCTGGGCGAGAAATACCCAGACCTGGTTGGCGTGTTGATCGACCACAATGGCAGTACGTTTCTCAGCTCTAATATGTTCATCATCAATAATGAAATGAGCGACCCGGTGATGGTGATGGATGAACATCCCCGGCCGGGAGACAGGTTGACGCTGGTGGCAGTTGCCACGGGCGGCTGAGATTAACCGGTATCGAATGTTTTTATTCTGACAACTTGCATTTCCCCCGTTCTCATTAAGAGAAGCTGCCTCGATATTAATCTGTTGGTTTTCTGGACGCTTTCAAGGTTCAGGTGACTCAATTAAAATAAACCCGCCCCAAGGCTGGGGCAGGATAAGTGGGGTTGATAACCTTATGGCAAACCGGAACCAATCAGGTCAAGATACAAGGCGCATGGGGTTTTTCGATGCGTGTCATATCGATCATAAAACCCCGTACTCAGGAAACGATTTATCTCGCATCCAGGCACGGGGTTAAATTAATGATGGTTCAACTACCATAAACCCCGCGCCGCCAGACGAAATCCACCTCGTCGGTAAGGGCGCTGGGTAATGGTGCAGCACCGGGTCGTCAGTGACAACCCTTGCGCGTGCCATGATCATGCATATCGCATTAATTGACCAGCGCGTTGGGTTGACAAGAGGTCAAACCAGATCTAGCGCAGAAAGATCGACAGGGCAATCAAAATGACGAAAAAGGATCCGGCCAGAACGCCAATCCGTTTCAGGTCTTTGATTACATAGGTGTAATCGGGTTTGAATTCCGCGCCGCTGGTACGGCCGGGGGCCGCGACGGATGGTTTTACCACGGTTTCAACTTTTGGCTGACTGACCGACACGCTTCTTTTTTGTTTCTTTGCCATGATTAACTCCTGTTCGAATAATTCCTAACGTTCTTCTTTTAATTCAGCGGTCACCACTATGCGTTGATTATCCACCAGATAGGGATAACAGGAAATCAACGTGACAACCGGTTCCTGTGTTCCTGCCATGACCTCGACTTGCGTTGGCTCGACGACCTGGGTTTGCTTTACGACATACACGAATGCGCGCTGATTGGTGTAAACGATAACCTCGTCCCCTTCCTGAAGCCGGTCGAGGTGCCGAAAAATTTCTCCGAACACATCATTGTGCGCTGAAAGCACAATGTTGCCGTTTTGACCAGGGTTGGGGGTGCCGAGGTGCTGGGCAACGCCTTTTTTAAGCTGCTCCCAACCATCCCCCTGAACAACCGGGGCATCGACGTCAATAGCTGGGATCTGGATGCGAACTGCCTGCTGCGGGCCTGGGGTGGGTAACGGTAGGTCCGCCATGGTTTCCACCAGCGGACGCAAATGTTCCGGAACCTCCGCCTCGTTGAAACGCACCCCCTCAGGTGAATTCGGAGGGGTGTGCCCGGAGGGCAGGACGACAGCCTGAATGACGGCAGTTGGGGTCAGCGTTGGCTGAACCAGTACAGCAGTTACTTCTTTGTTAAGGTCACGCAGCAGGGCAGCGCCGTTGTACAGCACGTAAGCCAGTCCGATAACCGCCGCAATTTCAACGAAAAGTAAAAGGGTGTCCAGCCAGGATTTACGCCGCGGGTCGGTCCCGGTTGTTGAGGGCATCTCAGCCCTTGGCCGGAACAACCCATCCTCGTCCAGACTGGCTTGTTCGACACCTACAACTCGACCGGTTTTGCGGAAACGCTCCAGGCGGATTTGACGATCGGTGCGGCGCTTATCGATTAGCAGCCTGCGCAGTTCATCTGCACTCAGGTCGTCCATCGATCGGCGGCGTGTCACTGTCTCAGTCCATTTCCCATTTTACCGGCTGCATGCAGCCTGGATTATACCGCAATTTAAATCCCTCGAACCGTGGCTGAATGAATTGAGTTCTGGCTGGAGCAGGGTTCGTTCAAACAATGAAATGGGGGATATGGCGCATAGCGCGGATGGGTAATTGTGGTAATATTGCCGTGAAAACAGGTCAAAGTAAACGGGAGATTGGATCATGCGGCGTTTATTCGTCATTTTTGTCCTCTTAGTTGGATTGCTCACGACTGTACCAGCTCAAGCGCAATCCGCTCCGGTGATCGAAAGCATGGAAATTGGCCTGTGGCCGGAATATGACCGGGCAGATGTGCTGGTTATTTATCGTATCACTCTCTCTCCCGAAGTGAATCTGCCGGTCCAGATGAGCATCCGCATTCCGGCAGATGTTGACGCTCCTTACAACCTGGCTATGAAAGAAGTCGATGGTCTGTTGTATAACCTGGCATACACCAGCGAAGTTGAAGGAGAATGGCTGAAAGTAACTTTCACCACGCCCTCGGCAGAGCTGCAGCTTGAATACTATGATCCTGGTTTGACCAGGGAAGCAACCCAACGCTCGTTTGAATATATATGGAATGGCGATTTCGCAATCAATGACCTGGTGGTGGCGATTCAGCAACCGGTCAATGCCACCGATATGCAAGTCCTGCCCGACTTTGGTGTTGGTATAGCCCAGGAAGATGGACTGACCTATTTCACCAAGCAAGTCGGCAAAGTTCCGGCTGGAACGCCTGTCACGGTACGCTTCAGTTACGTCAAATCCGATGATTCTTTGAGCTTTGGCAGCCAATCCGTCCAACCGGTTCAGGCAGCCAGCGGTGACGCTGCCGGGCGGGTAAATGCCGGTGATTTCCTTCCGTGGGTGTTAGGCGGGGTCGGACTGGTGCTCATTTTGGGTGGAGTAGTCTGGTTCATGGCCACCCGCAACCGCAGCGCTGTCAGCCCGGGCAAAAAGCGCCATCGCTCAACCAACCGGCAGGATGAGATGGCCGCATCTCAAATTGAGCAGATATTCTGTCCCAAATGTGGCCGCCGGGCATCAGCAAGCGACCTGTTCTGCCGGGCCTGTGGCAACCGGCTGCGCAGCGAATAACCGAACTGGCGTGATGTTTGCACCACAGGTATAAAAACGGACGCCTTTACCCTGCTTTGGACCCGGCCTATAATTCATTTATTGGCTGATGGTATCGGAGGAAAGATTGAGTAATTATCCATCGCCTGAGTTGTATGAGACCAACCCGGAGCAAGACCGGAAGGGACCTGGCGCCTTTCGCATTTTGCTCGAGGTGGTGCAGACTCTGGCAATTGCAGTCGTTTTATATTTTCTAATCGACTTTGTGATTGCGCGGGTGCGGGTAGAGAACATCAGCATGCTGCCAACTTTGCAGCCTGGCGAGTTTGTGCTGGTCAACAAGATGGCTTATCAATTCGGCGATTTCGAGCGCGGTGATATTGTCGTTTTCCATTATTCGCCACAGGAAGATTATATTAAACGCGTAATCGGCGTGCCAGGCGACAGGATTGAGATTGAAAATGGCCAGGTGCGGGTCAACGGTCAGACCCTGGACGAGCCGTACATTGCTGCAGCACCGCAATACGTTGGGTCCTGGGATGTACCGGAAGGCAGTCTGTTCGTGTTGGGTGATAATCGAAACCAATCGTCCGATTCGCACCGCTGGGGATTCGTTTTCGAAGAGAGTGTGGTCGGTGAGGCATTGGTGGTATACTGGCCATTAAATGAAGTAAAGCTCCTGTCGCAACCCATGATGGTGAAAGCAAACAATTAACCGTATGAAAGACCGATTTAAACCTTCTGAATATTTACTCCCTTGCTCTGAGTGCCAGGCAGGCCAGATGCACCGGCACAACGTGGCTTATTACACCTGGATCGGAGATGATTTGATTACCGTCCCGGATTTTCCAGCCTGGGTGTGTGATTTTTGCGGACGGCGCGAATATGATATGTCCGCGCTGAATCAACTCTCGTTGATTCTCAGCCCAAATGCCGGCAGCGCGACCAACCGGCAACGCCGGCTGCATCCCCGCCCGCGGCTGAAAACCAAAACGCCGCGAGCCAGCAAGACCGAATGATCGACAGCGCCAATTCCGGCGCTGTTGGTTTATAGGGGTGGATTTCAATAAACAACCAATTTGTTGACGCCCGTGAGAGGTGGTGATAAAATACCGCTCACGGGCGCGTAGCTCAATGGTAGAGCAGTGGCCTTTTAAGCCATTGGTTAAGGGTTCGAGCCCCTTCGCGCTCACAACATATAGTTGGTTCAGGGTCCCCACAGGGGGGATGATATTCGGGCCCCTTCGCGCTCACAGAGAATCCCTTCGGGGGATTTTTTGTTTCAGGGTCCCCTCAGGGGGGATGATATTCGAGCCCCTTCGCGCTCACAACATATAGTTGGTTCAGAGTCCCCACATGGGGACAGTATTCGAGTCCCTGCGGGTTCCCAAATAATATTATTTACGGCGCAGGGGTCGTTCCTTCGATAACGCGAGCCAGCCAGCGGCGAGTGGCGCGCGGCGACCGCAGGCGCACAACCGCGAGATGTTGATTTTTCGGGTCAGCGAACATCCTGGGATATTCACGGCGCTGACCTCGGTGAGATCGCAGCGCCTTGAGCACCCCTTTTGCTGCCGAAAGGAATTGTTTAGGGAGTCCGGCCTTTTTGCCCGACTCAGCAGCCTGGGCTTTGAGCACAGAAGTACGCCATAGAGCCCGCTTCCCAAGCCTCCATAAGGACACCGCCAGCGGATAATCCAGCCAGATGACTGTATCCGCCCGCGGCCAGACCAGATCGCGCACTGCGCTCTTGTTGCCGTCGGTGACCCAACGCTCACCAGCAATTGCGGCGCTTGTACGTTCTCGCAACACGGGCAGGGGTACTGAGCTGAAATTTGGCCCAAAATATAGCGCGTCGAGTTCCACATGCGGTACGCCCAATGCGGCAGCAAGTTCACGCGCCAGAGTTGTCTTACCTGAACCGGTCCTGCCCAGAATTAAAATCCGCAGACATCCTTGCAACGACACAGAAGGATCGCGCGGGTATGGCTTCGTTGCGGACAGCTCCATCGATTGCTCTCCATTTTTTTCGAGGGTCATCCGTTGCACTCCTTAAGCAGAATGGATGCAGCAAACACATAACGGCAAGTGCGCAGCAAGTTTGAACTTATTCTACCGCGGATCAGGGCATGCCGTTTTATTCCCCTGGCCGGCTGTCCTTCCGCTTGAATGTGAGCTTGTCCCGTTCCGTATTAAGCGTCGCAGCCTTTTCTGTCTGGCTGGCCAATTCATACACCAGGCCAAGCTGCAGATACAATTCACGCACATCCGCTTCATCCGGAATTTCCGGCAGTGATTGTTGCTGCAAGAATTGAAGTGCGCGCTCGAAATGAATAATTGCTTCACTAACGGCAGATAGCCGCAGCGCTTCACGTCCGGCTGCCAGGCTGTGGCGGAACGCTTCCTGAATCAATCCGGCGGCTACGGCGTGATGAGCCAGCACTGCTGCAGAGCTGCCTTCTGATTCAAGGAATTCCAATGCCCGCCGGTGGAAAAGCCGCCGCCGCGCTTCCCCCGCTTCTGTATACACCACATCGCGCAGCATGTCGTTCACAAAAATGTATTCACCGGCCGTATCAGGCTCGCCGGTCTCCAGCAAGAGTCGACCGCTGATTAATTCATCCAGCGCGGGTAAAGCAGCTTCTTCATTAACATTGGAAATGGCTAACAGGCGTTCGAATGTGATTTGCTGCTCGAGCACAGCCCCGCCCGCCAACAGGCTGAAGGCGCTGGGGCTGAGGCGGTTCAGGCGCGAGCGAATTACAGTATGAATGGTGGACGGGATGTGGATCGCCTGTCCGAAATCGCTCTCGGCGTTTACGGCAAACGTCCATTGTCCCTTCGCCAGTCGTTTAGGACGAAGCACGCGGCGCTCGAGAAAATCTTTCAGGGTCTCGATCAAGTAATAAGGGTGCCCATGGGTTTCAGCATACAGCTTCTGTGCAAACTCGGGGGATGGCGGTGACAGGATGGATAACACCATTTGCATGGTCTCATCTTCCCCGAGGGGTTCCAACTCGATTTGGATGGGAATAACTTCCCGTTCCACGCGAGTCAGCCATTGGATTATGCCTGGTAGTCCACCCCCTTGCTGAGGTTGGGTCAGCGGATGTAACGCCTCTGAACGCAGCGAGATCAACAGCATGACCCGGGCATTGGTTGAAACCGTTGCGCTTTCTCGCCAGCGACGCACGGCATAATGCAAGAGATCCAGCGTCGCACTATCAGCCCATTGCAGATCATCGACCAGCATAACCAGCGGCGCTTGTTTGGTCAAAGCCAGCGTGAATTGAACCAGTGATTCGAAAAGCTGCGGTTGAGATATTTCCGACCTGGACAGACGCGGTCCCCTGTCTGTCTGAGGTAGATCTGAATTATCTCGATGAAATTCCAAAAAAAACTGGTCAAGCGTGGAAAGCAAGTCTTCATCCAGCCAATCGTTGGAAGGGCTTTTTCCTTCAAGCCTTAGCCGGATTGCATCGATGAGCGGTTGATAGGGGAAATGACTACCGCTCTCAAATGCGCCTCCATGCAGCAATTCAGCTCCCTGGGCACTGGCCCAGTCTAAGAATCTCTTTGCCAGGCGAGTCTTTCCGACGCCTGCCTCACCGCGCAGTATTACCAACTGTGGTTGACCTGCGGCAGCGAGTTCGTAACAATTGACCAGCGTCTGGAACTCGCTTTTGCGGCCGGCGAACAGGCTTCCCAGAAAATCAACCGAGGTATCTGCCCGCATTCGCTGGTCGGCAGTTTGCAATTTACGAGAGTGGACGGGAGGGATCTGTGTGCGAATACGATCTGCCAGCGCGTCAGTATCAGGCTCTGGCTCTATGCCCAATTCAGTTGCCAGCACAGCCCGGCAGGCATCGTATGTTTCCAGCGCTTTCCCGCGTTCGCCAGCCGCGAAATGTACCCTCATCTTCCGCCGGTAGGCAGCCTCGTTGAGCGTATCCAAAGCAATCCAACGCGAGACAGTTTCGCTGGCATCAGAAAACTCGCCGCGCGCAAACTGATTTTCCGACAACCGGTCGAGGATCAAACTCAGGCGGCGGTGCCAGCTTTCCCGTTGCATGGAAACCCAATCGTCAAAGCCTGGGGCGTCACCAAGTGAAAATCCGGCCAAAAATTCACCGCGCTGGCTGGCAGCCGCCGATTGGAGAATTGAGATTGTCGCTGCACCAGCGGACAACGGCTGTTTCATGGGGTCGGTATTCGCCAGAGTGTAGGCACGCTCGATACCATTCAAATCAAGATCGATGTTGCCATCTGGATTCAACCCCAGGGTAGTGTTTGTGATGGAAAAGTAGGGTATCTGTGTCTGGCCGCTTGCCTGGCGCAAGGCAGCTTGCAGGCGGCTCAAAGTGTTACGCAGCGATGCATAACTGTGCTCGGGGCTTGATTCAGGCCAAAGCAGGCTGGCCAATTGTGCGCGGGTTTGCATCCCTGGCTCGATGGCGAGATAGAACATCAACGCCTGCGTTTTGCGCGTCGGGAAGGTTACCAGGTCTTCACCCAGGCGAACTTCAGGCGGACCTAACGCCAGAACATGCAAAACTTTGGGCTGCTCTCCGATTTTACGGCTCCTTGTTACGCTGTTGAAACGCTTCTTCATTATATTGAACCTTGATACAGATGTGAAGAAGGAATAAGTAGAAAAAGGTTCATTCATGGAGAGGTCACCTTTAACGAAGATTGTTCTCACATTCCCCATTCAGGCCGGTAAAGTGGAAGCCTGGCGAAGGTTTTGCCAGGAATTATCCGGCTCTCGCCAAAGACAATACGAGGCCTCACGTCGGCGATTGGGCATCACGCACGAAAGGATGGCATTGATGGAGACCTCGTTTGGAGCGACGGCTGTAACCACTCTTGAAGCTCCTGATGTTGCCAGAGCGCTGGGACTGCTTATTTCTTCGGATCACGCTTTTGATATCTGGTATCGCGAACGATTGCACGAACTGCATGGCATCCATCTGGTTGGATATGAACGTTACTCCCAGTCCATGCTGCCGCAAGATCCAGATATACACTTCGACTGGGTAGCGGATTCCGCTATAGTCGAAAGCTCTTCAAGCGCTTTCATGATGAAATCGAGAAAGGACAAAGAAGATGAACGGTAAACGATTTGACAAGCGCATTAATCGGGATTTTGACAGGGCAAAAAGAGACCTGGCTGTATTAAAAGACGATGCCGTTACGGGATTGAACATGAAATTCGAGCAGTTGGCAGAACGCCCGATAAAAACGGCAGAGGTTGCTATGAAGACCCTGAATAAATCCATCGGGCAAGGTTTGCATCAATACAACGCGAAAGTCCAGGGCGTTGTAAGCAATGTTCCAGGCGACCTGAGCAAGAAAGTCGCTGGATACCCCTGGGTGGCAATTACCGCGTCTATGGTTCTTGGCATGTTGCTGGGTGTTATGCTCAAACCAGTCCGGCATGTTGTCAGCTAAATGCGCCGATCAAGGTATGTACATGGTTTCATCCCGCAACCACCTGTCGAAAGGAGAGAGAATAAAATGACCGAATATAGAGAGGTAAGAACGGAACATCATGAAGCAGGCCAGACACAACGTGTCACCACCTTCAAAGCTACCCAACTCATCTGGCTGCTGTTTGGCCTTCTCGAAGCTGCGATTGCACTGCGTATATTGTTTAAGTTGATCGCAGTCAATCCAGGCAACCCATTTGCAGTGTTACTTTACACTGTGACCAATCCTTTCCTGGCCCCCTTTGTGAGTCTGAAAGGGTCGCCATCTGCTGAGGGAATGGTGCTGGAAGTTTCGTCCGTCATTGCCATGATCGTTTACGCGCTGATCGCCTGGGCTCTGGAAAGGCTGATTTATGTGCTTTTCTATCGTCCGCGCGGGCACGTAAGCGTCAGGCAAACGGTTGTAGAGGATCACATACCTCCACCGCCAGACGACACTATCCCACCAGAACGCCCCCGGTAACCGGTCACTTTTGATCATGGACGTGACATTAGTGCCCGTTGACTAACCAGTCTGATTAGCCAGATGACCAGTGGACATTCAAGAACACCGCAGAATATGAAGAAATTGTTTTGTGGACAGGTTTAACTGGTCATCTGGCAGGCTGTTTTCCGGAAGGAAGGATAAAACCTTATGCTCCCAATCGGTGATGATGACAGCACGCGCAGAATTGTTCCTGTAGTTACTTATGCGTTGATCGCTCTGAATGTTCTGGTTTTCCTGATAGAACTAAGCGGTGGTGATGCCTTTGTTATCAAGTGGGCTTTTGTACCCAGCCGTTTCCTTGCCAACCCATCCGGTGATTTTTTGACGCTTTTTACATCGATGTTTATGCATGGAGGGTGGTTACACCTGCTGAGTAACATGCTTTACCTGTGGATTTTCGGCGACAATGTGGAAGATCGTTTCGGGCATACCAAGTTCACGATCTTTTATTTGCTTTGTGGTATTGCGGCAATTTTTGCCCAGTTGGCTTTTAGTATCGGATCGAACGTGCCTAATTTGGGAGCGTCTGGGGCGATTGCCGGTGTGCTGGGTGCCTATATAGTGATGTTCCCAAGGGGGAGAGTACATGTGTTGATGGGAAGAGGCGTGATTCCAATGTCTGCACTGACGGTTATTGGATTATGGATTATTCTGCAGCTATTTAGCGGCATTGGTTCGATTACCAGTACCGCAGATACAGGCGGCGTGGCATACATGGCGCATATCGGTGGGTTTTTTGCCGGGTTGGTGTTGACCTATTTGTTGGGCGGAAAACGAGGATTACCGACATTGTCTTCGTGACCATACTCAAAAGAGTTACTATAGAGGTGATTGAAATGACTACTACCAGGCAGAAAGAAGCAGCGAAGGAAAACATTGCTAAGGCGCAGCAAAGATGGCAGGAAATGACATCTCGGGAACGCGCTTTAGCTCAACCTGGAGGAAGGAAGCGTGCAAAGCCAGGAACGAAGGGTGAAGGCGACTACTTCCGGATCGTTGTACGCTCGAAAGACGAATTCACCACGTTTCGCTACCATGATGTTGGCGAGAAAGGCCATATTCTGCGTCTTGCCGGCAAAAGGAGCAGCGGATCCTGGGATACCCAGACGTGGCTCATCAGTAAAGGCGACGCTCACATTGAAGGCGACACGCTGGTTGCGGATACCGGTGACGCCAGAGAACTGATCGAAGCGCTGGGAACAAAGCCAAGGCACGTTAAGGGTGACATATTTGAGGCAAAGGATAGGCCCAATGTTCCTGAAAGGAAAAAGCCGACGGAAGCGCAACAACGAGCCCGACTTGAAAATATTAAGAAAGCCCAGCAAGCTCGTTGGGCAAACAAGACCAGGAAAGGCTAAGCCATTCGCGCGAAGGTCAATGCTGATGTAACCAAATAAGCATTTTGCAAGGCAGGCAGCTCAACATCGGTTGTTCGAGCTGCCTCTGGGGGACATCTGCAAAGAGCGGTTTTTTACGACAATAACTAGAGTGACGGCTTAAACTTACCTTCACAACGGACTTGGTTCCACCCGGTTCGTTTTATAAATTGCAGTGCGCTCACAATAAATATCGTATAAAGGTAAGATTATGATTCCAATTACATAAAATTCCCTGTCAGATTTTTGGTGATTTTCCGTTTACTCCATTGAAACATGGCCGCGTTTCAATCCACAACATGGAGGAATTTTCATTGAAAGATGCCAGATTGTTTCAGGACTTTAACCGATGGTTTACGGGTGGGGAGCGAGAAACCCCGCTGTTCGATTCAGAAGCCTTCAATGAACTGTATGAACAAAGCTACCTCGCGGTATTTCGTTACATTTATGGTTTACGCGGTGGGCCAGTGGAGGATATCGAAGATCTGACTGCGGAAACGTTCACCCGTGCATGGAAAGCCCGCCGTACCTTTGTAGGTGACCTGCACAACGCAGCCACCGGCTGGCTGTTGCGGATTGCCCGCCGGTTGGTAATCGACGGATATCGTTATGATCGCTCGCGAATTCAGGCCGGTGACGAACCGCCAGATGATATCCCGCACCTCGGCCCCGCACCGGAAAATCTGGTATTGATGGGCGAACAATACGAAACGCTCTGGAAGCTGCTGCAGCGCCTAACTGGTCGCCAGCGCGAAATGCTGGTGCTGCGTTACTTCCTGGATTGGCGCGTCAACCAGATTGGCGAGTATCTACAAATTTCTGAAAACACAGTTTCTGTAACGATCCATCGAACACTCGCGCAACTGAATCGTGAGTGGCCCGATGAAAGGGAGTATTAAAATGCCTGACCTTTCTAACGAGAAAATGAATTCTGAGAAAATCGAAAAAATGTTGGAGTCGGTTCAACCTGAACCAGGTAATCGGTTCCACCAGCGTATGACCAAGGTGCCGTGGAAATTAGCCGATCATCCTGTTATGAAACAAAAACAACAGAGATACGGGATCGCTATTTCTATCGTAGCCATATTGGTAATAATTTCCGTTTTCTTGACAACACCAGCTGGAAATGTGTTGGCACAAGAAATATTAAGTTTCTTTGCTCGGTCTGAAGGGAATGTAAAACCTGTTCCGACTGAATACATGACCGAACCACTGCCCACGCACACACCTGAACCGCCATATGGTCTTGCTCTGGTGCCTGTTGAGGTGGATGACTTCGTTTCCCAACCCCCAATTTTGCCGGCACCACGTGGTATTCATTTGGACGAGGCAGAAAGCCTTGTGGGGTTTGACCTGTTCGAGCCTTCCAAATTGCCACGTGATTACGCTTTGACCAAGGTGGAGTTCGACAATAAAAATAAAACCGTAAGAATGGAATTCAAATCTCCGCAGGCTGGATCGGGTGAATTTTTCGCAATTACGCAGAGTAAAGGTTTGGAACCGATCGAAGTAGGCGCTTCTGCGGAAGTTGAAAATATTCAAATCGGAAATTCTATTGCGCAGTTCGTCCAGGGAGGGTGGTTCACACCCTTGGACTCCACTGTAGCGACTTGGACAGGTGAGGGTGGACCTTCCATACTTCGCTGGGAAGCGGAAGGTATTTCCGTCGAGATACTTTTCATGCTCAACGATTCATTCCTCCCGGCCTATATTACACGCGATGAGATGATCGACCTGGCTGAAGGGTTAGTGCAATGCCCATCTTCGAATTCCGAAGCTTGCGACGGCGATCAGGTAATTATCAACCGTTTGCCTGTTCCCCCCAATGATACAGATTGGATGGAGGCCTACAGGAGTGTAGCTGAAGTCGAAGCGTTATCTGAATTTGATATACTCGTACCTGGCCTGCTCCCGGAAGGAATTCCATTCAGCCATGTCCGTTTTAATGCCAATTTTCAAACAGCCTGGATTGAAAGCGGCGATTGGGCGAATGATTTAACGCATATCAGCGGGCCTAACTTACGCATTTTTCAGAGTGTACTTACCCAGCAGAATGAAACCTACCCGGAGAACTACCCGCCTGAAGCCATCGAAGCTGTTTCGATCAATGGGTATGCCGGTAAACTTTATAGAGGCAGCCTGACTTGGCCTAATGCAGCCACTGGTGAGCCAACCCCTGCGCCAATTTGGAACCCCGAATCAGGCATTGTATGGGTAACATGGACCACTGATACGATGAATTACAGCATACGTTTCGATCCCGGATATATGGGCGGGGAACGCCTGTCACCCCAAAATCTGCTTTTGATCGCGGAAAGCCTGCATTAGTGAAAGAGAATACACCTCAGGTCAGTTGTCTATAACCTGGAAAGATAACAAGGAGCTGGCCTCGAATAAAGGCCAGCTTCTTGTTGTTTAACGCACCTTCGCCACATATTTCGTTATTTAGTTTGGTCCGTTGAATTATGCGTACTCAAGTTTTGATGGATAGCCTTTTCCAGCAGCGCAATGGTCTCCGGAAGCAGGATTTTTCGGATTTGTTGGAATTGGCGCGTGGGCAGCAACGAATTTAGATCTTCATTGATAATAGTTTGATTTACATTCGATTTTATAAACTCAAGCAGTTCTTTAAAATACTCGTGAGGTTCAAGGCCGGTCCTTTCTTGAATAACCTCGCGATTGTAGGTATATCCCTGGATAAAAAAATGGTGAATATCATACATATCCCGGCCAGCGATGGTTTTATGTTGTTTGAACCGATCTGTTAACGCAACCAATTTATTGCCAAACATGGTCTCGATTGTCTGGCTGCTCATCAGCCGGTCAATTTCTGGAAAATATTCAGTTTTATAACGGTTGGCTTTGGGCACGATATCGCTGGCGCTGACTTTTAACGTACTTCGTTGCCTCGGTTTGCTCGGATAGCGCAATTGAAAAAATAACACTTTGTCGAATTCCAACGTAATTGACATACCCAATTTGTCGAATATTTTGTGAAAAACAGGTCTTAATTCAATAAATTTACCGTCACCGATCACATCAAAATCGAGATCAACCGAGAAGCGATCCAGGTAGCCAAGCATGGCTGCGCAAGTGCCGCCCTTGAATGCCAGGCTTTGGGCAAGCAGAGGTTCGTCAACAATCTCGATCAATAAGCGGTTGAGCTGGGATTTGTGCAGCAAATCTTCTGGTCTGGTTTCGACCATTTAATATCCTACTTTCTCTTTAATGGCTTTCATTTTCTCGATATCCATTAGTTTTGGAACATCAAAATGATATTTCGGGCTGAAATAAAGCATATCGGCAGCAGCTCGTTCGACAGTTGCGGTGAAAACCCCATTTTGTTCTTCAACTCCGGCAGGGTGAAAAAGAAATTCATCTTTTAGCTGGCGGTAGCGGAATGACCACGGACCGACAGACACGCGCTTAGAAATATCTGCCGCATAGGTATAGTCGTAAACAGCTTGCGAGATTACACCGGCGGTTGCCAAAACCGACTCGGTCGTCAGATAGGTATAGCGATGAATGATCGCTCTTCCGAGGATCAATGGATTGAGCATTTCCAGCGGGACGGTCGCATACAAGCCTTTATATATTGGATAAAGAATCCCGCGCACGATGGAGCGGGAAATTGTCATATACAATGTATGCCGGTTGCTGATCTTCCAAAGTACGGCTAGATCATTGGTATGATAGATTTTTTGATCAATTTGAAGAAGTTCTCTTATCCTATACATATATGTATAGGATATAACAATGTAATTCGTATGTCAAGCAAAATCCACCTGGATGTTGGGCTGGCTACCTAACTTCGACAATGCGTATTGTGGGTCCGAGACCAGGTTTCCAATTACTTCCCAAACCCATAGACCCGGTACTGCCCCTGTTCGGTAAGGCGTATCAGGCCGTTACCTTCCAATTCTCGCTCTACCAGCGGATAATCGCCGTAGGCGGTGGTGTCCACCACAATATAGGTTATCTCCAACTCGCGCAGCAAATCAATCGCCTGAGGCGTCGGGAACTGGTCGAGCGTAGGTTTGATATTTAGATATTGGGGCGGTTGATAGGCATTGAACAAGCCGCCGATGAAGGGCTTGCCATGCATTAAATTAGCAAAAATGTTGATCTGGTCCTGCACCTGTTCGAATGGAAACATCGCTACCGCGCCGTCGCCGGGTTGTTCTGCGAGCCAGGCGTCCAGCGGACGCGGTTCGATTTTGGTCAACTGTCCTGTGTACGGGCCGGGGTAGAAATCAAATAGCGCCAATGCGATCAGTGCTGCAGCCGCCCCCATCTGCCAGCGTCCTTTAAGGCGCTGCAGCACCTCAGCCGCGCCCAACCCGGCCAACACGGTGGTGAAAACGTTGGTGAACAGACCAAAACGCGCCAGCGCCCGCATGCGGTCGAAGAAAGGCAAATGATTAAACAGCCAGTAGGTTGGCAAAAAGAGTGGCGTCTCGCTGCGACCCAAAAGCGGCTGCAAGAATCCCGGCACAGCGACCATCACCCGCTCGGCATTCCAGTGCAGATCCGTGCCCAACGCCAGGATGAAAGCTGCCAGCGCGACGGTCAAAGCTGCCCACACCAGCGGGCCAGAACCGGTCGATTTTCGCCTCCAAACGGCATAACCGATCAACACCAGGGTTACCAGGCCAATGTATAGCGTCGCCTCAGGCCACAGGTCGCGGTTGAAATGGCTGCCGACCCAGCGTCCGAATAGAAAATGGTCAGTGGACGGCAAGAAGAAATCGGTCGGGCTGGCAGAATACATGCTGGCATATTCCCAGTCGCGGCTGGTGATGGTGCCGGTCGCGGCCAGGTTGAAAAAGTATTGTACAGAGAGATAAAGCAGAGGCACAGCCAGTATGATAAAAATCCCCACCTGCTTCCAGAAAGCGGCTTTTATCAGGACGCTAAAACCGCCGAATAACAGATAGGCCAGCACAAATACCAGTGCAACCAGCAATACCATGTAAAGATAATACATCGAGGTGAAACCGATGAGTCCTAGGCTGACCGCCGCCAGAACAGCCGGCTGCCACCAGCCCCTGGCTTCGTTGCGAAGGATTCCCGTCAACCCCATGAAGAACAGCGGAAACCATTGAGTCGCTGCCAGGTTCAGGTGGCCAATCAACAGCTTGGCCATGCGGAAGGGCAGAAAGGCGAATACCGCTCCCGCCAGCAGCGCCGCGCCTTCGGAATGGGTGAGGTGGCGTACCCAGCAGTACATTGCCCAGCCTGAAAGCACGAAGGTAAGCATCATTGCCAGGTTATATCCGGCAATAGGACCGAAGAAATGGCTAAAAAGAGCGCCGGGGAATACCGCTGCCAGCGCGGTGTCGGTGGTGGACAGGTTCCAACCCTCGGGATAATTCATCCATTCGCTGAAATAAGGATGCCCGCCGCCGTCAAAAAAAGCGTGCTCATACCAACCGGTCAACCACGCAAAGTACAGATTATCACCGGTGCCGCCAAGCACCGAATCGCTCAGATGCAAAACCAGTGGGTAGGTGAAAGCCAGGGTTAAGGCTGTATAAAAGAGCAGCACGCCAAGGTGCCGCAGGAGATTTCCCCGCAGTGTTTGCATTAATTAGTTCCCTACGGTGATTCTAACACGGGCGGAGGAAGAGCCCGGTGTTGTGGATCCCTCAACTTCGGGGTATTCGCTTTATGCTTCGCGATAGCCGCACAACGCCAGGGCGCGCGGACCGGTGTGCGCCCCCAGGATGGGAGAAGTCAGCGAGATAAAAAGTTCAGCCGGGTTATATTCGGTATTTACCCGTTCGGCCAGGTGCTCCGCTTCATCGGCAGCGTCGTTGTGCAGCACCACCAGGTGCAGTTTGCCGTCGCCGTCCAGTCGGTGAAAGAAGTCTTTGTAGAGTCCTTCGACTGCCCGGCCACGAGTCCGAGCCGGGATACCCGCCTCGACTTTACCGGTGTCATGGTTAACGTAAATCAATGGTTTGATTTTTAGTAAATTTCCGATGAATTGCGCGGCGCCGCCGATCCGCCCGCCGCGGTCCAGATACTCCAGTGTGTCCAAAGTGATCAGGTACACCAGTCCTTCCCGCACTTTTTCTGCAGCCGCCAGCGCCGCCGCAGCATCCCTGCCATTCGCCAACGCGCGGGCGGCAGCCAGTACCTGCCAGCCAAGGCCCATTGAATTGCTTTTCGAGTCGACCACTGTGATCGGAACAGGCGAGTCTGTAGCAGCCTGAACAGCAGACGAGTAAGTACCGCTCATGGCGCTGCTTAAAGTAAATACTAAAATTGACCGGGCGCCATCCGTTACAGCCTGATCGTAAGCGGCGCGAAAGTTTTGCGGCGCGGGTTGCGAGGTGGTCGGATGCAGATCGGATTGCGGCAGCCTGGCATAAAATTCGTCGGGCTGAATGTCGATGCCATCCAAATATTGCCGGTCTCCCCAGACAATCGTGAGCGGAATGACCTGCAAGTTATATTGCGTCCGCCAGATGCTGGGAATATCGCAGGTACTGTCGGTTATAATCGCGACTTTTTCGGGCATGACAACGGGTTTCTGAAACGGGGAAGCACTGGGATGATATTCCATCGCGCTCTATTTTATTCCTTAATCGCTGCCAGGTAAAATGGTTTATTCATCTTCAACCTGTACCTGTTTCCACTTATTTTTTCGATTATACGGTATCAATGGTTACGAAGAAAAAACTCAAATGGATTGTTTGCCAAACCATAACAGGCCCCGCCTCTCGGCAAGACTTGCGTTGAGACAACGGATCGATTGCAGTCAGAGTTGGAGGAATTAAGCAGGGGGCAGCGGAATGGGCGGAACAGCAGCCTGAGTTTCCCCGGAAGGCTGCTGGGACCCTGGCGCGGAAACAGACGGGTTCTTCAACAGTTCCAGTTGACGAACGGCATCTTCACGCTGCAACTTCTCTGCTTGCAGTGCTTTTTCAAGTGCATCGACCTTTTTCCGCTGAGAAGAAATGCGTAATTTACTGCGAATGGAACCTGGCAGGATGGTCAGGATGCCGATTAGCACGCCAAGGATGACGGTCAGTAACAGCACCAGAGCCAGAGATTCATGGAACTGCCAGAAGAAAAAGGAAACGGTGACAGCGGCGGTGTTTTGCAGCGCAAAGATAACCGCGACGATAGCTATAACAAGCGCCAGTACTAATAGAATTGACATCATAGTTTGGTCCTTTCTGAAGGTTGTTTAACCGGGACGATGGCCAATCCCAGCTTCCATCCCTATCATTATTGCATAATTCTGTGCAGCCAGTTATCTGAATTTTACTCCGAATGGGTTGACATCGACGGTGAATATTTTAAGGTTAAAAGTAGATTAAACTATTGACAATAATTGTAAATATCTGTAGAATTGATCTGTTATCCTAAAGAAAGGAGCACGCGAGAATGGCTAAGAACATTATTGTCAATTCCCTTTTCAGCGGACACACTGCCGTCGATGGCGGTGGAGTAGCTGTACCTTCTCGGAGTGCGCCTGTCTCTCGGTAACTTACTGACTAACGAATTTACCGGCAGCCGCGGGAGCACTCCAGACCCGTGGCTGTTTTGTTTTTGTTCATCAAAGTGAACATCAAGCCGCGGGAGAAGGAAGAACCCCGCGGTTTTTTTTGTTGTGACCTGATTAACCCTTTGCGAGTAAACCTTATGACTGCTGCGACCCTTTCTCAAGCCAAAGATGTTGAGCGCCCGGAGCGCGATCGTAACCAGGTAGGACATTTTTCGCAGTCTGGCAAGACTCCTCAAATGGAGGACACCATGTTTGAAACCTTGATGAAATTTGGCGGATACCGCGTCGATTATTTGAATATGGAGCGGGCTGGCTCGTCTGCGGCGATGGGTTTGTATGTGCTGGGTGATTTACCCGCGCATCAGTCTTACAGCCGGATGGCCAAGCGCAACCTGTTCACCGCACTTTTGGTGATCCGCGAGCAGCATGAGGAGCAAAATCTGGTTGCGATTTACCTTGACGTAAATTCGCCGGACGAAGCCCTGCGGCCAGCCTATCAGCAAATGAAACGCGACATGAAGGCGGGCATGTTCCGCCGGCTGTGCGCCCCTGTTGTTTATGACCTGGTCGGCAGCACCGAACTGTATTCGGACTTCTGGAACTTCTACCGCGAGCTGGAATGGATGGACATCCTCTCCACCGAAGCCGGTATGCTCTCACCTGTCCGCTTCCCAAACCTGGTGCAATTCCCCTTAGCCGGCGCTGTTTAATGGCGCCGGCTAAAGCCGCCGGCCGTCTTTCATTCCAACCTCGAAATTAGCAAAAGTTCACATCGTAACCAGGAGGGACCATGACATTTACAACGCAATTGTTTCAATCTGATAATTTGGTGCCGGAGGCCTACGACCCTGAAAAAGACGCAGCCTCTGAAGCAGTCTTCAGCTACGATCCCAACTACGCAACGGTTATCGACTGGGAGGGCGTGCCGCCAACTTCATCTAAATGGACATGTGATATACTTTTTCGAAGCAAAATTGCTCGGGCAGAGGTCAGATTTATCCCCTTCTGCCCGAGTGCGTAATATTTAAGATAGAGGTTTCTGTTGTGATCAAAGCAGTCATTTTTGATATGGGCGGTGTCCTGCTGCGCACCTTTGACCCGACGCCGCGCGAGACGTTGGCGCAGCGCTATGGCGTCACGCTGCGGCAGTTATTCGACATCATCTTTACCAGCGAGTCTTCGCAGCAGGCGGAGCGCGGTGAAAAATCAGATGCGGATCATTGGACCTGGGCGCTCGATCAACTGGGCGTGTCGCCGGAGGATCGGGCAAACTTTATCCGCCAGTGGTGGGCCGGCGACCGGATGGATTATGACTTGTTGGAATTCATCAACAATCTGCGCCCGGCAGTCCGGACCGGGTTGCTCAGTAATGCCTGGCTGGGCACGCGGGCAAACATCACGAAACATTGGGGCAGCCTGGAGCCCTATTTCGATGTGGTCATTTTCTCCGCTGAGGCAGGGATGCGAAAACCCACCCCTGAATTCTTTCACTGGCTGCTGGAAAAACTTGGCGCCACCCCTGAAGAATCCATCTTCGTTGATGATTTTAGTGAAAACATTAAAGCTGCGCAGGCTCTAGGGCTGCGTACTGTCAAGTTTTGCAGCGCCGACCAGGCCAGGCAGGAAGTCCTGGCAATGCTGAACCATACCCGGCACGGTTAAGCGATCATAGTGCTCGACATTGCCTCGTTGCCTGAAGGTTTGAGTGCGGTTCGCCGCCTGGGCGTGGTCGCAGACACCCATATACCGGACCGGGTGCGCAGCCTGCACCCGGACCTACTCCCCGGGTTAATGGCTGGCAATGCGGAAGTCATTCTGCATGCCGGCGACATTTGCTCCCCGGCTGTGCTTGCGGAACTCTCGCAAGTTGCTCCGGTAGTTGCTGTCCGCGGCAACCGCGATTGGGCTTTTGCCGGTGCACTGCCGTGGGCGCGGTCATTTACTGCGGGCGGTATTCGCGTCGCCATGCAGCACGGTATGGGCAACTTTTGGCATTACTGGTGGGACAAGCTGAAATTCGCCACGGTGGGCTACCGGTTTGCGCGTTATAAGCGTCTGTTGTTGCATAGCATGCCCGGGCATGATGTAATGATTTTTGGGCACACGCACCGTGCGGTCAATCTGGCTGAGGATGGAATCTTATTTTTCAACCCCGGCTCGGCGGCGGTGACGCCGGGGAGCTTGCCGGCGCCGTCATTTGGGATGCTCACCCTGGACGGGCTTGGGGGCGTGACCGGCGAGATTATTTCCATGCGCCGCATCCCGGTTCAGGCCGGGAATTGGGTGATGGAGTAGCAGAGGTAAGGCACGACTTCGTCGGTAGCGGCGAGGCAAGAAAAGAGACCCTCACCGGGCAACGCCATGAAAGCCTCGCCTAAGAAGGATGCGTTCCGGTTTCGCGGTTGTTGCGTCCCGTGGGTGAACACACCGAAGAATTTAACCCAAGGTCCATTGGTGCGTTCGACTCACCCCGAGCAGGCTGAGCGTCATGGGTTGCCAAAACCATTCTTTCAATTTGGGTCGAACAGCACCCTATACCAACGGTCAGTACGGTGCGTTCGCCCGCGATGACAATTGGTCAAGAAATGTGACTGGATCAATGGTTCGAAAACGCGCTATAATCAAGTGTTCGGAAATCAAATTCAAATTTCTGTCACCAATATTTTCGAATTTCTTGACCTTCAACGAACGCTTTGATATAATTACCGTTTGCGTATTATGCCTTAATACGCGCTGATGTCGTATCTAGCCACAATTTATCCTGCCAATTGCACGTCAGGAGCGAAAAATGCAGTCTTCTGTTTTACCAGTTAGGTCTTACGCTCGCATCCCGGTCGTCTTTGACCTGCCCAATCTGATTGAAGTTCAACTTGATTCCTTCGAGCGCTTGAAAAAAGAAGGGTTGGGCGACTTATTCAATGAAGTATCCCCAATCGAGTCTTATAACAAGGGGATGAAACTTTATTTCCCCAGTAAGGCAGATGAATCGAAACAGTGGGATCTCAAGTTCTGGTTTGGCGATCCCAAGCATTCGATTGAGGAATGCGTCGAACGTGACCTGACCTTTGCCTGCCCATTATATGTATCCGTCCTCCTGGCTGGCCCGGATGTACCCGAGCCCATCAAACAGGATATTTTCCTGGGGGATTTTCCCCAGATGACCGACAAGGGCACCTTCATTATTAATGGAACCGAACGTGTGGTGGTTTCGCAGCTCATTCGTTCCCCCGGCGTTTACTTCGAAGCCCCTGTTGACCGCACCAGCGGCCACCGCCTGGCCTCTGCCAAGCTCATCCCTGACCGCGGCGCCTGGATGGAGTTTGAGACTCGCAAGAACGACTACCTGATTCTCAAGTTCAACCGCAAACGCACCGTTCCCATCACCATCTTCCTGCGGGCTTTGGCCGCCATTACAGACGGTCTTGAAGATTCGCCCATCAAAACAGGCTCAGACGAGGAATTGATGGCCCTGTTCCAGGATGTGGACAACAACCCTGAACGGCTGTTTATCCCTTCGACTTTCCGCCAGGAACCCCCGTGGGACCTCACTGGCAACCAGACCATTGCCGAAGCCGCGTTGATCGAGTTCTTCAAGCGCATGCGACCTGGCGATCCCGCCACCATCGAAAATGCCCGCCAGTTCCTGGAAGAACAGCTTTTTGATCAACGACATTACGATCTGGAGCGGGTCGGGCGTTACAAGCTCAACCAGAAGCTGGATCTGATGGACAAAATTCCCATGTCGCACCGCAATGTGACTCGCTGGGACATCGTCTATCTCATCCGCCGCATGATCATGATCAACAACGAAAAAGAAGACAAGGATGACATCGATCACCTTGGTAATCGGCGGGTCAAAACCGTCGGCGAGCTGGTTCAGAATAAACTGCGCATCGGCCTGCGTCGTATGGAGCGGGTGATCAAAGAACGTATGTCCATCCGCGACCAGGATCAGACCTCCCCGGTCAGCCTGATCAATATTCGCCCGGTTGTAGCCGCGTTGCGCGAATTCTTTGGCTCCAGCCAGCTCTCGCAATTCATGGATCAGACCAACCCGTTGGCGGAACTGCGCAATAAACGCACGCTTTCTGCGCTGGGCCCCGGCGGTTTGCGCCGTGAGCGCGCCGGCTTCGATGTCCGCGACGTGCACCACTCGCATTACGGCCGTATCTGCCCGATCGAGACGCCGGAAGGCCCGAACATCGGTCTGATTGGCCGCTTGGCAAGCTTTGCCCGGGTCAATGAGTACGGTTTTATCGAAACGCCGTACCGCCGGGTGATCAAAGCCCTTTCACCAGATGATGTTCGCCTGGTCGGACGTTCCGTCGCTGAAGATTTGAAAGACGCCGAATCCGGGCAGATTATTGTCGTTTCGGGTGAGCGCATCACCAAGAAGATGCTACCGGCGATCAAAAAGCTTGGCCAGACGACTATTTTTGTGGTTCCGTTTGTGTCGGAGGAGGTGGTTTACCTCTCTGCCGACGCAGAAGATAAGTTTGCCATCGCCCAGGCCAATACGCCGCTCAACGAGTATGACGAGTTCGATACCCAGCGGATTATGTCGCGTCACCACTCCGACTTTGTGGTGGCTACTCCTGACAAAGTCAATTACATGGATGTTGCCCCGCATCAGGTCGTGGGCATCAGCGCGTCCTTAATTCCTTTCCTGGAGCATGATGACGCCAACCGTGCGTTGATGGGCTCGAACATGCAGGCACAAGCGGTTCCGCTGATCAATCCCGATATCCCGCTGATTTCAACGGGCATGGAAGCCTATGCCGCGCTGTATTCAGGCCAGGTTCTGGTCGCCGAAGAAGAAGGAGATGTGGTCTCCGTCTCTGGCAAACAAATTGTCGTTCGCGGCGAATCGGGCTTGCATACCTACAACCTGCGCAAGTACCAGCGTTCCAACCAGTCCACCTGCACGGACCAACGCCCGGCAGTTGTCAAAGGGCAGCATGTTCACAAGAGCGATGTGCTGGCGGACTCCTCTTCGACTGTGAACGGCAATCTGGCGCTCGGGCAAAACGTGGTGGTAGCCTTCCTTTCCTGGGAAGGCGGCAACTTCGAAGACGCCATCCTCATCTCCGAACGTCTGGTGCAGGATGACCGCTTTACCTCGGTGCATATCGAGAAATATGAGGTGGAAGCCCGCGACACCAAGCTGGGTCCCGAAGAAATCACCCGTGACATTCCCAACGTCGGCGAGGACGCCATCAAAGATCTGGACGAACACGGCATCATTCGCATCGGCGCTGAAGTTGGTCCGAATGACATTTTGGTTGGAAAAATTACGCCAAAGGGTGAAAAAGAGCTGACCCCCGAAGAACGCCTGCTGCGCGCTATCTTTGGTGAGAAATCACGCGATGTGAAAGATACTTCGCTGCGCATGCCGCACGGCGAGCGGGGCAAAGTGGTGGACGTCAAAGTCTTCACGCGTGAGGATAATACGGATCTCTCGGCAGGCGTGGATATGATGGTGCGCGTTTCCGTTGCTCAGCGTCGGAAGATCACTGCTGGCGACAAGATGGCTGGCCGCCATGGAAATAAGGGTGTGGTCTCCCGTGTGGTTCCGGTCGAAAACATGCCTTTCCTGGAAGATGGTACTCCCGTCGATATCATCCTCAATCCGCTGGGTGTCCCTGGCCGTATGAACATCGGGCAGGTACTCGAGACCCATCTGGGCTGGGCAGCGCTGCGCCTTGGTTTCCGGGCTGTGACGCCTGTGTTTGACGGTGCGAACGAACAGGAAATCGAAGCTGAACTGGCTCGCGCCTGGATGATCGACGAAGCCTGGAAAGAAACCGTCGAACAGGGTTGGACCTGGTTAACCGAGCAGACCTATGACCCGAACAATATTCGTGATGACGACGAAGTTCGCCTGCTTTATATGGAGCAGATCCTGGCCGGCTCAGATTACGATATGGACCGCATTGCCTACGACGAATCATATGCGCGCTGGGCTGTGCTGGAAACCTGGCTGCGGAACAAGGGTTACAAGCCCGAAGATCTGTTAGTCAAACGGGAAAAAGTTGCCTCTGATCCCGACCTGGACCTCAAGGATCAGCGCGCCATCGATACCTGCACCCGCATGTGGCTCGACAAAAACGAAGTCGAATACGACGCCAAAGCCACCAGCGCTGAAATTCGTAAGATTGGCGAGAACTTTACTGCCCGCACCGGCATTCCACTCCCGGTAATTGGCAAGATGGTCCTGCGCGATGGAAAATCCGGTTTGCCTTACGACAATCCGGTAACCGTCGGTGTAATGACGATGCTCAAGCTGCACCATTTGGTCGAGGATAAAGTTCACGCACGCTCCACCGGGCCGTACTCGCTGGTTACCCAGCAACCGCTGGGTGGTAAGGCTCAATTTGGCGGTCAGCGCTTTGGCGAAATGGAAGTGTGGGCGCTGGAAGCTTATGGCGCTGCCTATACCCTGCAGGAAATGCTCACCGTCAAGTCGGATGACATCCAGGGACGCGTTTCCACCTACGAGTCGATCGTCAAGAGCGAAGCGATCGAAGAACCCAGCCTGCCGGCTTCCTTCCGCGTTCTGGTCAAGGAACTGCAAAGCCTTGGTCTGGCAATGGAAGCTACCATGGACACGGGTGAAGTGATCAAGTTTGGCAAGGACGAAGAGCGCGTTCGTCCACCGCAAACCTCCACCGGATTGTTGGGTGTTGGTCAAGAGTTTGATGATTTGTTGTAAGGAGCAGGTGAAAGGTTGACGGTCAAAATTTGTAATGTTATAATTGACCCTCGTGCCTTTCCTGTTCGCGAACGTTAATCGGACAATCATGAGGCCATCATTGCACTCGATGGCCTCCCTTGTTGAAAAGAAAGACAGAATTCATCGGGCGGGTTACCGCCACAGGAACACTCGACTGGAGACAAACGAAAGTGCCAACCATTAACCAATTGATCCGCAAAGGTCGCCAGACCAAGAAGGCCAAGAGCAAAGCTCCGGCTCTGCAATACACCTTCAATTCGATGCATCAGCATCGTACGCGCCAGGACATTGGCGCCCCGCAGAAACGCGGCGTATGCACCGTTGTTCGCACCATGACCCCGAAAAAACCAAATTCGGCGCTGCGAAAAATTGCCCGCGTTCGGCTTTCGAACGGGATTGAAGTTACGGCCTATATCCCGGGCGAAGGTCACCAATTGCAAGAGCACTCGGTGGTTTTGGTGCGCGGCGGTCGCGTCAAGGACCTGCCTGGCGTGCGCTATCACATTGTGCGCGGCACTCTAGATACCACGGGTGTTGCCAAGCGGTCTCAGAGCCGATCAAAGTATGGCGCCAAAAAGGCCGCCAAGAAATAATTAAGTTCACAGGACGGAGAAGGTTACATGCGTCGTACTAAACCCGAAGAACGCGAAATTACTCCAGACGTTCGCTACAACAGCGTCTATATCACGACATTCATTCACCGCATTCTGCGCAGCGGCAAGAAAAGCACTGCCACCAATGTGGTTTATGAAGCGCTCGAAATGGTCCAGGAAAAAACTGGCCGCAACCCGGTTGAAATTTTTGAACAGGCGCTCAAAAATGTCGGCCCGGCAATGGAAGTCCGCCCCCGCCGTGTTGGCGGCGCTACCTATCAGGTGCCGATCGAAGTTCCCTCCGGCCGCCGCGTTGCGCTGGCCATGCGCTGGATTTCCGATGCTGCCCGCGCCCGCACGGGTAAATCGCTGGCTGAGAAACTCTCGGCTGAGTTGATGGATGCGGCCAATAACACGGGTTCTTCAGTTCGCAAGCGTGAAGAAACCCATAAAATGGCCGAAGCCAACCGCGCTTTCTCCCATTACCGGGTTTAATTAATTCCATTACGCTTCCATTATTGAGTATCGAATCATGCCTCGTAATTTTCCGTTAGATAAGTGTCGTAATATCGGGATTATCGCCCACATCGACGCCGGGAAAACCACGACGACCGAGCGAATCCTGTTCTACACCGGGCGGACTTACCGCATCGGTTCTGTAGACGACGGCACGACTGTGACGGACTGGATGGCGCAGGAACGCGAACGTGGGATTACCATTGTGTCGGCAGCGGTAACTGCCGAGTGGAAGGGGTATCAGATCAATGTGATCGACACCCCGGGCCATATCGATTTCACTGCCGAAGTACAGCGCTCCTTACGTGTTCTGGATGGAGGCGTGGTCATTTTCGATGCCGTTCAGGGCGTTGAGCCACAGAGTGAGACGGTCTGGCGTCAGGCAGACCGCTACCTGGTTCCGCGCATTTGTTTTGTTAATAAGATGGACCGCACCGGCGCTTCTTTTGAGCGGACGATCGAATCGATCCGTTCGCGTTTGGGAGCTAACCCTGTCCCCATGCAGTTGCCGATTGGCGAAGAGTCTGGTTTCCGTGGTGTGATCGACCTGCTGACCATGCAGGCCACCGTCTGGGATGACGAGCTTGGCAAAGAGCCAATTGTTAGCGAGATCCCGGCGAACCTCCAGGCCGCTGCCGAAGACGCGCGCAATGTGATGGTCGAAAAAATTGCTGAATTTGATGATGCGCTCATCATGAAATTTCTGGAAGGCCATACCATTTCAGTTGATGAACTCAAAACGACCCTGCGCAAGGCTGTCATTGAAAACAAAGCCACCCCGGTATTCGCAGGTTCATCGCTGAAAAACAAAGGTGTGCAGCCTGTGTTGGATGCCGTGATCGACTATTTGCCTTCGCCGTTGGAAATCCCTCCGGCGCGCGGTTATGCTCCGGATGATCCGGATACCATTCTGGAACGCCCGGTGGATGATAATGGTCCGTTGGCAGCCCTGGTTTTCAAAATTGTGGCTGATCCTTACGTTGGGCGCTTGGCCTATTTTCGTGTTTATTCCGGAAAAGTTGTCCAGGGCGAGACGGTTTATAATCCCGCCAAGGGCCGGCGTGAGCGCATTGGACGCATGGTGCGTATGTACGCTGACCGCCGCGAAGATATTACCGAAGTATATGCGGGCGATATCGGTGCGGTACTTGGCTTCAAGGAAAGCTTTACTGGCGACACTTTGACGGATGCCAAAGACCCCATTGTTTTGGAAAGCATCACCTTCCCTGAGCCGGTAATTTCGATTGCGGTGGAACCCAAGACCACCGCTGATCAGGACCGGATGGCCGAAGCGCTGCGCAGGTTGGCGGAAGAAGACCCAACCTTCAAGGTGCATACCGATGAGAGCACCGCTCAGACCATTATTTCTGGCATGGGCGAATTACATCTGGATATTATTGTTGACCGCATGATGCGTGAATTCCGCGTTCAGGCCAATGTAGGCCGGCCGCGTGTTTCTTACCGCGAAACCATCTCCCGCCCTGTGCCGGAAATCAATTACAAGTATGCCAAACAAAGCGGCGGTCATGGCCAATACGGACACGTTGTTTTCAGCATGGAACCGCTGGAGCGCGGCAACGGCGTCAAGTTCGAGAACAAAATCATTGGCGGCTCGATCCCCAAGGAATATATTCCGGCGGTGGAAAAAGGCGTCAAAGAAGCTGCCGAATCGGGCATCATTGCCGGATACCCGGTCACAGATATTCTGGTTCGGTTGACAGACGGTTCGTACCACGAAGTGGACTCGAGCGAAATGGCCTTCAAAATGGCATCCATTTTTGCCTTCAAAGAAGGTATGCAACGCGGCGGTCCCACATTACTTGAACCGGTCATGAAAGTGGAAGTTGTTGTCCCGGAAGAATATCTGGGCGACATTATTGGTCAGCTCAATGCACGCCGCGGGGAAATTCAGGGCATGGAAATTCGCCCCGGGAATGCCCAGGCCGTGCGGGCACTCATCCCCTTGGCCGAGATGTTCGGCTATACCACGGATTTGCGGTCAGCAACTCAGGGCCGCGGTGTACACACAATGGAATTTGACCATTACGCCTCGGTTCCCGAGAGCGTCAAAGCCAAAGTCACCAATTCCTAATCAAACTAGCAGGATTTTTTCTTTCAAGGAGAGTTTAGTACCATGGCAAAGCAGAAATTCGATCGCAGCAAACCGCATTTGAACGTAGGGACGATGGGTCACATTGACCACGGGAAGACGACCCTGACTGCGGCCATCACCAAATACTGCTCATTTTTGGGCAA
>Ga0074195_1000335_pt1 | contig 101363 bp, 85 predicted proteins | sample EPASupsiteHSE623_FD_64525 | JGI IMG/M metagenome (GOLD analysis project Ga0074195, IMG submission 64525) | Bioremediated contaminated groundwater from EPA Superfund site, New Mexico - Sample HSE6-23 | ecosystem: Environmental > Aquatic > Deep subsurface > Groundwater > Contaminated ... | reverse complement strand
TGCGCCATTGGCTCGCCGGAGAAATTGCGCGGACTTTACCCCGCTGCCCCTGTTGCGGCTCAAACACAGGCGGTTTATGACACAGTAAGATTAGTATTGTGTCCCCGAAATAGAAATAAATACAAACGGCTCAAAAGAAACGGGACGCCTTGTAAGAGGCGTCCCGTTTCGGTTTTTACGAAGCGTTTCGATTTAGAACTTCAGCGTTCCTGAAACCGCGCCGGTGAAGTTTCCGCCGTCGGAGCCTTGCGTCACCTGCGAGTAGGCAGCCGCCGCGTCAACTGTCAGCGCGAACAGCTTTATGCCCGCACCGAGGAAATACTGCATGGCTTTGGGGTTGCTGTAGGTTGACAGGTTCTTGAAGTCGGACTGTACGCCGCCGCGTCCGGCTAGGAATCCGGGGATGACCCACAGTTCCGCGCCGAGGCGTCCCAGCGCTTTGTCGGTGCCGCTGTCGAGGTTCGTCGTAACGTAGTCGGCGTCGAGCGTGAAGAACTTGCCCAGCACAATCGCCGCGCCCGCGCTGTAGGTCGGCGCGAACTTGGTGAGACTGGAACTGACGGCGCCCGGGGCGTAAATCCATGTCATCGCCTCGGATCCCTGCGCGCCGTTATCCTGCCAGTAGTACTTCTGGGTCGTATCAACTTTGCCGAGCATGTTTTTGGCGGAAGCGCCAAGACGCAGAAAGCCGAAGCTTGCCAGCGCGCCAAAGTCCATGGTATAGCCTTTGAAGGCGACCCTGTCGGTGGAGTGGAACTGGCTGTCAGACTGTCCCGCTCTGTCCGTTCGGAACCCGCGCACTTCGCGCGTAACGTCGCCCTTTATGTAGTTGAGATTCGCGCCCAGCGCCAAATGTCCGAGGTCAATCGCGCCGGTGAGGACGTAGGTTTCGAGGCCGTCGGTTTCTATTTTGTCGCTGAACTTGTCATAGTACAACGCATAGCTGTCTGGAGCGAGTTGGGTTTGCAGCGTCGAAAAGTTCTGGTAGATATTGTTGAAATACGGCTTTTTCGCGCTGAGTCCCAGTACAACCGGTCCGACCTTCATCGCCGCGCCCAGATTGGTGGGAACAACGGTCCAGTCGGCTTTTTTCGCGCCGGTGGCGTCAAGCGAATTCGTGCGCTGGGCTATCGCCAATACGCCAACGTCGAGATGGCTGATTTTTGACAGACCGGCGGGGTTGTACTCCACCGCGCCCATATCGTCGGACACTGCGGTGAACGCGCCGCCCATGCCGATGGCTTTGGCCGAACCGCCCGAATTCCAAGGCAGATAGTCGTTGATGTTCAGGGTATACGGCGTCGTCCATGTGGGACGAACTGCTGCCGAGGCGTCTTTCGCCGTTATGGCGAAGCACGCCAGCAACAAAACAGCGGTTACTGCTCTTTTCATGTATTCTCCTTTTTTCCCGGTTTAACAGCATGGCCCGCAATCCCTGACCCGGAAAATCTCAGCCGGATTGCGAACAATAGCAACAGTATTGCAATTGGGCTATAACCTTGTCAATGCGACTTGGGGCACGCCGGGACTGACGGGTTATCCGAAACTGCTATAATTTGCGAAGGTACCCGTAATGAAAGATTCCGCGCCGTGAAACGAAGTTCTGCTGCAAAGCATACCGCGTTCGCTCACGGTAAAAGAGCTCGCCCCGTTGTATCCTGACGGCGTTACTTCACGGGACATAACGGCAGTGAACGCGCACAACGCCCTTTTGCAGGTGGCCAACGAAGTGTTGCAACAGGTGAACGTCCAGTTTTCCTCGTTCGGAATCACGCAGGCGCGGTTTCGCATGCTGATACTGTTGCTGCGCCACGCCGGCAGAACGGGCCTCAAACCCTGCCAACTGGCGGACATGATGAAAGTCGAGCGCGCCACCATAACCGGCATTCTCGACGGGCTCGAGCGCGACGGCCTCGTGCGGCGGGTGAAGTTTTTGCAGGACAGGCGCGCCGTCAATGTGCGCCTGCTGCCCAAAGGCCGCGCGCTTATAAAAAAAGTGGCGCCGCCCAAGGGCCGCCAGATGGCGCGGCTGATGCGGTGCCTTACCTCGGCGGAGTGCGGAACGCTTACCCGTCTGCTGGAAAAAATCGAAAAACGCCTGGCGGAAATAAATGAATAAGCTGCTGATTGGAATTTTTATAGCAGTAGTGCTGTTTGGCTGGAAGTTTCCGTTGCTGGGGTATGTGGTGCCCGTAGTGATGGCCGCCGGCATCGGCTTTGGCGTGTTCAGGGGAAGGTATGTATGCGGCAATCTCTGCCCGCGCGGCGCGTTTTTGGGGACCGTGCTGCCGCTGCTGTCGCGCAACAGGCCTGTTCCCGCCGTTTTGTTCCGCCTGACGTTTCGCTGGACGGTGTTTGCTCTGCTGATGGGGTTTATGGCGCTGCGGCTTTGGCGCGGGCCGCTTACCGTCGCTCATGTGGGGGTAATTTTATGGCAGATGTGCGTGCTGACAAGCGCGCTGGCGGTCGCGCTGGCCTTAATCTGGGGGCCGCGCTCCTGGTGCGCGATGTGCCCGATGGGCACGGCGCAAAGGGCGCTTGGGGGAGGAAAAAGCGTACCGCGGATAGACGAGTCTCTCTGCAAAAAATGCGCGCTGTGCGAAGCCGCCTGCCCGCTGAATCTGCCGCTTGTGCGGCCCGCGCAAGACAAATCCCTCGACGATTGCATGCAGTGCGGCAAATGCGCCGCCGCCTGCCCCGCGAAAGCTGTCAAATAACCCTACTCTTTGCTTTTCAGCAGGCTTGCGAATGCCTGGCCCATGGCGGTCGGAGGGGGGCTGTTCTGCCGCCGGTTTTGGCCGCCGTTATTGTCGCGGCGGTCGTTGCCCTGGCGGGGGGAAGGCGAAGTTTTTTTGCCGGCGTCCGCGCCGGGGACGCGGCGAGGGCCGACAGCCGGGTTTGATTTCATTGAAAGCGCGATGCGCTTTCTTTCCAAATCCACGTCCAGCACGGTAACGGAAACGCGCTGGTGCACTTTCAGCACGGCGTTGGGGTCTTTTACAAAATTGTCTGAAATTTCGCTCACGTGGACGAGGCCGTCCTGATGCACCCCGATGTCCACAAACGCGCCGAAGGCGGTCACGTTGGTCACTATGCCGGGCACCTTCATGCCGGGTTTTACGTCCTCTATTTTGCCGATGTCCGCGAACTGGAACACCGTGAACTTCTCGCGCGGGTCGCGGCCCGGCCTGGCGAGTTCCGCCAGGATGTCTTTAAGCGTCGGCAGCCCTAGCGTGTCCGAGACGTATTTCGCGGCGTTTATCCCGCCGCGCTTTGCAGAGTCTTTCAATAAATCCGACACGCCGCAGCCCAAATCCTCAGCCATCTTCTCCACGATTGCATAGCGTTCCGGATGGACCGCGCTTTCATCCAGCGGATTCGTGCCGCCGCGTATGCGCAAAAAGCCGGCGCATTGTTCGAACGCCTTGGGGCCGAGGCGGGTCACTTTTTTAAGTTCGCCGCGGTTTTTGAACGCGCCGTTCTGCGCGCGGTAATCCACTATATTTTTTGCCAGCGTGGAGCCCAGTCCCGAAACGTAGGTCAAAAGCTGCCGGCTGGCGGTGTTGACGTCCACGCCCACGCTGTTTACGCAGGAAACAACCGTATCGTCGAGGCTTTTTTTGAGTTCGCTCTGGTCCACGTCGTGCTGATACTGCCCGACGCCGATAGCCTTAGGGTCTATTTTCACAAGTTCCGCCAGCGGGTCAATCAGGCGGCGGGCGATGGAGACCGAGCCGCGCACGGTGACGTCGTAATCCGGAAATTCCTCGCGCGCCGCCTCGGACGCGGAATAAACCGACGCGCCCGACTCGTTGACCATCACCACGGGGATTTTGGCGAGGTCCAGCGTCTTGACGAACTCCTCTGTCTCTCGTCCGGCGGTGCCGTTGCCTATGGCGATGACCTCCACGCCGTGTTTTTTGCAGAGCGCGCGGATTTTTGTTTTGGCTTCTTCTATGCGGTGCTCGGACTGCGAGGGATAAATCGTGTCGTTTTCCAGCAGTCCGCCCTGCCGGTCGAGGCAGACCACCTTGCAGCCGGTGCGAAAACCGGGGTCTATGCCCATGATACTTTTCGGGCCCAGCGGCGCCGCCATGAGGATTTCGCGCAGGTTGCGCGCGAAAACATGAATGGCTTCGATATCGGCGCGCTTTTTTGTTTCCAGCCGCGTTTCCGTTTCCATGGAAAGCGAAAGCAGCCGCTGATAGCTGTCCGTGACGGCGGCTTTAACCTGCTGGGCGCACGCGCCGGAGTTCATGACGAACATCGCAAACAGGATATCCAGCGCCGGTTGTTCGTCCACCTCCACGCGCAGTATAAGAGCCTCCTCCTTTTCGCCGCGGCGCATGGCCAGTATGCGGTGCGAGGGGGCGGTGGAAACCTGCTCGCGCCAGTCGAAATAATCCTTGAATTTCGCGCCTTCCGTTTCCTTTCCCTTTATAAGCTTTGTGCGGAACACGCCCTTTTTCATGAACAGGTCGCGCAGCAGGGAGCGCACGGACGCGTCCTCGCTGACATTCTCGGCTATTATGTCCCGCGCTCCGGACAGCGCGTCGTCGGCGCTTTCCACCTGCTTTTCCGCGCTTATATAGGACTTGGCGAGCGCGAAGGGGTCTTCGCTTCCCTGCGCCAGCAGCGCGACGGCGAGCGGCTCCAGCCCTTTTTCGCGCGCGATAATCGCGCGTGTGCGGCGCTTGGGGCGGTAGGGGAGGTAAACATCCTCCAGCGCGGAAAGGGTTTGCGCTTCCTCCACGGACTTTTGCAGTTCCGCGGTGAGGAGGTTGCGCTCCTGAAGCGATTTTACGATTGCGGCGCGGCGCTCGTCGAGCGCGAGCATCTCGGCGGAGCGGTCGCGTATGGCGGCTATGGCCACCTCGTCGAGATTGCCGGTGGCTTCCTTGCGGTAACGGGCTATGAAGGGGATGGTGGCACCCTCCGCCAGCAGCGCGAGCGTTGCGTTGACGCCGGAGAGCGGTTTTTGCAGTTCCCGTGAGATATGCGGCGCGTATGCGGTGGCGGACATGTGTTCCTCCGTGGACTCAAACTCCGGATATGATATCAAAACAGGGAGGGTGTCTCAAAAATCCTTGCTCGCTTTCAGGAAAGATTCAGTGAAGGCTTTTTCGGCGGGGGAGACTGCGGCGCCTTTCAGGCGCAAAAGCGAAATGCGGTTGATTAAATCCGGCTTTCCGGTTTTGATTTTCGCCAGCGCGCCGGACGCCAGTTCCCGCGCGATAAGATATTCCGGCACGACGCCCAGTCCCATGCCGCTTTTTATCCCGCTGATTACAGCCTGCACGCTTTCCGCCGCAAGCGCTATTTCCGGCTTTGCGCCGGCCATGCGGTAATGATGCCCGAACCAGCCGCGCACCGCCGCACCGTGGGTGTTGTAGTCGAGAAAGGCGCACTTGAGCAGGCTGCGCGCGTCAGCTTTGCCGGGGAGGTTTTTGCGGCGGTATTCCCGCGAGCAGGCCAGCACCAGTTTCTCCCGCGCCACCAGCCGTATGGAGAAAACCGCGTACTCCCGCGAGTATTCCTTCGCGGACGAAAAAATGTCGGCGAATGCCATGTCCAGATTTCCGCCCGCCAATTCCGGCAGCAGCCGGCTGGGGTGGCCCAGAGTCATGGCGAAACTCACCGCCGGATAATCGCGCCGAAACCGCGCGCATATTCCCACAAGGTATTTGGAGCCGAATTCCGCCGGCGCGCCTACGCGCAGGAGCCCGCAGGGGCCGGAACTTTCGCGTTCGCCGTCGGCCAGCGCGTTTTCGAGGTCGCGCACGAACGGGGCCATCAGCCCGAACAGGCGCTCTCCCTCCCGGGTGGGGACAAGACGCCTTCCCGCGCGGTTGAAAAGCGGGTGTTTCAATTCACGCTCGAGGTTTTTGAGGCTTTGGCTGACCGCCGATTGCGTGACATAAAGTTCGCCGGCCGCCGCGCTGACGCTGCGGCGGAGGTACACGTAATAAAACGTCTTGAGCCGGTTCAGATCGGGAATCATAAGCAATACTTAACTAAGCTATTAAATATTTTAATTTTACTAATGGCAAGCGGCGGGGTAAAATATAGATATATTCCAATGGAGGATGCCATGAGCGATTATAAGGTTAAGGATATCTCCCTTGCCGCCTGGGGCCGCAAGGAAATCGAGATAGCCGAGAAGGAAATGCCGGGGCTGATGTCAATCCGCAACAAATACGCCAAGGACAAGCCGCTTAAAGGCGCGCGCGTCATGGGCTCGCTGCACATGACTTTGCAGACCGCCGTCCTTATAGAAACTTTGAAAGACCTCGGCGCGCAGGTGCGCTGGGCGAGCTGCAATATTTTCTCCACGCAGGACCACGCCGCCGCCGCGATAGCCAAAGCCGGCATTCCGGTGTTCGCGTGGAAAGGCGAAACTCTCGCAGAATACTGGTGGTGCACCGCCAGGGCGCTGGAATTTCCCGGCGGCAAGGGCCCCAACCTCATCGTTGACGACGGCGGCGACGCCACGCTGATGATACACCGCGGCTGCGCGGCGGAAAAAGACGCCTCCGTTCTCAGCATCAAGGCGTCCGGCGAAGACGAAATAGAGCTCAACAAATATCTCAAGGCTGAGCTCAAGCGCAGCCCCAAGCACTGGCACGGCGTGGTGCGGGAACTCAAAGGCGTCTCCGAGGAGACCACCACCGGCGTTCACCGCCTTTACCAGATGTTCGAAAAAGGCGAACTGCTCATTCCCGCCATTAACGTCAACGATTCCGTGACCAAATCCAAATTCGACAATCTATACGGCTGCCGCGAGTCTCTGGTGGACGGCATAAAGCGCGCCACCGGCGTCATGATTGCCGGAAAGGTGTGCGTGGTCTGCGGCTACGGCGACGTGGGCAAGGGCTGCGCGAAGGCAATGCACGGCATGGGCGCGCGCGTCATCGTCACCGAGATAGACCCGATATGCGCGCTTCAGGCCGCCATGGAAGGCTACGAGGTCGCCCGCGTGGAAGATACCCTCGGCCTCGGCGACGTTTACGTCACCGCCACCGGCAACATAGACATAATCACCGTCGCGCACATGCTCAAGATGAAAGACCAGGCCATTGTCTGCAACATCGGCCATTTCGACAATGAAATTCAGGTTGCCGCACTGGGCGAAACCAAAGGCGTCAAAATCATCAACATCAAACCGCAGGTGGACAAATACACGCTGCCCAACGGGCGGGAAATCTACATTCTCGCGCAGGGCCGGCTGGTGAACCTCGGCTGCGCCAACGGACATCCGTCGTTTGTGATGAGCAACTCCTTCTCCAACCAGACGCTGGCGCAAATCGAACTCTGGACCAGGAAACTCGACGTGGGCGTGTACCGCCTGCCCAAACATCTCGACGAGGAGGTGGCCAGGCTGCATCTGGAGAAAATCGGGGTGCGGCTCACCCGGCTCAGCAAGCCGCAGGCCGATTACATCGGCGTAAAACCGAACGGCCCCTTCAAGCCGGAACATTACAAGTATTGAGCGAATCGTTCCGTGCGGCGCCTCCCTTGTCGGGAGGCGCCGCTTTTTGCGTGGTCTCCGTGGCGCGAAATCACAAAGCGCCGCATAGGTCCAAAGGGTATCAAAAACTGCCCTTTGGGCACTTGTTGCAGTCTGTGATATGCGGTACGCTATTTCCAAGTCGTGTCCTGCCTTTTACTTTTTGGAGGAGCGGATTATGAAAATGCAATCGCTTTTAGCGGGGAAAATATCCCTTGCGGGCGTGATGGCTTTTTTAGCCGCGGCGCAGGGCTTCGGCTGGGATCAACTGGGGGAACTGAAATACAATTCCCACAGCGTAATAACAAACGACGCGGTGCTGGCGGCTAACGCGGCGCTGCGCGCTTCCCGCTCAGCCAGTTTGAGCAACTGGCTCAACACTCTGTCCCAAAAGGGTTTGTTCCCTCTCAACCCGCGCGAATGGGTTTTAACCAGTATCAGCAGCCTCAAGGGAGGATTTTACCCCGAGAGGCATCTTGACGACGGTACCATGCGCTCCATGAACAGGCTGCAAATGGGCAATACCGCCGCCGACTGGCCAAAAAAACTGAACTTCTTTCCATCCAGTAAACCGTTATATGAAGCGTATTGCAGGTTCCAATCGAATCAGACTGGAGTGGGCGTGGAAAACTGCGATGACCTTCCCAATATTGGCGCGGGGATGCCGCTGCATTTCACCCGTGAGTATTCCATACCGGAGGGCGGAGGCAAGCCGGCGCTTTTGCCTGCCGCGGACAGTTGCCGCAAATCTGTCGAAACCGTGCGCGCGCTTACGCTGACGGCTTTCGAACATTGGAACAAAGCCGGCGTCGAGCGGGACTACAGGGAGACGATGCGTCAATATGAATTCATGTACTTTTTCCTCGGAGTGGCCGGACATGCCATCGAAGACTCCTTCGCTCCCGCGCACATGCAGCGCGACGCCGACAATCCGCGCATGATAACGGACATCTGCTATTATTTTGACAACGGCATTCTGCCGCCCGGGGAGGCCAAAGCCTGCGCCCACGCGGTCGGCGTCGGCAAGGAACCGAGGGATAGCATCTATTTCGAAGGCAACGATAAATACCGCCAACTGGCCACGCAGGCGGCGCAGGCATACTACACGGGATTTGCCAATGCCGCGCTGGATTCCGTCTCCCGCGGCGGCAGCGTGATGGGGTCGTTTCTCGACAAGTTCTTTATGGCCGGAACGGAGAAAGGCATGGGCTACTTGAACTGCGAAACACTGGCCTCTGCCGCCCGGTAGTGAGTTGCAGCTTATCTCATTGCGCGCTTCCCGTCGGGGAGCGCGCAATGTCGCTTGTAAAGTTGTAAAATACTTTTACCTCATCCTAGCTAAGGCGGCTTAAAGAAACGGAACATCATGGAAGAACATCGCCGTGAAGACGTAAGAAATATCGCCATAATCGCCCACGTCGACCACGGCAAGACAACGCTGGTGGACGCACTCCTCAAATTGACGGGCGAGTTCACAGTCAAGGCCGATCAGGCGCAGGAGGCGGTGCTGGACTCCAACCCGCTCGAGCGCGAGCGCGGCATCACCATTCTCGCCAAATGCACGTCCGTGCCTTATAAGAACCACACAATCAATATTGTGGACACTCCGGGCCACGCCGATTTCGGCAGCGAGGTGGAGCGCATTCTGGAAATGGTGGACGGCGCGGTGCTGCTGGTGGACGCCGTGGACGGCCCCATGCCGCAAACCCGTTTCGTGCTGCGAAAGGCGCTTGCGCTGGGGCTCAGGCCGATTGTCATCATCAACAAAATGGACAGGCCGCACATCAACCCGTCGGGCGCGCTGGACGCGGTGTTTACGCTGTTCATGGATTTGGGCGCGACGGACCCGCAGCTTGATTTTCCCGTGCTGTACGCCTCCGGCAAGGGCGGCTGGGCTTCTGAAAAAATTGACCAGCCGGGCAAGGACATCACCCCCGTATTCGAGACTATTTTGAAACATGTTCCCGCACCGTTTGCGCGGCCCGACATGCCGCTGCAAATGCAGATTACCATGCTTGACCACAGCAGCTTCGTGGGCTCCATCGGCATAGGCCGCATTTTGAGCGGAAGCATTACGCGCGGGCAGACTCTTTCTCTCGTAAAGCCCGGCGGCATGTTCACGCTTTGCAAGGCGGTGCGCATAGAGCGTTACAGCGGCCTCGCCAAGCAGGAAGTGGTGACCGCGCAGGCCGGCGATATCGTCGCCGTCTCCGGGCTGGAGGGCGTAAACGTGGGCGACACGATTTGCCCGTTCGACAATCCGTGCCCGCTCAAGCCGCTTTCCATTGACGAGCCCACCATCTCGATGGAGTTTCTGGTGAACGACAGCCCTCTCGCCGGAACCGAGGGGAAGCTGGTTACCAGCCGCCATATAAAAGCGCGGCTTGAGAAGGAAGTCCGCACCAATGTCGGAATGCGGCTTGAGTTGCTTGAAGGCGAGGGCAAGTTCAAGGTGTCGGGGCGCGGCGAGCTGCACCTTACAATATTAATCGAAACCATGCGCCGCGAGGGTTTTGAACTGGCCGTTACCGCCCCTGAAGTTATTTACAAAGAGGAGAATGGCAAAATCCTCGAACCAATGGAATATCTGGTGATAGATATCACGTCGGAATATCAGGGCGCGGTGTTCAACATCATCGGTTCGCGCGGCGCGAAGCTGGAGAATATGGTCAGCGAAGGCGCGGACCGCTTACGGCTGGAATATCTCGTCCCGTCGCGCGCGCTTATCGGCTTCAAGTCCGAATTCCTGACCGCCACGCGCGGCAACGGCATCATGCATCACAGCTTCAGCGGTTATTACCCGAAAGCCAACGTGCAGCCCCTGCGCCGCAGCGGCGTTTTCGTGGCCAAGGAAGCGGGCGAAAGCACCGCCTACGCGCTGCACAGCCTCCAGGACGGCGGGGTAATGTTCATCGGCCCCGGCGTCAAAGTGTACGAAGGGATGGTGATAGGACAAAATTCACGGGATAACGATTTGGTGGTCAATCCCTGCCGGTTCAAGAAACTCACCAATATGCGCACCAAGGCGGCGGAAGACGCGCTGGTGCTCACCCCGGCGCGCCAGATGTCGCTTGAGCAGGCGATTGAGTACATATCGCCGAACGAACTGGTGGAAATCACGCCGAAGTCCATCCGCCTGCGCAAAAAGATACTGGTAAGCCACCTGCGCAAACGTTCCGAACGTCCCGACATGCCCGAGGACGAAGCCGAAGATTAACCATTTTCCCACTGGTTCCGCATAACTTTTTTAGCGTAATCCTCCCAATACAAATGCCGCTTGAATGTGTTGAAAGCTGTTGCTTTTTCTTGTACCATTCTTTTAGACAACGCGCATGTTTCGTTGAATAACCTCCCATACGGGAGGATGCTCATAACCGGGTGGGAAAAACAGTTTTCCACTAATATGCTCCCGCAAGGGGGCAGGGCGATATTGCTTTGGGTTATCCTTATGGCTCAGGTGGTGTCGCCCGATTTTCAGGAAATACCGCATTGAGCTTAAGAGCCTGTTTGAAGTCTCTCTTTCGTCGCGAAAGCGGCGATTTTGGCCTGAGACGCAGCGGGCTGAGGCGAGCAGGCCTGTAGGCCTGTAAGCCGAAGAGCCGCGAAGTATCAGGGCAAAAGCGCCGCTTGCAGCAGAATACGGAGACTTCAAACAGGCTCCGATAAAAGGTGAGGGAATAAAAATGCTCAGAAGAGTATCAGTTTATCTGGCGGCAATGCTTTCCTGCGGCGCGGCGTTTGCGCAATGCGGCAGCCCGTCCGGCGTTGCGGGGCAGATGAAATGGCTGACCCCATCCATGAAGTACTGCGATGGCGCAAACTGGGTTTCCATGAGCAGCGGCACCCCCGGCGGTTTTAACGGTTATGTCCAATTCAACAATTCAGGCGACTTCGGCGGCGACAGCGGTTTGTTTTGGGACAACGCCGCCAAACGCCTCGGCATAGGCACCACCGTGCCGGCGCAGAAACTCGATGTGGCTGGAAAAATAAACTTCAACACAAGCGGCCAGAACGCCACTATAAATAACTATCACGGGGCGAATTCCGACGGCTACAACATTTTCATCGGCGACGGCGGGCAGAGCAGCGACGGCGAGTCGGGAGCGACATACAAAGGAGGATATAACACGTTTGTCGGTATGTCGGCCGGCTATTACAACACTACCGGATACTACAATACCTTTATCGGCCTGAATGCCGGCAAGAACAACGACACTGGCACTACCAATACTTTTATCGGCATACAGGCCGGCATAAGCAACACTTCCGGAGCCAATAACGCCGCTATCGGTAGTAATGCCGGATACTTTAACACGACCGGATATGACAACACTTTCGTGGGTTACTACGCCGGTGTATATCAGGCGGACGGAGCAAACCATCTTGAAACAGCCCACGATTCGGTTTATATAGGCGCTCTCGCCAGAGGCTACAACAACAGCGACAATAACAGCATAGTTATCGGCGCGAGCGCGATAGGCATAGGCGCGAATACGGTAGTGCTTGGCAACGGCAGCATTCTTACTACGGCGTTGAAGGGCAACGTCGGCATAGGCACCACCGCTCCCGCGACGAGACTGCATGTATCGGGCGGCGATTTGCAGGTTGGCGGCGCGACGGCGAGCACGATAGCGGCTTCCGGCTACATCACTCTGCCCGCTATTGCCCAGCCCACTGGTTCAGCCGGACGCATATACTACGACGCCACCTCGTCCAAACTGCGCGCGTATAACAGCGCGTGGAACGACCTGTTGCTTTCCAACAGCGCAATACCCGTGAGCATGGTGGACCTGTCAACGGTAGCGACGCAGTTCGATGCTGTAACTACGGACACCAACGCGATAGCCGGCAACCTGACGACGGAAACCACGAACCGTGTCGCGGGTGACTTGGCGGTAGGCGTGACGACCGGCACGATAGCCGGCAACCTGACGACGGAAACCACGAACCGCGTAGCGGGTGACTTGGCGGTAGGCGTGACGACTGGCACGATAGCCGGCAACCTGACGACTGAAATTGCCAATCGCGTAGCGGGCGATTTGGCGGTAGGCGTGACGACCGGCACAATAGCCGGCAACCTGACAACAGAAACCGCGAACCGCGTCGCTGGTGATTTGGCAATAGGTGTTGCGACGGGCACGTTGGTTGGCGGTTCCGGCACGGCGAGTTACGTTCCAAAATTCACGGCAGCGCGGACACTTGCCAACTCACTTATCTATGATAACGGCACCAATGTCGGCATAGGCACGGACAGCCCCGGAAACTACGCCCTGGATGTAAAAGGATTATCAAGCCAGGCAGGGCCGTTGCGTCTGCTGACCGGGATATCAAGCCAATATGTTGACGTGGATGTAAACGGAGGCGTCCGGCTGTTCGATGGAAATGTATACCGCGCCCAGCTTGTATCCGAGACCGGCAGTGTCGGACTTGGCACCGGCATTTCCGCCAATTACAAGTACGCCGGCGGCCTGTCGTTTAAAACGAGCGGCGGGAAGGAATCCATCCTTTCCGGCGGCGCCGGTGCGCTTGCCGAGGGGGCCTTCGCCTTCTTCGTGGAAGACAAAGCCACGCCGAAACTGGTGATCAGGAACAACGGAAAAGTCGGCATCGGCACCGATGTCCCCTCATCCACTCTGGACGTAAACGGCGACGCGCAATTCGGCAGCGGGGCGACAAAGAGCACATTCACCGCCGCCGGAGTCCTTCAGGCCGGCGCGACCGGCGCGTCCACTTACGGCGTGGACATATCGTCGGGATTGCTGGTGCGGGCTGGCAACGTCGGCATAGGGACGACGAATCCCGTGTATGATTTAACCGTGGTTAACCGGAGTGATTCGACCAAGCAAGCTTATTTTGATGCTTCCGGAACATGGGGTCCGCAGTTAAACCTGAAAAATTCAGTTGCGCAGACGACTTTATCCGGCTACGGAACCACTCCATATATGGGCACTGTTACCAATCACCCGTTTTATTTTGTCACCAACAATGCATATCGCTGGGGTGTAAGCGCGGCGGGGGGAATTGCATTCGGAGGCACTTATTACAACGTTGATCCAGGTGTAAATAATATGATAATTTCCGGCAGCGTAGGCATCGGGACCACCGTGCCGGCGCAGAAACTGGACGTGGCTGGAAAAATAAACTTCAACACAAGCGGACAGAACGCCACTATAAACAACTACTACGGCGCGGATTCCGTCGGCAACAACATCTTCATCGGCGACGGCGGGCAGAGCAGCGTCGGCGCGTCCGGTCAGACATATAAAGGGGCCTCGAACACGTTTGTCGGTGTGGGAGCTGGTTATGCCAACACTACCGGATACCAGAATACCTTTATCGGTTTGCAGGCCGGCAATGTCAATAACACTGGATTCGCCAATACTTTTATCGGTCTCCAAGCCGGCGCGTCCAACACTTCCGGACTCCAGAACATCGCTCTCGGCGTGGGTGCCGGATTGTATAACTCGACGGGATATAACAACCTCTTCATAGGCCTCTTCGCTGGCACGCGGCAGGCGGACGGAACCGCACTTCTTCAAACCGCCCACGATTCGGTTTATATAGGCAATAGCGCCAGAGGCTACAGCAACAGCGACAATAACAGCATAGTCATCGGCGCAAGCGCGATAGGCATAGGCGCGAACACGGCTGTATTGGGCAGCGACAGCATAGTGACTACGGCGTTGAAGGGGAACGTCGGCATAGGCACGACGGTTCCGGGCGCGGTGCTGGACGTAAACGGCGCGGCGCAATTCGGCAGCCTGCCGACGAAGAGCACGTTTACCGCCACCGGAGTCCTGAAAATCGGCGCGACCGGCGCGTCCACTTACGGCGTGGACATATCGTCGGGATTGCTCGTGCGGGCCGGCAGCGTGGGTATAGGCACCGCGTCGCCTTCCCAGATGCTGGAAGTGAACGGCACCGCCAAGATGACAGATATAATCCTCACCTCGGACCGCAGGATGAAAACGGATATCGCGTCGCTCGACGGACGGTCGGCGCTGGACAGGATAATGAAGCTCAAGCCGGTGTCCTTCCGCTGGAAAACCAGCCATCTGCCGGACATGGGCGTTATCGCTCAGGATTTGCAGCAGATATTCCCGGACCTGGTAATCACCAACCCGGACGGGATGTTGTCCGTGCGCTCGATGTCCCTCATATCGCCCGTAATCGCCGCCCTGCAGGAACTGGAAGCCCGCAACCGCGCGCTGGAGGCCAAAGTGAAGGCGCTTGAGGCTGACCGCGCGCGCATAGACAGGCTGGAGCAGGAAAACAAGGAAATAAAAGCCGCCCTCGATTCCATCCGCCGCCGCGTTGACGCAAAATAATAGACTTCTTGCATAACCCATGTCCCCAATTCGTCATTAACGAATTGGGGACATGGGTTAGTGTTGACTTCCGTTCGGCGCAATTTGTTCTGGAATTTGTAGAATGAGGCTGGCATTATTATGCGCCGCGGAACTTGCGCGGCTCCGCTTCAAGGAGAACATGGCTTATGTACGACAGTCTAAAAAAGTCCGACCCTGAAATTTACGCCGCGGTGCGCGGCGAGGTGCTGCGCCAGCAGCACAAACTGGAGCTTATCGCCTCGGAAAACTGCGTCTCGCTGCCGGTGCTCGACGCGCAGGGCTCCGTCCTCACCAACAAATACGCGGAAGGCTATCCCGGCAAGCGCTATTACGGCGGCTGCGAGCATGTGGACGTGGTCGAAAAACTCGCCATCGAGCGCGCAAAAAAACTTTTCGGCGCGGAGCACGCCAACGTCCAGCCGCATTCCGGCACTCAGGCTAACATAACCGCCTACCTTTCCCTTATCAATCCCGGCGACACGGTGCTGGGGCTTAACCTCTCCCACGGCGGGCATCTTTCGCACGGGCATCCGCTCAACTTTTCGGGCCGCTATTTCAAGATAGTAACCATGAACGTCAGCAAAGACACCGAACTGATAGATTATGACGAAACCGCCAAACTCGTCGAAAAAGAGCGGCCAAAACTCATCATGGCCGGCGCGTCCAACTATTCGCGGATATGGGACTGGGCCCGGCTCAAAAAAATGGCCGACGAGTGGAAGGCGTTCCTTGTGACCGATGTGGCGCATTACGCGGGGCTCATCGCGGCGGGACTGTATCCCTCGCCGGTGGGACTGGCGGACGTGGTTACCACCACCACTCATAAAACGCTGCGCGGGCCGCGCGGCGGGCTCATCCTCTCCAAGTCGGTTTATTCCAAAACGATAGACCGCACCAACTTCCCCGGCAATCAGGGCGGGCCGCTGATGCACGTCATCGCCGGCAAGGCGGTCTGCTTCGGCGAGGCGTTGAAGCCGGAGTTCAAAACATACCAGCAGCAGGTTATGGCGAACGCCAAACGGCTGGCGAAAGAGTTGCAGGACAGAGGTTACCGCATCGTCGCCGGCGGCACGGACTGCCACCTTTTCTCCGTGGACCTGCGCGCCAAGGCCATCACCGGAAAAGACGCCGAAAAAGCGCTCGACAAGGCCGGCATCACCGTAAATAAAAACACCATCCCCTACGACCCCCAGACGCCCATGGTGACCAGCGGCATCCGCGTCGGCACGCCCGCCGTCACCACGCGCGGCATGAAAGAAGACGACATGGCGCAAATCGCGCAGTTCATGGACGACGCGCTCATGCACAAGGATGACGAGATGTACCTCGCCGCCGTCGCCGAAAAAGTGACCGCGTTCTGCGGCAGGTTCCCGCTTTATCCGGGTTTCGAGAATTGAATCATGGCCAAACTTAAAACCCCGATTAAATTGGGCGTAATAGGCGGCAGCGGGCTTTACGCGATAGACGAACTTGAAGACGTCCGCGAAGTAAAAATAAAAACGCCTTTCGGCGCGCCGTCGGACGCGATTATAACAGGCACTTTATCCGGCGTGGCCGTGGCTTTCCTGCCGCGCCACGGGCGCGGGCACCGGAGACTGCCGTCCGAGATTCCGCAGCGCGCCAACATCTGGGCGCTCAAATCGCTCGGCGTGGAAACCGTGATAGGCGTCAGCGCGGTGGGTTCGCTTAAAGAGAAACTCGCGCCCAGGGATTTCGTGTTTCCTGAACAACTGGTGGACGAAACCAAAGGCCGCGTCTCCACGTTTTTCGGGGGCGGCATAGTGGCGCATGTGGGTTTCGCGGAGCCGTTCTGCAAGAATATCTCAAAACTGTTGTTCAAGCGCGCCAAAGCGCTGGCCATAACGTCGCATTACGGCGGCACGCTGGTCTGCATGGAAGGGCCGCAGTTTTCCACCAAAGCCGAATCCGGCTATCACCGCAGGATGGGCTATTCCATAATCGGCATGACAGCCGTGCCGGAGGCCAAGCTGGCCCGCGAGGCGCAGATGTGCTACGCGGGCGTGTGCCTTGTCACCGATTACGACGTGTGGAAGGAAGGCGAGGAAGTCTGCACCAACGCGGTTGTCGAAACCATGCGCCACAACACCGCCGCCGTCCGCCGCCTGCTGGCGGATGTCGTCCCCCGGCTTGCCGCCGCGCCGCGCAACTGCAAATGCGGCTGCGCCCTTGAAGGCGCAATCCTGACCGACCGCAAATACATCCCCAAAAAGACCGCGCAAAAACTGAAGCTGATAACCGGAGATTTGACTTGAGTTGCGTGGGGCGATAAATGAAATCTCTGGATATTGATTTTTTGAACAGGCAGTCCATCCCCATTGAAATGGGAGGACTGCTGCAAAAGCTCGGCGAATACAAAGGGCATCAGGATTTATTCCGGCACCAAACCCCGCAAGTTCTGGAAACGCTTAAACAAACCGCCATAATCGAAAGCACGGAATCATCAAACCGCATTGAAGGCATCACCGTGCCTGCCGGACGGTTCAGGGAACTTATGGCGCAATCTCCCAGGCCGAAAGACCGTTCGGAAGCGGAAATACTCGGCTACAGGGAGGCGCTCTCGGCTATTCATGCCCGGCCCGAAACATTTGCCATTGACGAAAAAACCATACTTGAACTGCATAAACGGATTTACGCGAAGACCGATATTCCTGCCGGCCAATGGAAAAAGCGCGATAACACCATCGAGGAGAAACTTGCGGACGGGCGCTGGATAACACGGTTCAAGCCCGTTTCAGCCGGGGAAACGCCTTATTATATGTCGGAACTATGCAGCCGTTTCAACAGGTTATGGGATAAGCGGCAAGTCAGCCCGCTCATACTCGTTCCGGCGTTTGTTTTGGACTTTCTCTGCGTTCATCCTTTCACCGACGGTAACGGGCGCGTGTCGCGGTTGTTGACGGTGCTGCTGTTGAATCAGGCGGACTATTCCGTGGGCCGGTATCTCAGCATAGAGCGGCTTATTGAGGAATCAAGAGAAACCTATTACGAGGCGTTGCAACTTTCGTCTCAGGGCTGGCATGAAGGAAATCACAGGCTCAGGCCGTGGTGGGAGTACTCGCTAGGCATTCTGATAGGAGCGTATCAGGAATTTGAGAAACGTGCAGGGTCTATAGCCAATGCGCGCGGCGCGAAAACCGCCATTGTCGAAAATGCGATAAACAATTTTTCTTCCACATTCAGTATTTCGGATATTGAGCGCGCCTGTCCTGCCGTAAGCCGCGAGATGATAAGGGTTGTGCTCAATCGCCTTCGCAAAGAGGGATTGGTCTCATGCAAGGGAACAGGGCGGGGCGCTCTTTGGGAAAAACGTGGTAACAATTTGCCTAAACGTGGTAATTAATATGGTAATATCTTGGTAACCGGTTCGCGGCCTTGTTGCCCGCTGGTATTTATATTAGAATAGGGTTACTGTATTCGGGCTGAAAAGCTGCGGAAGCTGGTTTCTATGGCCATAAAAACTAAGGCGCGCGTCAGGCGCGGCGGTATCTCAAAGCAGCGGGAAGCGGCGCTGATAAGGGCCGCCATAAAGGCGCGCGAAGGCGCGTACTGCCCTTATTCCAACTATAGGGTGGGCGCAAGCGTATTGGGCGCTTCCGGCAGGATATACACCGGCTGCAACGTGGAGAATTCCTCCTACGGGCTTACAGTGTGCGCCGAGCGCGTGGCTATTTTGAAAGCGGTAAGCGAAGGCGAGCGCGAGTTGAAGGCCGTTTGCGTGGCCGCCAAAAGCGCGCGGCCCTGCGGCGCGTGCCGGCAGGTTATGGCGGAATTCCTGCCGATGGATTCCCCTGTCATAATCGTCAATCTGGAGCCGGAAGACAGGCCGGTTGTCCTGCGCGCCGCACTAGCAAAAATACTGCCGATGGCTTTCGACCCCGCGGACGCGGGACTGTGACTATTTGGAGGATTATGGATATCAAAACCGTGAGCGACATCGCAGGCTGGATGAAAACCACCGATTTGGCCGAAGTCGTCTACAAAAAAGACGGCGACGGCTTCGAGCTGCGCACCGAGGACGCGCCCGTGCGCGCCGATATTCCCTCCTGCTCGCTGGAGCCGGTGGCCTCGCCCGCCGTGGGCGTGTACCGCTGCGCCGAGGCCGGCAAGTCGCGTGCGTTCAAGGAAGGGCAGGCCGTGGCCTGCGGCGAGGAACTGGGCTATGTCGAGATGTCCGGCCAGAAAAAACCGGTCGCGGTTTCCGCCAAAGGCATACTGCGCGTCATCTGCATAGACGACGGCAAGCCCGTGCAATACGGCCAGCCGCTGTTTTTCATAGAGCCGCAATAGACTTACCGCGATATGAGGCAAAAGCCGTGATTTTGGTCCCCGTGGTTATTAGGGGGCAAATCTAAAAGCGGCCCGCTATGCCCAGTCACCATATAAAAATCCGCTGCCTCGGCTGCGGCTACGAGCCTCCCGGTGCTGTCGAAAGCTGCCCGCGCTGCGGCGGCGCCACGGCCAAAATCTGCGGCAAATGCGGCTTCGCCAATGCCGTGTCCAAAAATTTCTGCGACGGCTGCGGCGAGCCTGTCGGCACCAACGCGGCCTGGCGGCCCGGCACGCCCCCTCTCAACGCCCGGCGCAGGACCAACCACTCCAGAATGACGGCCAAGAACACCGCCTGGCGCGCCGCCCGGCAGACCGCCAAGCTGACCCGCAAGTTCAACGACACCATAGACGGATTCAAAAGCAAACACCCCGTAAGCTGGAAAATCATACTGCTGATTGTCCTGCTTGCGGCGGCGGCGGGGCTTGCGGTGGTGGCGGCTTACGTTTTCGTCGCGCCGAGAATACCGGATTATAAACTGCTCTCCGCGGCGAAGCAGTATCTCCGCGACATGTCCGCCGGCGATTACCGCAAGGCTTACGCGCTGCTTTCCCGGCCTTCGCTCGAGGTTTGCACGCAGGAGGAGTTTGAAACAGTCTCGCGGGCGGAAAACAAAAACGCCTGGGAATTCGGCGATTTGTCTGTGACGCGGCTCAATAACGACTACGCGCTCGTCAGGTACCACAAACGCGAAGGCGGCGGGCCCTGGTCCAGCGATTACCTTCCGCTCGTCAGCGAGGACGGCGGCTGGGCGCGGCCCTATATTCAGAACATGTTCCTGCGCGTGGACGACGCCCTCGCCAAAAACGATGCTTCCGCCGCGCTGATGTGGGCGCAGCGCATGAATCTGATAGACCCGCTGGACCCGCGCGCCCGCGGATACCTCTGCCGCGCGCAGTATGCCATGAAGCGTTATAAAGAGGCGGCTGCCGCGTGCGCCGGAATGCTGGACAGCCTGCCGGCCTACCCCGCCACGTTCAGCGCCCAGGCGCTCCTGAATTTCCGCTACACCCTTGCGGAAAGCTACAGGAACGCCGGCCTCGGCTCGGACGCATTGCTGGAGTATGCGGCCGTTCTCTCTCAGCCCGACGCTCCGGCGGACAGCAGGTGCGGCTCCCGCCTGTCCCGCGCGAGGATTTACGTCGGCACGCGAAATTACGAGGCGGCGCTTCAGGAAACCCTCGCCGCGCAGAGCGACTGCCGGACTCCGCAGTCCAAAGACGAGGCCGCGCTCTATCTGCGCGTGCTCAACGGCTCCGCGCAGGACGCCGCGGTGCAACTCGCCAAAAATTTCAGGCGCTCGCCGTCCGAGCCGCCGCTGTCGCAGGTATGGAAGGAGAAGCAGACCCGCTCTTACAAAACCCTCAAACTCAGGAAGTATCCCGAAAACAAATGGCTGGGCATCCACCTCTCCGGTCCGTTTTACCGGGTGGTGGTGCGCCAGGAGGGCGGGCGGGACCGCGCCAACAGGCCGCTTGCGCCGCTGGATCTGGCCAGGTTTCGGGTTGACGCCTGGTTGGGAACGGCCGCGCCGGAAAATCCGCAATGATACGGAGGCAGTCAAGATGAAAACTTTCAAAAAAGTCCTTATAGCAAACCGCGGCGAAATCGCGCTGCGCATCATCCGCACTCTGCGGGAGATGGGCATAGGCTCCGTGGCGGTGTATTCCGAGGCGGACCGCTCCAGCCTGCATGTCGGCGAAGCCGACGAGGCCGTCTGCATAGGCGCGGCTCCGGCGCGGGAGAGCTATCTCGACCTCAACGCCGTCATCGCGGCGGCGAAACTGTCCGGCGCGGACGCGGTGCATCCGGGCTACGGTTTTCTGTCCGAGAACGCGGAATTTTCGCGGCAGGTTTCGGCGGCGGGGCTGGTATTTATCGGCCCGGGGCCCGAGGCGATAGCGCAGCTCGGCTATAAATCCACGGCGCGCGCGCTGGCTGTTTCGCACAATGTTCCCGTAACGCCCGGCACCAAAAGCTGCGTGGATAAAAATTTCCAGCGCGAAGCCGAGGCCGTCGGCTATCCGCTGATGATAAAAGCCGCCGCCGGCGGCGGCGGAAAGGGCATGCGCATAGTGCGCGAGCCCGAATCGCTTCAGCACGAATTGCAAATGGCGCAGAACGAAGCCAAAGCCGCGTTCGGCGACGGCAACGTCTATTTCGAGCGCTACATCGAAGCGCCGCGCCACGTCGAAATCCAGATGGCGTCGGACTCGCACGGCAAGGTGGTAGCCTTCCCCGAGCGCGATTGTTCCGTGCAGCGCCGCCACCAGAAGCTGGTCGAGGAGTCTCCCTCGCCGGCGGTGGACAACAAGCTGCGCGAGCGCATGTCCGAGGCGGCGGTGCGGCTGGTTAAGGCTTCCGGCTATACCGGCGTCGGCACCGTGGAATTCCTGCTGGAGCCGGGCGGAAATTTCTACTTCATGGAAGTCAACACGCGCCTTCAGGTTGAGCATCCTGTCACGGAATGGGTTACCGGCCTCGATTTGGTGCGCGAGCAGATAATCATAGCGCAGGGCGGGCATGTAAGCGTGGATCAGTCCCGCGCGCTGAAAATCAACGGCCACGCCATAGAGCACCGCATCAACGCCGAAGACCCGGACAATAATTTCGCCCCCAACTGCGGCACGGTCTCCGAGTGGCAGCTGCCCGGCGGGCCGGGCGTGCGCGTGGACTCGCATATCTACGCCGGCTACACCATTCCCAGCTATTACGACAGCCTGATGGCCAAGCTGATAGTGTGGGCGCCGGACCGCGCGATGGCGCTCGCCAGAAGCCGCCGCGCGCTTTCGGAGTTCCGCGTCGGCGGGATTAAAACCACCATCCCCTTCCATCTGCGCGTGCTGGAAAATCAGGAATTCACCAGCGGCAGATTCGATACCGGCCTGCTCGCCAGAATGACGGAACAAGCCAAAGTCCGATGAAATCCTCCGCTAAAATAAGCGCGCTCAAATCGCTGCTGCGCTGGCGCGCGCAATGCCGCCGCGCCGGGCTGCGCGTGGTTTTCACCAACGGCTGTTTCGACATACTCCACAGCGGACATGTGCGCATGCTGGAAGCGGCCCGCGCTAAAGGCGACAGGCTGATAGTGGGGCTTAACTCCGACGCTTCGGTGAAGCGGCTCAAAGGCACCTCGCGTCCGGTCAACAGCCAACCGGACCGCGCAGCCGTCCTCGCCGCGCTGGAAGCGGTGGACAAGGTCGTCATATTCAGCGAGGACACCCCGCGCGAAATTTTAAGCAAAATCCGCCCCGACGTGCTGGTCAAAGGCGCCGATTACAAGACGCATGAAATCGCCGGAGCCGAGTTCGCCGGAAAAGTGGTCCGCATCCCGCTTGTGAAGGGCAAATCCACCACTGCCGTTATAAAAAAACTGTCGAGTGGTGATTGTATGGAAAAAATGAAATGACACAGGAGAATAAAAATCCCTTGGCTGAAGTTTTTGGTTTTCCGATAGCCAACCAGTCAAAAGAGGCGAAACGTTATCGAAATCTACGCTTATACCCGTTCAATAACAAAGTCCCGTCTTGCACCAAAGATAAAGCCAACAATCCTCTGGGCGTCTGTTCTATATTTGACGGGAATAAGCCCACAATAACATGCCCGATACGGTTTCGTGAAGATTGGCTTATAGCGGAGAATGCGGCCAGCTTTTTCTTCCCTCCAAATGCTTTATGGACTTCTTTAACCGAAGTCAGACTGAACGATAAGTACGATAAAACCGCAGGCAATATAGACATGATGCTTGTGTCATATGATGCAAACGGCAAAATCAAGGATTTCGGCGCATTGGAAGTGCAGGCGGTTTATATTTCCGGCAATGTGAGAAATCCATTTGAACGCTATATCGAAAATCACGCAAGATTGACAAATTTGGACTGGAGCAAAGAGCGTAATTATCCTAATCCTGATTATCTTTCCTCTTCCCGCAAGAGACTTGCCCCGCAGCTTCTATACAAGGGTGGAATATTGAATAAATGGGGTAAAAAAAGCGCCGTAGCTCTCCACTCCAGTTTTTTTGATACACTTCCGCTTCTGCCCGAAATCCTGCCCGCGCAGGCAGATGTGGCATGGCTGATATATGATTTAATACCAAACAAAAGAACGGGGAAGTTTCAACTCGCAAAGCAGAGAACTGTTTACACCAAATTTGAATCCGCTCTGGCAAAAATTACTGTGGCTGAGGCGGGACCTGTAGACAAATTTGTGGCGCATTTGCAGGAAAAACTCGATGAAAAGCTGGAAACGGCTCCTAATAACAGGACGATTGCGGAAGTGCCGGAGACAGAACCATGAACGGCGGTTTTTTATTCAATCTTCCGGCATGCGTCTCCGTTCCGCCGCAAGCTAAGCGCGTTGTCAACGTGGCTTCTATTCCTCAACGCAGCCCTTTCAGATACCCTGGCGGGAAAACATGGCTTGTGCCGACCATCCGTCAATGGTTAGCCAGCTTGCGGTGCAGACCCGCTTGCATGGTTGAGCCATTTGCCGGCGGCGGCATAGTTTCGCTTACCGCTGTTTCCGAAAATCTGACCGCCCGCGCCATAATGGTGGAAATAGACGAAGAAGTTGCGGCTGTGTGGAAAACGATATTGAATGGCGGAGCCAAATGGCTGGCCAGGCAAATTTTGCTGTTTGAGTTGACGCCGGAAAATGCGAGACGGATTCTTGAATCCACTGTTTCATCCGAGAAAGAAAAAGCGTTCAACACAATTCTGAAAAACAGGATATCGCATGGCGGCATATTGGCGAAAGGCGCCGGTTTTATAAAAAACGGCGAAAGCGGGAGGGGCATCAACTCAAGATGGTACCCTAAAACGTTGAGCAACCGGATTGAAACCATAAACCATTTGCGGGACCGCATTACTTTTATCGAAGGCGATGGCATCAAAATCATTGAGGAATATAAGGACGACTCCAATTGCGTATTTTTCATAGACCCGCCGTATACAGCGGGCGGCAAAAAAGCGGGTACACGGTTGTATAAGCATTCCGAACTGGACCATGAAAAACTATTCGCGGCAGTTGTGAAAATAAAAGGCGATTTTTTGATGACCTACGACGACGCTGTCGAAATCAGGGGATTAGCCAAAAAACACGGTTTTCCTGTTCAAACCGTTCCCATGAGAAACACGCACAATACGGTAATGCACGAATTGCTGATTGCGCGGAACTTCAACTGGTTGGATAACTAAACTCCGTTCCTGCCGCCGTCTTCTTCCCCGTACGCGCGCAATATTTTCTATAATTCAGGGTATGAACGCCGAGACAAAGGTCGGGCTGTTTTCCATTGCCGGATTCGCGCTGCTTGGCCTTGCCGTCTTCCTGCTCGGCGATTTTTCCTTCCGCCAGGAATATCCGCTTTACGTCGAGTTCAGGGACGTGGCCGGCCTGCCCGAAAAATCCACCGTGCGGCTTTCCGGCATGGAAATCGGCAAGGTCAAGGAAATCACGATGGAAGACAGCCGCGTCGTAGTGCGCGTGGCTGTGCGCAAAGGCGTGGTCATATACCGCGATTCCGTTTTCCAGATAGGCTCCACCAGCCTTATCGGCAGCAAGTACCTGCAAATAGACCAGGGCGCGCCTTCCTCGGGCGTTATCGCCGAAGGCGCGCGCCTGCGCGGTTCCAACACGCTGCCGCTGGACCGCATGCTCACCTCCACGCTCGGCAGCATGCAAAAACTAATAGACAGCGTCAACCAGAACGGCGACATGGGGCGCAGCCTCGTCAAAACGATGGAGAATCTGCGCCAGCTTACCGCCAATCTCAACGAGCTGATAGTTACAGTCCAGCCCCGCGTGGAAAACTCGATGGCCAACGCCGAATCGGTTTCCAAACGGCTGGACAGCCTTATCGCCAAGGCCGACCAACTGATGGACAAAATCAACGGCGGGCAGGGCATGGTGGGCGCGCTGGTGAGCGACCCCAAGATGAAAGAGGACGTCAAGGAAACCATGGCCAACGTCAAGGAAGCCAGCGGCAAGGCCAGGGACATACTGGGCCGCGTGGGCGGCTTCAAGGTTTACTGGCGTTACACCGACCGCTACTCCCCGTCCGCCGACACCTCGCGCAGCGATTTCGGCATGAAAATCGCGCCGCGCGACGGCAGATACTATTACCTCGGCCTTGCCAATCTGCGCAACAGCGCCGATTTCGTTGGGCCGCGGGACTACGAGGAAATCAACCGCATCGAGGCGCAGCTCGGCTGGGAAGGCGCAAATTACGACATATACGCCGGCCTCATACGCGGCGCGGGCGGCGTCGGCATGAAATACCGGCCGTTTCACGGCGTGGCGGGGCTTGAGCGCGTGTCGCTGGTGGGCGAGGCGACGGATTTTCTCAGAAACCGCAACATCAACGGGCGCAAATTCACGGGCCCCAGCTATAATTTGGGCGCGGAGGTGCGCGTCAACAGATTCGTCTCGCTGGGCGTGCGCTCGGCGGACATAAAAGGCGCGGGCGACATGGAATACACCGGCAGCCTCAAATTCGAGGACAAGGACGTGGCGTATCTGCTGGGGCTGGTGTCTCTTGGCACGATACGTTCGGGCGGCAACTGATGAAACTCAAAAGCGTCTACCGCTGCCAGGAATGCGGCTTCACTTCGCCAAAGTGGCTGGGCCAGTGCCCGGAGTGCAAGGGCTGGAGCACGCTCGCCGAGGAGGCCGCAGCTGTCGGCTCGCCGTCGAAAGAGCGGCGCTCCCTCACCGGATTCTCCTCGGAACTGGTTACGCTCGACAAGGCCGTCTCGCAGGACCAGACACGCATCGCCACCGGCATGGCGGAGCTGGACCGGCTGCTGGGCGGCGGGCTTATCGGCGGGCAGGTGGTGCTGCTGGCGGGCGCGCCGGGCATAGGCAAGTCCACGCTGACCATGCAGGCGGCGGGCTGCGCGGCAAAAAACATGAAGGTGCTTTACGTCACCGGAGAGGAGTCGCTCAACCAGGTGGGCTCGCGCGCGGCGCGGCTGAAAGTCTCCTCCAAAAACATTTTCCTTGTTTCCGAAAACGACCTGTCCAGAATAACCGAAGCGTACCACAAGGTGAAGCCGGGAATGCTCATAATAGATTCCATCCAGACCGTGTTCCACCCGGAATTCGCCGGCAGCCCCGGCACCGTCGGGCAGGTGCGCGAAAGCGCGGCGGAGTTATTGCGGCTTTGCAAATCCGGCGGCACGGTGCTGTTTCTGCTGGGGCACGTTACAAAAGAAGGCTCGCTGGCGGGGCCGAAGGTGCTGGAACATATCGTGGACACGGTGCTGTATTTCGACTCGGAGCGCCACAACCTGCTGCGCATACTGCGCGCTTACAAAAACCGCTTCGGGCCGACTTCGGAAATAGGAATATTCTCAATGGGCGAGGCGGGGCTGGAGCCGGTGGAGGATGCGGGAATGCTGTTTTCCTCCGCCGCGCGCGAGAAGCCGCTGAAAGGCCGGGCTTTCGCGATAGCCATGGAGGGCACCCGTCCCATAGCGGCGGAGATACAGGCGCTGGTTTCGCCGACGCGCTATCCGTTTCCCAGAAGGCTCGCCACCGGGCTGGACCTCAACCGCTGCCAGATACTGCTGGCGGCGATGGAGCGCCACCTCGGGCTCAGCCTTGAGAACAAGGACGTGTTCGTCACCGTGGCCGGCGGTATCCGCCTCGACGACCCGGCGCTGGACCTGGCGGTCTGCGCGGCGGTAATCGCCTCGGCCAGAGACGTGGCTATCAACTGGGAAAGCGTGTTTGTGGGCGAAGCCGGGATACTGGGCCAGGTGGCGCGGGTGCCGTGGCTGCCGGCCAGGCTGGCGGAGGCGGGCCGGCTGGGTTTCAAGCGCGCGTTCGTGCCGCCGCCCTCGGCGAAGGAAAACCTGCCCGCCAGCCCGCGGGCGGTTGCGATTGAAGACTTGGGCGGGCTCCTGACAGCCGTCGCCGGAGGCGCATCGCCGGCAAGGCGTTGACATTGTGCCGCGGTCCGTTAAGGGCCGCGGATTTAGCGGAGGTTATCATGCTGGTATGGATATTAAGGGCAACAGCGTTGTTGGGTTCGCCGGTCCTGGCATATTATTTTATTTCGCCGGACTGGAAAGGCGTGCTGGCCGGGGCCATAAGCGGCGCCGTGCTGGTGGCGATGGAGATGCTGCTGGAAAGCATAAAGCTGATGACGTTGATAATAGGCCTGGTCGGCGCGATTCTGAGCATATTCCTCACGAAACTGCTCGACTACATAGTGTTCCAGATAGACAGTCCCGGCCTTACGTTCCACTGGACCAGGTACCACATACTGACGCAGTTCCTGCTGCTGATGCTGGGCATAATACTGGCCATCAGAAAAGGGCCGGAGCTTGACGACCTCGACAAGGACATCACCGCCATCAACAAAAAGCGCGGCGGGGGCTTCAAGCTGCTGGATTCCTCCGCGATAATAGACGGCAGGATTATAGACATCTGCGACACGCATTTCCTGTCCGGCACGCTGATTTGCCCGCGTTTTCTGGTCAACGAACTGCACAGCCTGGCCGAGTCCCCCGACCAGCTCAAGCGCGCGCGCGGACGGCGCGGCCTCGACATTCTGGCGCGGCTGCAGGAGTCCAAGGAAATTCCGTTTCGCGTGCTCGACAAGGACGTGCCGGATATAGCCGATATAGACGCCAAGACGGTGCGCCTCGCACGCGAGCTGGGCGCGCAGGTGATAACCACCGACTTCAACATGCACAAGCTAGCTTCCCTGGAAGGCGTGACGGCGCTCAACGTCAACGACCTGTCCACCGCGTTAAAGCCGGTGGTGCTGCCGGGCGAGAACATGTCGCTTTTCGTGATGAAGGAAGGCAAGGAAAAAGAGCAGGGGGTCGGCTATCTCGACGACGGCACCATGGTGGTCGTGGAGGACGGCAGGCGCTGGATAGGCCGCCGCATAGAAGTGGCCGTCTATTCCATATTGCAAACCTCGGCGGGACGCATGATTTTCGCCAAGGCCAAATGGGATAACAAGCAGCAGCAGCAACAGGCGCAGCAGGAGCACGCGGCGCACGCCGCCGCGCAGGCGGAGGTGCGCCAGGCTCCCCAAGAGTAATGACTGTAAACCGCGCGCAAACGCATGACTGGGCCGCCGTCATAGCGGCGGGCGGCTCCGGCGTCCGCATGGGCGGGCCGAAGCAATTTCTGCCGCTGGCGGGGCGGCCGCTGCTGTTCCATTCGGTGTCGCTGTTTCTGGCCATGCCGGAGTTTTCGGACGTCATAGTCGTGACCGCGAGGGAAAATTTCGCCGCGCTGGAAAAGGAATTCGGCGGAAAAGTGAAACTGGCGCCGGCGGGAGCCACGCGGCTGGAATCGGTCAGAAACGGCTTCGCGCTGGCGCGGCGCAATCCGGTAATCGCCGTGCACGACGGGGCGAGGCCGCTTGTCACCGCGCAATTGACGCGCGAAGTCTGCGCCGCCGCGCTGAAAACAGGCGCCGCCGTCGCCGCCGTGGCGGTCAAAGACACTATTAAGTCCTCCGCCGACGGCCTGACGGTATCCGCCACGCCGGAACGCGCAAAGCTTTGGGCCGCGCAGACGCCGCAGTGCTACCGCCGTGAGGCGCTTGAAGAGCTGCTTTCCCGCTTCCCGGACGCGGGCGACGTGTCGGACGAATCGCAGTTGGCAGAGCGCGCCGGCATACCGGTGGCGCTGGTGCCGTCGTTTTACGGCAACATCAAAATCACCACTCCCGAAGATATTGTTCTGGCGGAGGCTCTTATGAATACTGAAAGGAAAACCGCCGTCGTCCCCGCGCAGCGCGTCGGTTTCGGCTACGATTTGCACCGCATGGTGGAAGGCAGGCCGCTCATTCTGGGCGGAGTGCATATTCCGCACAACAAAGGCCTTCTGGGCCATTCCGACGGCGACGTTGCGCTGCACGCGGTGTGCGACGCGGCGCTCGGCGCCATCGCGGCGGGGGAGATAGGCGTGTATTTTCCGCCTACGAATCTCACCATAATGGGCATCTCGAGCAAAGTCATCGCCGAAAAAACGCTGGAGGTGCTGGCCGGGCGCGGCGCCGAACTGGCGCAGATGGACGTCACGGTCGTCGCCGAGGAACCCAAGCTTATGCCGCATTACCAGGCGGTGCGAAAATCGCTTTCGGAAACATTCAGGCTGCCGCTTGATTGCGTAAGCTTCAAGGCCAAAAGCGCGGAGGGACTGGGCCCGATTGGAAAGGGCGAGGCAATGGAGTGCCACGCGGTCGTGGCAGTGAGAATAAAATGAGCCGTTTTTACGCGCTTTTGGCATGTGTTTGCGCGCTGGCGTTTTGCGCCTGCGCCGCGGTGCCACGGCTTGAAACTTCGGCGCCGGTCACGGCTCCCGCGCCCGAAGTGAAAGAGCCGCCGCGCTATTCGCGCGTCTACCAGATTTCTCCCTCGGCGGGCGACGCCGAGATAGCGGCTTTCTCCAAAACGGTTGAGGGCTGTTACCTGTCAGCCGCGGCGCACCGCCCGGGGGCTAAAATAAGCTACGGCCTGGCTCCGGCGGGCGCGGCAGTGCCGTTTTCCATGTCCCTGGTGGACTGCCTTTCCGGCGGCGACGGTTCGTCCGCCTGCGCCGACATGCTCAACTGCGTGGAGAAGAAGTATTTCCGCGCGAGGAAATAACCGATTATGCAGCTTTATAACACTCTGGCCAGAATGAAGCAGGAGTTCACGCCGCAAAAAACGGGCGAGGTTTCGCTATACACCTGCGGCCCGACGGTGTACAACTATGCGCATATCGGCAACCTGCGCACCTATTTGTTCGAGGACACGCTAAAGCGCGTGTTGCTCGCCGAGGGTTTGAAAGTCAAGCATGTGATGAACATCACCGACGTGGGCCACCTCGTCTCCGACGCGGACGAAGGCGAGGATAAAATGGAAAAAGGCGCGCGCCGCGAAGGCAAAAGCGCCTGGGACCTGGCCAGGCTGTATACGGAAGCGTTTTTCGCTGATTTCAAAAGCCTCAACTGCGTAATGCCGGACGTGCTCTGCCCCGCGACGGAACATATCGCGGAGATGATAGCGCTTGTGTGCAGGCTGGAGGAAAAGGGCCTCGCCTATAAAATTTCCGACGGGATTTATTACGACACCGCCAGGTTCCCGGGCTACAGCCGCCTCGCGGGAAAAAGCCATATCGAAGGCCTCAAATCCGGCGCGCGGGTGGAGTTCAACGCGGAAAAACGCAACCCCTCGGATTTCGCGCTCTGGAAATTCTCGCCGAAAACCGAAAAACGCCAGATGGAATGGGACTCGCCGTGGGGCGTGGGATTTCCCGGCTGGCATATAGAGTGCTCGGCTATGGCGATGAAATACCTCGGCGAAACCCTGGACATCCATTGCGGCGGCGTGGACCATATCGCCGTTCATCACACCAACGAAATAGCGCAGTCCGAAGCGGCGACGGGAAAGCCCTTCGCGCGGTATTGGGTGCACGGCGAATTTCTGATAGCCAAAAACGCGGAAAAAATGGCCAAATCCTCCGGCGAGTTCCTCACGCTTGATGTGCTTAAAAAGCGCAACTTCAGCCCGCTGGATTACCGCTATTTCAATTTCGGAGCGCATTACCGCACGCAGCTTGAGTTTTCGTGGGAGGGTCTCGAGGCCGCCGCCAAAAGCCGCGCCGCACTGAAAGAAAACGTGCTTTCGCTTCTGCAACAATGCGGCGGCAAAACCGGCGCGCCGGGCGACGGCGCGAATGCGGCGCTGGATAAATTCATGGCCGCCGCCACCGACGATCTGAATATCCCCGCCGCATTGGCGGTAGTGTGGGAAACCATGCGCGGCACTGCGGTGCCGCCAGCCGGCAAACTGGCCTTTCTCTCGGCGTCTGACAAGGTGCTGGGCCTCGACTTGCTTGCCGCCCCGGAACAGGCGGCGCTTGCGCCGGAACTGATGACGCTGGTGCATGAACGCGAAGCCGCGCGAAAGTCCAGGGATTTCGCCAGGTCGGACGTATTGCGCAAGCAGCTTGAGGAAAAAGGCGTTTTGGTAAAGGATACGCCGCTGGGCACGGTGTGGACTTTGAAGCGGCAGTCCTGAGAACCTGAAGTCCGCGCTCCGGTTTTTGTATAATGAGGCATGTCGTGTTCCCCGCGTATGGCGGGCGGTATGGTCGCGGAGACGAATTTTGAGGCGTTATCACGGAGGGTTGACATGAAAAACAGAATAGTTTTAGCGGCGCTTGCCGCGGCGGTGCTGGCCGCGGCGGCTTGCGCGCCGGGAAAATCGGTGAAATCAACGCCCGCGGCGTCCGAGAAGGTTGAAAACGTGACGACGCTTCCCGGCGGCACCATTCCCGCCGTGCCGGGCCTCAACGGCGAAAAACTCGACGAGGCGGCCATCCCCGAAGCCAATATCCGCGGCGGAGAGTTCGCCTCCGACCCCGAGCTGGAAAACGTCTATTTCGAGTTCGACAAATATTCCGTCTCCGACGCCGCGCGCGCCGCGCTGGAGAAAAACGCCGCCGCGCTCAAATCGCGCAAGGACAAGGACGTGCTCGTGGAAGGGCATTGCGACGAGCGCGGCACCATCGAATATAACATCGCCCTCGGACAGAAGCGCGCAAAGGAAATCCGCGAATATTACATGAGACTCGGCATACAGGGCGACACGATAACCACCATCTCGTACGGCAAGGAAAAACCGGCTTGCCAGGACCACACCGAAGAGTGCTGGTCCAGGAACCGCCGCGCCGAAACAAAACTGCGCCCGCGGGCGACGGCGGCGGCGCTTGCGAAGCAATAGAACAGGAGTTGCCCTGATGAGACGCTTTATGGTGATGGCGCTGCTCCCAGCGGCGCTCGTGCCGCTGACGGGCTGCCTCGCCACCGAGGCGCATCTCGACGATTTGCGGCGACAGATGAACGCGCTCAATTCCTCCATCAGCCAGATGCAGAAAAACCAGGCCGACATCAACGCCAAGATGGACACGCTCTCCCGCGATTTGACCTCGCATTCGGAGAACCTGCACGATTTCGACCGTGAACTTTCCAAAGTCTCCGCCAAACTCGACGATATCCAAACCGTGTTCGACACGCGGTTTTCGGACCTCGGCAGGAACATAAAGGGCCAGCTCGACGAGTCGAAGAAGCGCGAGGACGCCGCCGTGCGCGCCGCCGACGAAACCGCCCGCGCCCTGCTGCCCAGCAAGGTTTACGGCGACGCCTACGCGCTGCTGCTCAAAAAAAATTACGAGCGCGCGGCGCAGGGGTTTTCGGCCTATCTCGAAAAATTTCCCAATGGCGAGTTCGTGGAAAGCGCGTACTATTACATGGGCGACGCCTACTGGTCCCTCGGCGGCTGGAAGGATTCCGCCGTGGCCTACGCCACCGTGCTGCAGAAGTTTCCCGCCAGCCAGTTCACGCCGGCGGCGCGGCTGCGCTACGCGCAGTGCCTGCTAAAGCTGGGCGGCGATAAAAAAGAGGCGCAGACCTATCTCCAGTCCATAGTGCGCGATTATCCCGATTCGCAGCAGGCGCGCCTCGCGCAGGATTACCTGCGCGACGCCGTCGCCCCCGCCGCGAAAGCGCCCGCTAAAAAATGGCAGCCCGCCGCGAAGCATTCCGCCAAAAAGCAATGAGTTTCATTTCCGGGACGGTGAAACCGGCAGTTTTAGCGTTTTTAACCGTTTTGACTCTCGCCCCTGCGGCGTGCGCTGCGGATATTTATATCGGCGTGGCGGGCGGCGCGGACGAAGGCAGGATAAAGCTCGGTTTGCGGCCTTTCGAGGCTGAGCGCGCCGGCGTGGCCGACGACGCGGCGGAGGCGGCCAAATTCCACGAAATAATCCGCGCCGATTTGCTGTACTCGCGCTATTTTTCCGTGCCCGACGCCGCGGCGCCGGAAGACTCCAAAAAACTCAAAAAAATCCTCGCCGCCTGGGAAAAAACCGGCGTCAGGTATCTGGTAACCGGCACGGCGGCGAATCTCGGCAATCTGTGGACGCTGACGGCCAGGGTCTACGACCTTGCCTCCGGTGAGGCCGTGGTGGAAAAATATTACAAAGGCGAACCCGCCAGCCTGCGCCGCGCGGCGCATCTGTTCGCCGACGAAGTGGTCTGGCGCATCACCGGCAAAAAAGGCATCGCCCACACCCGCATAGCATTCGCAAACGACAGTTCGGGCAGCAAGGAAATCTATCTCGCCGATTACGACGGGCAAAGCTTCCTCCGCCTTACAAGCGACAAAAGCATCTCCCTTTTCCCGCGCTGGTCGCCGGACGGGATGAAGCTTTATTACACCACCTGGCGTTACCGCAACCCTGACGCTTTCGAGATAGATTTGCAGGCGCGTACGGTAAAGCCGGTGTCCTTCGCTCAAGGACTTAATATCCCCGACGGCGTTTCGCCGGAGGGGGACAAGCTGGTGCTCACGCTTTCGCGCAACAACAACCCCAGCATCTATGAGATGGATTTGGCCAGCAAGGAGCTAAAACGCCTCACCCGCTCCTACGGAGTGGACAGCTCAGCGGCCTATTCGCCCGACGGCAAATTCATCACCTTCGTGTCCGACAGAAGCGGCAATCCGCAGGTTTATATTATGGAACTAGCCACCGGAAAACCGCAGCGTCTGACCCGCCTGAACTGGTGCGACACTCCGCGCTGGTCCCCGAGCGGCGACTGGATAGCGTTCGCGGGCCGCGCCGAACGCAAAGACCCGATGGACATATTCCTGGTGGACATCACTGGCGGCCAGTTGCGCCAACTGACGCGCGACGCCGGCTCCAACGAAGACCCCACCTGGTCCCCCGACGGCAGGTTTATAGCCTTCACCTCCACGCGCGACGGCAAAGACGAGCGCCGCATCTACGTAATGGACGCCGACGGCAGCGCCCCCCACGCAATCTCAAATCTCACCGGCAAATCCTACACCCCCGCCTGGGGGCCATAATAAAGCGTTTTGCGAAACCGCCGTCGTTGTTCTTTAGCCGAATTCAGGACGCGATGCCGTTCGTTTCCGACGCGGGCGGACTGGCGGGAGCCTGGGGCGGAACGGTTATGCCATAAATCGAGCCGACTATGTGCAGCAGTTTTTTATCGCTGGGATAAATAACCATGCTCACCGCTTTCTGCAGCGACACCCAGCGCACTTCGTCTATCTCCGCGGTGTCGGGCTTTCCCGTTTTCGACAGGCTGCGCATCAGGTACCACTGCACGGCTTTATGCACGAAACCATGGTTTATGGTGAAACCGTAGCGCACGCGCAGCAGCGGCCTTATAATCGAACAGCGATAGCCGGTTTCCTCCTCCACTTCGCGCAGCGCGGCCTGACGCGGGCTTTCGCCGGGCTCGAGATGGCCCTTCGGAAAAGTCCAGACCCGTTTGTTGCGCAAGCTCGTCACCCGCACCAAAAGCACGCGGTTTTCATTGACGACGACACCTCCGCAGGAAAATTCGGCAGCCATATCGCATCAGCCTTGCGCCTTCTCCAGAGCCCGCGCCGCCCTTAAAATACGCGCCTCGTCGAACGGGCGGGCAAGCAGTTGGCATCCCACCGGCAACCCCTCCGCCGTATTGCCGCACGGCACGGAAATGCCCGCCAGCCCCGCCAGATTGCAGGGGATGGTGTAAATATCGGAAAGATACATCTGCAACGGGTCGGCGGCCTTTTCGCCGAACTTGAAAGCCGGTGTCGGCGAAACGGGCGTAAGTAGCAAATCCGCTTTGGCGAAAGCGGCCTCGTAATCGCGCACTATAAGCGTGCGCGCCTTCTGCGCCTTGGTGTAATACGCGTCGTAATAACCCGCGCTCAAGGCGTAGGTGCCGAGCATGATTCTGCGTTTTACTTCCGGGCCGAAACCAGCGCCGCGCGATTTTTCAAACGCCTCTGCGAGACTGGCCGCGCCCGCGTCGCTGTAGCCGTAGCGCATCCCGTCAAAGCGCGCCAGATTGGAGCTGGCTTCAGACGAGGAGAGGATATAATAAACCGCCACTGCGTATTTCGTGTGAGGCAATGACACGTCCACCAGTTCCGCGCCGGACGCTTTCAGCTTTTCCGCCGCCGCGAGGACCAGCCTGGCGGTCTGCGGCTCGAGCCCGCTGACAAAAAATTCCGACGGCACGCCGATTTTCATGCCTTTGACGCCGTCTTCGATTCCGGCGAGATAATCCGGCACGGGCTCCGCCGCGCTGGTGGAGTCTTTTTCATCATGCCCCGCTATCACTGAAAGCGTGAGCGCGCAGTCCCGCGCGTCGGAGGTAAAAGGGCCGATTTGGTCGAGGCTGGAGGCGAAAGCCACCAGCCCGCAGCGCGAGACGCGCCCGTAGGTGGGCTTGAGTCCGACCGCGCCGCACAGCGACGCGGGCTGGCGTATGGAACCGCCGGTGTCGGAACCCAACGCTATGGGCACCATCCCCGCCGCCACCGCCGCCGCCGAGCCGCCGCTGGAGCCGCCGGGGACGCAGGCGGTATTTGCGGGGTTGCGCGTAATCTGGACGGACGAATTCTCGCACGAGGAACCCATGGCGAACTCGTCCATATTGGTGCGGCCCACGATGATTGCATCTTCGGCAAGAAGCTTTTCCACCACCGTTGCGTTGTAAACCGCGCGGTGCCCCTTCAAAATTTTGGAGGCGCAGCAGGATTCATGACCTTTGAAGAGGAAATTGTCCTTGAGCGCCACGGGCACTCCCGCGAGGCGGCCCGGCTGCGCGCCGGTTTTTCGTTTTGCGTCCAGTTCCCGCGCGCGGCGCAGCGCATCCTCCTCAAACACTTCGATAAACGCGCCGATTTCGCCGTCGGCGGATTTTATGCGGGACAGGGCGGCGGACACAGCCGCCTCCGCCGTGAGTTTTCCTTCGCGGACCAAAGCTGCCGTTTCAAAAGCGGTTGTCATAAATCACTCGATTATTTTTTTGACCTTAAGGAGATTGTGTTCCCGCACGGGGAAATTCGCAATAATCGCCTCGCGGTTTTCGTCTGCGACGGCGACATCCTCGCGCGCCGCGTTTTCAAGGCCCAGCACGTGCGCCGTCGGCGGCACGGAGGCGGTGTCAAGCTCGCCCAACTGCCCGATATACTCCAGAATCGCGCCAAGCTGCCTGCCGTAAAGCTTCACCTCGTCGTCCGACAGTTCCAGCCGCGCCAGTTTGGCTATGCGCCCCGCGTCAATTTCGACTGCTGTCATCACATCCTCCAGCGACTGCTAAAGTATTTCCAGCGGCGCGTAGCGCAGCATGAAAGTCTGCCTGCCGCCCTGGTCGAACAGCACGGTAATTTTCACGTTCTCGCCGGAGCCGGACTGGCTCAGTATCCGCCCCGTGCCGTAAACCGCGTGGCGCACCCGCTGCCCGTCCAGCGCGCGGCCCGCCGGCACCACCTTAGGGTTAGGCGGCGCGACAAATTCCATATTGTCCGCCCCCGGCCTGACGGCGTCCGCCTGATTCATCAGCTTGCTCTCGAACAGAAACCGCGACGGCAGGTTGGCGTACATCTTGCCGAAAAGCCGCCGCGTCGCGGCGTGGGTGGCGAAAAGGCGTTTGCGCGCGCGCGTCATGGCGACGTAGCAAAGACGGCGCTCCTCCTCCAACTCGTCGTCGGGCGCGTCGCTGGAGCCTATCGGAAAAAGCCCCTCCTCAAGCCCCGTGACGAAAACCACAGGGAACTCCAGCCCTTTCGCCAGATGCACCGTCATCAGCGTCACGCCGTTCCTGCCGGAAGCCTCGTCGGTCGGAGTGATGAGCGACACCTCCTGCAAGTATCCCGGAAGCGACGGCTCCTCGCCGGAATCCTGGCGGCGCTCCTCGTATTCCTTCATCGCGTTCATGAGTTCCTGGAGGTTCGCCATGCGGGACTGCGCGTCCTTGTCATGCGGGTTTTTCTCGCAGGCGTCCTCCATGGATTTCCAGTAGCCCGACAGCAGCAGCGCCCGCTGCATGATAAAAGCGGCGGAGGCGGTCTGCGCCTCGGCGTGCAGCGTTTCAAGCAATTCCAGAAACTTTTTTATCGCCGCCAGCGCCGCCGCAGTCAGCTTGAGCGGGTTGGCGTAGCTCGGCGCGGCGCCGGTGCCGGCGAGGCCGAGGTCCGCCGGCTGCACGCTTTGCGCGAGCGCGTCGTAAAACGAAACGCCGCGTTCCGCGGCGAAAATTTTGAGCTTGTCCACCGTCTGCTTGCTGATGCCGCGCGCCGGAACGTTGACGACGCGCGAAAGGCTGACCGGGTCCTGCGGATTGACCAGCAGGCGGGCGTAGGCCAGCGCGTCGCTGATTTCGGCGCGGTCGTAGAACCGCGTCGCGCCGATGAGCCGGTGCGGGATTTGCATCCGGCGCAGCACGTCCTCGAAAGAGCGGCTTTGCGCGTTGGTGCGGTAGAAAACGGCGATATCCTTGAGGCTCGCGCCGTCCTCGTCCACCAGCCGCATTATCTCGCGCGCGACCCAGCGGGCCTCGTCGGTCTCCGAGGGAAGCTCCATGACCGAGACGTCTTCCCCCGCCGGGTTTTCGGTATAGAGGTTTTTGGGTTTGCGCCGCAGGTTGTATTTTATCAGCGTGTCCGCCGCGGCGAGTATTTTGGAGGTGGAGCGGTAATTGAGCTCCAAAGCCACCACTTTGGCGTTGGGAAAATCGCGCTCGAATTCCAGGATATTGCGGATGTCCGCGCCGCGCCAGGAATAAATTGACTGGTCCGGGTCGCCCACGACGCACAGATTTTTGTGCTTTTCGGACATAATCCTGGTGAGGACATATTGCGCGTGGTTGGTGTCCTGATACTCGTCCACCAGCACGTGCTGGAACATCTCCTGGTAATACTCGCGGATGGCGTCGTTGTTCCTCAACAGTTCCACCGCCTTGCGCAGCAGGTCGCCGAAATCAAGCGCGCCCGCCGCGTTGAGCGCGGCCTCGTAGCGGGTGTAAATCTCCGCCGCCAGCGCGCGGCCCGGCGCGGGCGAGGTCTGCGCGTGAATCGCGTAGGAACCCGCGTCAATCAAATCGTCTTTCGCGCGGGAGATGATGTTGATGTAAAGCCCTGCCTTGTTCCTCTCGTCCTCGCGGCCCAGGGAGGCGAGAATGTCGCCGATAATCTTTTTCTGGTCGCCGTCATCGTAAATCAGGAAATCGCGGCGCAGCCCCGCCGCGGCGGCGTGCTGGCGCAGCAGCCGCGCGCCGAAAGAGTGAAACGTGTGCATCCAGACGAAGGAGCCGCGTCCCGGCACCAGCGCCTCTATGCGGGCGCGCATCTCGGCGGCGGCCTTGTTGGTGAAAGTGACCGCCAGTATGCGCGAAGGCGGCACGCCGTCGGCGATAAGCTTGGCTATGCGGCAGGTGAGTGTGCGCGTCTTGCCCGTGCCCGCGCCGGCGATTATCAAAAGCGGGCCGCGCCCGTGCTCCACCGCTTCAAGCTGGCGTGGGTTGAGACCTTTCAATTCGGGCAATTCAGCCCGCGCGCCGGTGTCGGGTTCCATGAATCAATCTTCTTTTGGCAAAGCTTCAGACAAGACTTAATGCCGCCGCGGTTTCCACGTGCGGGGTGTGAGGGAATAAATCGAATCCCTCCATGAAGTCAATCTTATAACTTTGGGTGAGCGCCTTCAAATCACGGGCGAGGGATTCGGGATTGCAGGAAATATAGAGCAGCCGGGGCGGTTTGTTCTCAATCAGCCCGGCCAGCGCTTTGGGATGAAAACCGGAGCGCGGCGGGTCCGCTATACAAAAAGCTTCTTTCAACTCCGGGCGGGGCGAGGACAGGAATTCCTCGGTGGACACCGTGTGAAATTCCACGTTCGCCGCGCCGTTTGCGGCGGCGTTGGCCCTGCCGTCTGACACTGCGTCCGCCACAGACTCCACGCAAACGCATTTTTGCGCGAAGTCCGAGCAGGCTATGCTGAAAAGCCCCGCGCCGCCGTAAAGGTCGTAAATAACGGGAGGACGGATTTCACGCGCCATGTTTCGGGCGAGCGTATAGAGCATCGCGGCGGCGTTGGTATTGGTCTGGAAAAACGAGCGCGGCGATATTTTCACGGAAATGGCTTTATCCCCCGCGGATATTTTTTCCGCCATCACGCCGGAGCCCGACAGAACGCGAAACTCCCTTGTGTGCGCCACGTCCGACAGGCCGTCGTTTATGCCGCAAAGCACGGTGGCGTTCAGGTAAATTTTAAGGATGGTGTCGGCGAAAGCCCTGTCGTCGCCGAGCGATTTCGCGCAGTAGAGCGCGAACATCATTTCGCCGGTGTTCTTGCCCTCGCGGCACAGCAATTGGCGCAGCGAGCCGGTGCGCTTTCTCAAATCGTAGAATTCCTCGCCGGATTTGTGCGCCCATTTGCGCACGGCGGCGATGAGTTCGCCCGAACGGGGCGAGAATATGCCGCATTCGGACAGATTTACGACACGGTCCCAGCGTCCGGCGGATTTGAGGCCGAAGGCGGTCTCGAACTCAAGCGAGCCGTCGTCGTTGCGCTTTGCCACCTGCCGCGCGAAGGAAAACTCCATCTTGTTGCGGTAGAATTTTGTCTGCGGCGAGGGGCGGACGGTTATCGGGTTTTTCCAGAAAGGGGCGAACAGTTCTTCAAGCCGGAGTTTTTTCTGCTCAAGCTGCGCGGGGTAGTCGAGGTTCTGGATTTTGCAGCCGCCGCAAAAAGAGTTGGGCTGTTTGCCTTTGGGGATTCCGAAATGCGGGCAGAAAACCGCGGTTCCCACCGCGCAGCCGATTGCGCAATCCGGGCTAGACATTGAACCTGAACAGACAGACATCGCCGTCTTGCATCCGGTATTCCTTGCCTTCGGAGCGGATGAGGCCTTTTTCGCGCAGCACTTTCTCTTCGAGATGGCAGTCTATGTCCGAGAAAGAGTAGACTTCAGCGCGGATGAAGCCGCGCTCTATGTCGGAATGAATTTTGCCGGCGGCCTGCGGCGCGGTGCAGCCTTCGGGAATAATCCACGAGCGCACTTCCACTTCGGGGCCGGCGGTGAAAAACGAGATAAGCTTCAAAAGCCGTTGCGATTCGCGCACGATTTTTTCGAGGCCGGTATACTGCTCGCCGGCGTCCTTTAAAAACACGCGCCGTTCGGCGTCCGGCAGTTCGGCAAGTTCGGCTTCGAGCTTCACGCTCAGTTCCACATAGCCCGCACCTTTTGACGCGGCCAAATCCGCGAGAATTCTCGCGCCCTCCGCGTTGCGCTTTTCGGAATTGTTGCCGACGTAAAGCACCGGTTTGAGCGTCAAAAGCTGGAGGCCGGTTTTTTCCTCCGCGGAAAGCTCAACCGTGGAGGCCGGCCTTCCCGCCGCAAGAGCTTCGTTGACGCGCCTGAGAGTTTCCATGCGCGCCCTGGCCGCCTTGTCGCCGGTTTTGCAGAGGCCCTCCTGCCGCTCCATCATTTTCGTGCAGACTTCCAAATCGGAAAGCATCAGTTCGGTTTCTATGATTTCCACGTCGCGCGCCGGGTCGACAGCGCCCATCACGTGCACCACGTCGTCGTCCTCGAAAAGCCGCACCACATGGATAACGGCGTCCACTTCGCGGATGTTGGAGAGAAATTTGTTGCCCAGCCCCTCGCCCTTGCTGGCGCCTTTTACAAGGCCGGCGATGTCCACAAAACGCATCGGCGCGGCGGTTTTTTTTGGCGGCTTGAAAATATCGAAAAGCCGGTCCAACCGCACGTCGGGCAGCGGCACGACGCCGACGTTGGGCTCGATGGTCGTAAACGGATAATTCGACGACGCCGCGCCCGCGTTTGTAAGCGCGTTGAAGAGCGAGGATTTGCCGACGTTGGGCAGGCCTATGATTCCGGTTTCCATGGTTATCCCAGATAGTTGTTCTCGGAGCAGGCGAGTTCCCACTTGCGCAGTTCGTAAGTCTCGAAGCCGCTGCTGATGAAAGGGTCGCTTTCGGCGACGGCCTTCGCCTCTTCCAATGAAGCGGCCCGCACTGCCACCATGCCGCCTTTATAGTTGAGGAAAGGTCCGCCGATAACGAACCTGCCGGCGTCGTCCAGCTTTCTGCAATGCTCTATGTGCGCCTTTACGAGCTCCGGCGAGAACTTGCTTTTGTCGGCATGGCTCATCAGATAGGCATAGACGATGAATTTGCTGTTCGGGTCCTGCATGGCGGTCTCCCGTAGGACGGAAAAACAAAAGCCTCTTTTTGCCCGGCCCGTACGGGATTCGAACCCGTGGTCTCTGCCTTGAGAGGGCAGCATCCTAGGCCGCTAGACGAACGGGCCAGGCAAAAAGAGGCGTCAGTGTAATTGTATCACATTTGCCGGAACGCCTTACCCGCCTTCCACCATATAATTGGGGGCCTCTTTCACGATTGTAACGTCGTGGACGTGGCTTTCCTTGAGCCCCGCGCCGGTGATGCGCACGAATCTGGCGTTGGCCTTGAAATCGGCGATGGTGCGCGCGCCGCAATAGCCCATTCCCGAGCGCAGGCCGCCCATCAACTGGTGGATTATTTTCGAGACGGGGCCTTTGTACGGGACGCGGCCCTCTATGCCTTCGGGCACCAGCTTGTCGCATTCCACGCCCTGCTGGCCGTAGCGGTCTTTCGAGCCCTGCTCCATCGCGCCCAGCGAACCCATGCCGCGGTAAAGCTTGTAGCTTCTGCCCTGATAGAAAATTATCTCGCCGGGGGTTTCCTCCGCGCCGGCAAAACAACTGCCGAGCATCACGCAGTCCGCGCCGGCGGCGACGGCCTTCGCGATATCGCCGGAGAATTTTATCCCGCCGTCCGCGACAACCGGCACGCCGTATTTCGCGGCGGCGGCGGCGGCCTCTTTAATCGCGGTTAGCTGCGGTACGCCCACGCCGGAAACTATGCGCGTGGTGCAAATGGAACCGGGGCCGATGCCCACTTTCACCGCGTCCGCGCCAGCTTCTATAAGCGCGCGCGCGCCTTCGGCGGTGGCCACATTGCCGGCGATGACCTGCACATCGCATTTCTTCTTGAGTTTTCTGAGCGTTTCAATCACTCCCGCGGAATGGCCGTGCGCGGAATCTATAGCTATCACGTCGGCGCCGGCCTTCACGCAAAGCTCGGCGCGGCGCAGCCCTTCTTCGCCCACTCCGGTGGCCGCGCCGACGCGCAGCCGGCCCATCTCATCGGAGCTGGCGTTGGGATAAAGCCGCTTTTTTTCGATATCCCTGGTGGTGTACATCCCGCGCAGGAGTCCGCTGGCGTCCACAAGCGGCAGTTTCTCGATGCGGTGCTTGTGCAGTATTTTCTTGGCCTCTTCAGGCGACGTGCCGACGCGCGCGGTGAACGGCTTTTTGCGCATCACAGCGGATATTTTTTTGGAAAAATCGGTCTCGAACATCAAATCCCGATTGGTTACGATGCCGACGAGTTTCCCTTTCACCGTAACCGGAAATCCCGACACGCCGGTCCGCCGCATCAACTCGAACGCGGCGCGCAGCGTGGAATCCGGCGATATGGTGACGGGGTTGATGATGACGCCCGACTCGTACTTTTTGACTTTTTCCACTTCCAGCGCCTGCGCCTCCGGCGACATGGCGCGGTGGATTATGCCGATGCCGCCCTCGCGCGCCATGGCGATGGCGAACGGCGCTTCGGTGACGGTGTCCATCGCGGCGGAAAGCACGGGGATGTTCAGATGTATTTTGGCGGTCAGCCGTGTCGAAATATCCGCCGCGCGCGGCAGTATATCCGATTTCGCGGGCACCAGCAGCACATCGTCAAAGGTAAGCGCAACGGGGGGCGCGTCGTCAAGCATAATCACCTCCAGTCAGAGTCTAGCTTTTGGAGACAGTCTTTGCAATTTGGCCGCTCATCGCGCCAGCGCGTCGTGGATGGTTTCGGACATGGTGGGGTGGCCGAAAATCACCCTGCGCAGTTGCGTTACTGTCATTTTCGCGGACAACGCCACTGCGAAAATATGAATCAGCTCGCTGGCGCCCGCGCCCACAATCTGCGCGCCCAGCAGCCGCCCGGTATCAGCGTCGCTCACCGCCTGCACGAAACCTTCCGTTTCGTTTTGCGTGAGCGCGCGTCCCGAACCCAGAAAAAACGCGCGGTGCGTTTTAGGCGTCAGTCCGGCTTTTTCGGCCTGGGCTTTGTTGAGCCCGATGGAGGCGGCCTCGGGCCAGGCGTAGACGCAGCGCGGTATGGCGGAATTGTCGTACGCATCGCCAACGCCCATGATATTGGCGGCGGCGGTTTCGCCCTGCGCCGTGGCGGCATGGGCCAGTTGCATAAGACCGTTCACGTCGCCGACGGCGTAAATATTGTCCTTGCCGGACACGCGCAGCCTGTCGTCCACTTTTATGCCTTTGCGGTCCCAGGACACGCCGATTTTGTCGAGATTGAGCGCGGAAAGCTCCGCAACGCGGCCCACAGCCACCAGCACTTCCTCGGCGGCAAGCGCCGTCCCGTCCGACAGCGCGACGGTTTTCATCCCGCCGTCAAAAGAAACCGACCTGGCGGTTTTGCCGAGGTGCAGTTTCACGCCGCGTTTTTCAAAGCTCTGCGCCAGCGCGCGGGAAACGGCCTCGTCCTCCCCCGGCAGCAGCGCGGGCTGCATTTCCACTATGGAAACTTCGCAGCCCAGCGCGTTGAAAAAACAGCCGAATTCCAGCCCTATTACCCCGCCGCCGATAATCACGACGGATTTGGGTTTTCGCTCCAGCGAAAACACGCTTACGTTGTCTAGCAGTTTGTCTTTATACGCGTCGAACGGCGGCGGATAGAAAGCGGCGGTTCCGGCGGCGATAATCGCGGCGTCGAAAGTTTCGCGCACCGCGCCCGCCGCGGTTTTTATTTCCGCCTCGTTGTCCGATATAAAAGAGGCGGTTCCCTCCACTATTCTTATTCCTTTGGACTCGACGGTGCGGCGCAGCCCGGAGCGCAGTTTATCAAGCAGCCCTTTGCGGCGGGACTGTATTTTTTTCCATGAAATCCCCGCCAGCACGCCGGAAAGCGCGCCTTTGGCGGAATCGTCCACCAGCGCGCCCAGCGTTGAGACGGTGTGGAAGCGGTGCGCCGCGTCCAGAAACGATTTGGAAGGTATGCAGCCCCAGTTCAGGCAGACACCGCCGATAAGCGATTTTTCCGCCAGCGCCACTTCCGCGCCCAGTTCCCGCGCGCGCAGCGCCGCCGGATAGCCGCCCGGCCCGCCGCCGATTACCAGAATTTTTTTAGCCGCCATGCCGGCCTCCTTGAGAACAAGCTTGCAAAATCAAGCCGAGAACCCATTTTATATTTTTCCGCGCCTCGTTTGATAATGCAAACGCCTAAATGGTTTAATTCTGATGACGGCATAACCAAATGCCCACACTAGGAGAAAGTGATGAGAAAATCAATGCTTGCCCTCGCGGCGGCGGCGGTGTTCGCTTCGGCGGCCTCGGCGCAGAAAGATAATCCCGTCTCGCAGGAAAAAGCTCTGGCGGCGTATAACAAGTCGGCCAACTCCGGCATTGCCACAAACGGCCATACCAAAACAATGGACAGACCGGACAAACCGGTCAAGCGCGCGAGAAAAACCACCGGCAAACCGCTTGATTGCGGTAATCCTCAGTCCATCCGTGATTTCAAGGATGTTATACTCGGCACAATGTCCGGGCAGCGGTACATGAAACGAGTCAACGAATGGACCGGTTATATTTGCGGCGCAGCCGGCGCAAAAGCAGGCTTCAACAATCCGTTGCCGCAGGAACCGCGAAGCGTTCCAAAAATGCCGCGATGTGGAAAGGATTGGAGCGCGAAACAATGCGCGCAGGTATTGGCTGAAGAGTATTTCAATCCCAATCTGCTGCTGACCGACGAACAGTCACAGAAACTCTCTCTCGGCGTCGCAGGCGAATATGGTTGCAAATAAGACTCAACCCGGCGAATAATCCGCCCCAAGCCGCGAAGCAGTAACAGGCCGCCGCCGCGGATGAAACGGTTTTACATGCGTCCATGAGCAAAAAAATTCTTGTCTACGGCGGCAGTTTCGACCCGCCGCACCGGGGGCATCTGCTTCTTTTGAAAGCCGCTTTCAAGGCGGTCAGGCCGGATTTTTGCCATGTAGCGCCGGCGTTCGTTTCGCCTTTCAAGTCGGGCCCGGCGGAAAGCTTCGCCAGCCGCAAAAAACTTATCGGACTGGCGCTGGAAGAAGCGTTTTCTCCGGCGGAGCGCAAAAAAATAACAGTAGACCCGTTCGAGTGCCGCCAGAAGCGCAAAACATACACTTATGAGCTTTTGCGCCATCTGCGCCGCCGCTATCCCGGCGCGGTATTCTACCTGCTAATGGGGAGCGATTGCGCGCTCAGCTTCGGCAAATGGCGCAACTACCGCGAGGTGGCGGCGCGGGCACAGTTGCTTGTCGGCGTGAGAAGCGACGCGCCGGACATCACGCCCGCGCGGGAAACCTGCGCGTTTTGGATATTGGACGGCGCTTTCCCGCCGGTTTCCTCCACTGCCGTGCGGGCGAGGATTTATTCCTCCGGCAAGGTGCCGCATGACGTGCCGGATGTTGTCGCGGGCTATATCAAAAAGCGCGGTCTCTATGGGTTGCGCGCGCATAAATACCTGAAAACCAGGCTCAAACCGGAGCGCTACGAACATTCCCTCGGCGTCGCGAAACTGGCGCGCGAACTGGCGGAGCGCCACGGCGGCGACCCCGCCGACGCCGCGCTTGCCGGCCTCCTGCACGACGCGGGGAAACAATACTCCAGAGGCAGGCTGCGCGCCTTTGCCGCAAGACACGGGTTGTTGCGCAAACCGTGGCTCCGTGAAATAGCGCAAAACCAGCCGTCGCTGCTGCATTCGTTCGCGGGGGCCGTTATCGCGCGGAAGGAATTTTCGGTTTCGGATGACACCATACTGCTGGCCGTGGAAAGCCACACGCTGGGCCGCGCGGGGATGACCCTGCTGGAAAAAATAATTTTCGTGGCCGACGCCTCCTCCGAGGAGCGCGGATTTCGCGCCGCGCGGGAAATACGCGCGGCGGCCTTCAAAAACCTTGACGCTGCGGTTTGCAAAACCGCCGCCATGAAGCTTTCGCACATAATAAAGGGCGCAAAATGGTTTTGCCCGAAAGGATTGGAGCTATGGAACAGCCTCATACGCCGCACGCGGGAGAAAGACTCGGCAGAATAATACTGGGCGCCGCTTTTTTGCTGGCCGTGTTCGCCGTGGTGGCGCAGCTGCGCTCGGACTTTTCGCGCTCGGTGGCGCGGGGCGCGACGGTAAGCGTGGCCGTGCTTACGGCGCCGCCCGTGGTGCTGGTTTACAACTCCCGCGACGGCAAGGCCGAATTGCGCCCCGTGCGCAACGAGACAGACCCCTCCGCCACCAACGCCATGCGCGCCGCCGCCGCGCTGGAAGCGGCGGGAATACGGGTTTCCGGCGCGCAGCGTATTTTCTACTTCCGCCCGCAGCCGGAACTGGACCGGCAGACCGCGTGGGACAATCTCAAAAACTGGCTCAACGGCTGGCGTTCCAATCCGGGGCTGCTGCCGGGTTTTTTCGGAGGTTATCTGGCCGCGCGCGCGAGTGGCAACTGCAATATCCCGCTGTTCGATTTCATCGCGGCGGCGCTTGAAGCCACCCGGCTGGAAGTGGCCGATTTCATGATAAATCCGTCCCGCGTCTCCGCGGCGTCCGCCATGCCGGACACGGAGCCGGAGGTCCGCGCCGCGCCCTCCGGACCGCTGGTGCTTGAAGTGTTAAACGCCACGGGGCGCAAAGGCGCGGCGGCGCTTGTCACCCGCTACCTGCGGGACATGAGCGACAGAGGCGTTCAACGGCTGGACGTGCTCCGTTTCGACAATTACCGCTCCACCGAGGCAAAAAGCAGGATTTTAGACCATTCCGGGCGCATCGAGGACATTGGCCGGCTGGCGCGGAACATGGGGCTGCCATCGGCGGAGATAGTGGCGGAAAAACGCAAAATCTCAACGTCGGACGCGACCGTGATACTGGGGGCGGATTATCTCGGCGTGCTGGATGGCTGGAAACAGAAGGAAATGCTACACTGAAAGCGCAGACTCCGTCATGTGGCGGGCGGAGAAAGTTTTCGGATTGCAACCGGGAGGGAATATGGCCGGTGAAATGGTGGCGATACTCAAAACAGCGGTCGGCATGGGCGCCAGCGACCTGCACGTGGTGGTGGGCAAGCCTCCCATGATGCGCCTGCAGGGCGAGATACGCCCTGTGCCCGGATTTCCGGCGCTTACCGACGAGCAGACCAAAGCGCTCATTTATTCCGTGCTTTATGAATCCATGCGGCAGAAATTCGAGGAGAACTGGGAGCTGGACTGCTCTTTCGGAATCGAGGGCCTGGGGCGCTTCCGCATAAACGTTTTTTTGCAGACAAACGGCGTTGAGGCGGTGCTGCGCGTCATCCCCTCGCGCATCCCCTCTCCCGATGAGATAGACCTCGCGCCGGACATGCTGGCTCTGGCCAACATGCCGCGCGGGCTCATTCTCGTCACCGGCCCGACGGGCTCCGGCAAATCCACCACGCTGGCCGCCATGCTGGAAACCATAAACCAGCGCGACGCCTACAACATTCTCACCATAGAAGACCCCATAGAGTTCGTCTACACCAACAAGAAATCAGTTTTCCGCCAGCGCGAGGTGGGACAGCAGACAAAATCGTTCGCGGCGGCGCTGCGCGCCGCGCTGCGCCAGGACCCCGACGTAATCCTCATCGGCGAGCTGCGCGACCTGGAAACCATCCAGTTGGCGCTGACCGCCGCCGAGACGGGGCACCTGTGCTTTGCCACGCTGCACACGCAGGACGCGCCGTCGAGCATAGACCGCGTGATAGACGTTTTCCCGCCGCACCAGCAGACGCAGGTGCGCATCCAGCTGGCCGGCACGCTGCAAGGCGTGATTTCCCAGCTCCTGCTGCCCCGGCGCGACGGAAAAGGCCGCGTCGCCGCGCGCGAGTTCATGTCCGTGACTCCGGCCATCTCAAACCTCATCCGGGAAGGCAAGACGCACATGATTTACAACTCCATAGAGACCGGCGCCAAGTTCGGCATGGTTTCCATGGACAAATCGCTCGCCAACCTCGTGCGGCGCGGGCTGGTAACCTACGACGAGGCCGCCTCCAAAACCCACAGCCCCGACACCTTCCGCCAGCTTTCCGGCGGAGCCGGAGTGATGGCGTCCTCCACATTCACCGATGACGAGCAATAACCGGCCATGACCCCGCCAAATTCCGCCGCTCTTTCAGGCTTCAAGCTATTCTCGGTTTTTTCCGCCGGGGATATGGCGCGGCTGACCGCGCTGGCGCAGTCCCGCCGGTTGAAGGCGGGAGAGACGGTCTTTGAGGAAAACGATTCCGGCGACCAGATTTATTTCATCCTCTCCGGCGCCGTGCGCATAGAAAAACGCCTCGACCACGCCGATGTCCGTTTCAAAACTCTCGCTCTCCTGGGCGCCGGCGAGTTTTTCGGCGAAATGGCCGCAATGGACCCGGAAACCTCCGCCGCCAGGTCCGCCCGCGCGATGGTGTCCGCCGATTGCGAGCTGGCGGCGATATCCGGCAAAGCGCTGCTGGATTTCATCGGCGGCAGGCCCGCCGAGGGAATCGCTTTCATGCGCGCCATGCTGGCGGCCATGAGCCGGCGGCTGCGCAAAACTTCGGGCGAGCTGGCGATGGTGTACGACATAAGCGCGCTGGCTTTCCTCGATTTTGACGGGGAGCGGGAATTCGCGGCCAGGCTGCTAAACGAAGCCATGCTGCATTTCGACGGCGGCTGGTCCGCCGGCTTCTACTACTATAACCAGTTCAACGACGAGCTGGAACTGGCCGCCGTGGAGGGCGCGGGGTTTTCCGAGCCGAAAGCGCTGGCCGGCATCAGGGCCAACTCCGAAAATTTATGGCAGGACGACCGGACCTATATAATCTGCCTGCCGGGCGAAAAGCGCCCCGCCGGCTTCATCGTGTTCATCAGCAAAACGCCGGTGCCCCCCGAGGAAAAAAGCGCGCTGTCCGTCTCGCTGTCCACGCTCGGCTTTCTATCGGGTTCGATAATGTCCAACATCGGCCACGTGCGGGAAGACAAGCTGCGCGAGCGGCTTTCGCACAACAGATACCAGTCCTAGAGAGGAAACAAATAGCATGCCCACAGCCTCCGCAAACGATTTTAAAAAGCCCGCGATACTCGCCGCCCGCGCGGCGGACGACAAAAAGGCCGAGAACATAAAGCTTTATTACATCGGCGACAATTCCTCGCTGGCGGATTACGTGGTCATCGCCACCGCCGACTCCGTGCCGCAGCTTGAGGCCATTGCGGACGGCGTGGCAAAGGACCTTAAAGAGGAAGACCTTTACCGGCTGCATTCCGAAGGGGGGCGCAGCGGTTCCTGGCGCGTGCTGGACTATGGCGGCTTCATCATGCACGTCGTCACAAACACCGCGCGCGAATTCTACGGCCTCGACAGGATTTATCACTTCGGCAGGGAAATCCGCTGGGAAGCCCGCGCCGCCGCCCCCGCGGCAAAACCCGCGCCCGCGAAAAAAGCCGCGCCGAAGAAAACAATCGTGAAAAAAGCCGCCGCAAAGAAACCGGCGGTCAAAAAACCCGCCGTCAGGCGCGGCGCCGCCAAAGCGGGCGCAACAAGGAAATCCAGATGATTCCCGACCTGGCGTCCGTGCTGCGCGCCGGAGTCCAGTTGGGCGCCAGCGATATAATTCTCGCCGCGGGCAGGCCGCCTGTGGTCCGCGTGAACGGACAGGTGCGTCCGCTGGAAAACATCCCGCCGCTGTCATCGGACGACTGCAAGGCGCTCGTCTACTCCGGTCTCTACGAGAATCTGCGCGCGCGTTTTGAGCAGGACTGGGAGCTGGACTATTCCTTCACCATTCCAAACGTCTCGCGTTTCCGCGCCAACGTGCTGGTGCAGCGCGGCGGCGTGGCGGCGGTTTACCGCGTCATCCCCGCGCATATTCCCGCGCCCGCCGAAATCGGCCTCACCCGCGAGATGACGGCGGTCACGGATTTGCACAACGGCCTCGTGATAATCACAGGGCCCACGGGTTCCGGCAAGTCCACCACTCTGGCCGCGCTGATAGACCAGATAAACGCCAAATACCGCAAAAGCATCATCACCATAGAAGACCCCGTCGAGTTCGTCTACGAGGCCAGAAATTCCGTCATTTTGCAGCGCGAGGTGGGCCAGCACACCAAATCGTTCCGGGAGGCGCTGCGGCGCGCGCTGCGCCAGGCTCCCGATGTGATTATGATAGGCGAAATGCGCGATTTGGAAACCATACAGCTCGCCATCACCGCCGCCGAGACGGGGCACCTGTGCTTTGGCACGCTGCACACGCAAGACTGCGCTTCCACGATAGACCGCATCATAGACGTTTTCCCGCCGGGCCAGCAGGAGCAGGTGCGCACCCAGCTTTCACTGACGCTGCAAGCCGTAATCGCTCAAATATTGCTCCCTTCCGCCGACGGCAAGGGCCGAGTCGCGGCGCGGGAGTTCATGGTTTCCACCCCGGCCATCTCGTCGCTTATTCGGGACAAAAAGGCGCACATGATTTACAGCGCGCTGGAGACCGGCAAGAAATTCGGCATGATGACGATGGACCAGAACCTCGCCATGCTGGTGACGCAGGGCCGCGTCCGCACCGAGGACGCGCAGTTGAAGGCGCAGTCGCCGGAAATGCTCAGGCGCCTCGTCGCCATGTTCGACTCGCGGCAACCGGTATGAAATTCGATAAATTCACCGAAGCGGCAAACGAAAAAATCGCGGGGCTGTTTCCCGGGGCGGCGCTCCCCCGCGCCGCCTGCAACGTGCCGCCGGCGAATGTGCGGGCGCACGTGTCCCTTCCCTGGGCGATGGGTGCGGCCAAAATATTGCGCAAACCCCCGCTGGAAATCGCCAAAACCGCGGCGGAGGCTTTCGGCAAAATCGAAGGCGTCGCCTCCGCTCAGGCCGTGCCGCCAGGCTATATCAATATCGAGTTTACGCGCGCGGCGCTTTTCGCCGGACTCGCCGCCGCGATTGCGGACCGCGAGAATTTCACCAGGCTGTCCAATCCGCCGCGGGAACGGACGCTGCTGGAGTTCGTGTCGGCCAACCCGACGGGGCCGCTGCACATGGCCAGCGGGCGCGGCGCCGCGCTGGGCGACAGTCTGGCCCGCATTTTCCGCGCGCTCGGCTGCCCCGCCGATACGGAGTATTATGTAAACGACGCAGGAAACCAGTACAAGCTTATCGGCATTTCGCTCAAAGCGCGGTTTGAAGGCAAGGAGCCGCCTGAAGACGGCTATCAGGGCGATTACGTCAAAGAGATGGCAAAAGAGCTTCCCGCCCGGGCGCGGGAGTGGAGCGAGGAGCAGTTTTCTCAATTCGCCATTTCGCGCCTTCTTGAGACTCACAAACGCGATGTGCGGGATTTCCGCGTAAATTTCGACAGATGGTTTCGCGAATCGGAGCTGCACGCGGCGGACCTCTCCCGCAAAACTCTTGAAAAGCTTAAAGCCGCCGACAAAACTTACGAAAAGGACGGAGCTGTCTGGTTCGGCTCCACCGCGGAGGAAACCGGCGAAGACGACAAGGACCGCGTGCTTGTACGCAAGGACGGCTCCCCGACCTATTTCCTCAACGACCTCGCCTACCATAACGACAAGCTGAACCGCGCGGACAAACTTATAGACATCTGGGGCGCGGACCACCACGGCTACGTGCCGCGCATGAAAGCGGGATTGGCCGCGCTGGGCTGCAAGCCTGAAAATTTCCACGTGCTAATACACCAGATGGTGCTGCTCAACAAGGGCGGCGCGGCGGTCAAAATGTCCAAACGCGCGGGCGAGTTCGTGACGCTGCGCGAGCTTATGGACGACGTGGGCGTGGACGCGTGCCGGTTCTTCTTCGCCTCGCGCACCGCCAATTCGCACCTCAACTTCGATATCGAACTGGCTAAAAAACGCTCCAATGAAAATCCCGTGTTCTACGTGCAATACGTGCACGCGCGCATCAAATCCATATTCCGCGCCGCCGGGGAGCGCGCAATAGGCGGGCATGATTTTTCGCTTGCAAATTATCCGGTTCCGCAACAGCTCGCCCCGCAGGAAGAGGCGCTGGCGGCGAAGCTGGCGTGGTTCGAGGAAACTCTCAATTCCTGCGCGAAGGATTTGAGCCCGCACTATCTGGCCGCCTATCTGCTGGAGCTTGCGGGCGTTTTCCATCAGTTCTACGACAACTGCCGCGTTCTCGACGAAACCGACACCGCCGTTGTGCAAAAACGGCTGTTTTTATGCGCCGCGTCCGCCGCGATAATAAGCAAAGGCCTCGACCTTATCGGCGTAAGCGCTCCGGACGCAATGTAGCGCCGCTTCTGCGGGCAATCCCCATGCAGACAGCCGACCCTATCGGGATATTCGACTCCGGCCTCGGCGGGCTGACCGTGTTCAACGCGGTGCGCCGCCTGCTGCCGCGCGAGAACCTGATTTACTTCGGCGATACAGCGCATGTCCCTTACGGCTCCAAATCCGCCGCGGCTGTAACCGCCTACTCGCTTGAAATAGCGCGGTTCTTGCGCGCGAAGAAAATAAAGCTTTTGATTGTGGCGTGCAACACCGCCTCGGCGCTGGCGCTCGACGCACTGCGCGAAAATCTGGACATCCCCGTCATCGGCGTGCTGGAGCCGGGCGCGCGGCGCGCGATGGCCGTGTCCAAAACGCGGCGAATCGGCGTCATCGGCACCGAGGCAACAATAAAAAGCGGCGCTTATACCCGCAAAATCCGCGGAATCGAGCCGTCGGCCAAAGTATACGGGCTGGCCTGCCCGCTATTCGTGCCGCTTGTCGAGGAAGGGTGGTGGAAACACCGCGTCACGCGGCTTGTGGCGTCCGAATATCTAAACCGGCTGCGCCCCGCCAAAATAGACACTCTTATTCTGGGCTGCACGCATTATCCGGTGATAAAGGAAACAATCGCCCGCGCGGCGGGCGCAAAGGTGGAGCTTATAGACTCCGCCGAAACCGTGGCGCAGGAAGCGCGGGAATTACTGAACGCGCGCGGCCTTGCGCGCAAAACCGGAAAAGGAAAAATAAAGGTCTACGTCAGCGACGACCCGGCCCGGTTTGCCCTGAGGGCCGCCAACCTGCCGGCAGGCAGGCTCGGCTCCGTGGAGCTCAAGCGGTTTTCATGACGGCGGAATTTTATAATCGCTGCGAAGGCTTCGGCTGCGCCGGCATCGTTTGCGGCGTGACGGACCGGCGCGCGGGCAACATGAGAAATGACGGGCTGCGCCGCGCATTCCTTGCCGCCATCGGGCTGCCGCCCGAAAGTATTTTGATGCCAAAACAGGTCCACGGCGACGATATAGTAACGGTCTCATCGGCGGACGACTCAAAAAAACTCTCTGGCCAAAGACCGCAGGCCGACGGCTGGCTGCTGACCGCGCGAGGAACGGGAGCCGCGGTATACACCGCCGACTGCGTGCCGGTTTTCGTGCGCGACTCCGGCGGCGAAGTCGCGGGAATCGCCCACGCGGGCTGGCGCGGCGTGGCAAAAAACCTGCCGCAAAAACTGCTGCGGCTGGCGCGCGGAAATCCGCTCGCAAAGCCGCCTTTTTACGCGCATATCGGGCCGCACATAAAAAGCTGCTGTTTCGAGATAAAGGAAGACGTCGCTCGCCAACTCGGCGATGGTTGCGTGCCGGAACGCGGCGGCAAGCTCTACGGCGACATGTCATCGGCGATACGCAGGCAGCTGGCCGCCGAAGGGCTGCCGGACTCAAACATCTCCGAAAGCCGCTATTGCACCGCATGCTATCACGATAAATTTTTCTCCTGGCGGCGCGGGTCGGGCGAGTTCGGCCAATTATCATTTATCTTCCTGCGGTGAAGAGATATAATCTAGCTCAATGGCGGTGATGTCAGTGAACAGAATAAAAGAGCACATGATTCTGCCGGTGCCGGAACGCAAGCCGGTCTCTTTCACTTTCGACGGCAAAAAACTGGCGTCATATGAAGGCGAGGTTATCTCCTCGGCGCTGATAGCCAACGGAATACATATCTTCTCCCGGCATCACAAAGACGATTCCCCGCAGGGTATTTTCTGCGCCAACGGCCAGTGCGCGCAATGCACCGTGATGGCCGGCGGCGTTCCTGCGAAAGCCTGCATGACGCCCGTCGCGCCGGGCATGAAGGTGGAAACCGTAAAGGGACTGCCGCAAATCGGCGGCGCGGACGGCAAGCCCGTTTTCGAAGGCCCCGCGGAGCACGAGCCGGACGCGCTTATAATCGGCGGCGGACCGGCGGGGCTGGCGGCGGCGATAGAGCTTGGCAAACTCGGCCTCCAGGTCATTTTGCTCGACGACAAGCACCGCCTCGGCGGCAAGCTGGTGCTGCAAACCCACAAATTTTTCGGCTCGGTGGAGGACTGCCGCGCGGGTACGCGCGGCATGGACATAGCTTCAAAGCTCGAAGACGAGCTTTCGCAGTATCCGTCGGTGAAAGTATGGCTCAACACTTTCGCGGCGGCGGTTTTCTCCGACAAAAAAATCGGCGTCATAAAAGACGGGCGGTATTATCTGGTAAAACCACGCGCCCTGCTGGTGGCGGCGGGAGCGCGGGAAAAATCGCTGCCGTTTCCCGGCAACACGCTGCCGGGAGTTTACGGCGCGGGCGCGTTTCAGACGCTGGTGAACCGAGACCTCGTAATACCCTGCAAACGGCTGTTCATCATGGGCGGCGGCAACGTGGGCCTCATCGCCGCATATCACGCTATTCAGGCGGGGATAGAAGTTGCCGGCCTCGTGGAGGCGCTGCCCGAAGTAGGCGGCTACAAGGTGCACGCGGACAAAATCGCGCGGCTTGGCGTGCCGCTGCTCACCTCGCACACGGTGCTTTCCGCCAACGGCGGGGAAAAACTGGAGTCGGTGACAGTCGCGGCGGTGGACAGGCATTTCCAGCCGGTCAGGGGAACCGAAAAAACTTTCAAGGTTGACACCCTGCTGGTTGCGGTGGGGCTCAACCCCTGCAACGAGCTTTATTTGCAGGCCAAGGACTACGGCATGAACGTCCGTGCCGCGGGCGACGCCGAGGAAATCGCCGAGGCCTCCGCGGCGATGTTCAGCGGCCGGATAGCGGGCGCCGAAACAGCCAGAAGCCTCGGCTGCGGCTGCGGCGAGCCGCCGGCGCAATGGCGGGCAAAGCTCGACGTGCTCAAAAGCCGCCCGGGCAAAACTCACGCGCCCGCGCAAACCGCGCCCGAGAGCGGCATAAGGCCGGTTTTCCACTGCCGGCAGGAAATACCGTGCAACCCGTGCGTGTCCGTCTGCCCTAAAAAAGCTATAAAGCTGCGCGGGGAGAGCATCACCTCCCTTCCCTATTTCGACGGCGAATGCGTCGGCTGTCTGCGCTGCGTGGCCATCTGCCCCGGCCTCGCCGTCACCGTGGTGGATTTCCGCGAGGACGAAAACTATCCGACCGTGTATCTGGCTTTTGAAATCAGCAGGGGCGCGCTCAAAAAAGGCGGTTTCGCGCGGGTTACCGACTGCGAGGGCGCCGAGCTCGGCAACGCGGAAATAGTGGACGTGCGCGAAATGAAGGCGCACAACACCGTCATAGCCGGCGTGAAAGTGGAAAAAGCCCTGGCCGCGAAGGTTGCCGGGCTCAGGCTTTACGACTGGGAAAAGGATTCCCCCCTCGCCGCCGAAATTCCGCCGGACGCCTCCGACAATATCATCATCTGCCGCTGCGAGCGGGTCACTCTCGGCGAAATCCGGCGCATGATACGCGCCGGCGCGCGGGATTTTAACGCGCTCAAGGCCGCGCTGCGTTGCTGCATGGGCTCCTGCGGCGGCAAAACCTGCCAGTCGCTGATACTTGCGGCGTTCAAGTCGGAGGGGGTAAATCCCGGAGACATCACGCTCAACACCCGCCGTCCGCTTGAAATAGAGATTCCGTTGTCGGCCTTCTGCAACGCCGGGCCGGGGGCCGGGAAGGTAAAACCGCCGCTGGATTCCGGGAGTTTTTAGCAATGAAAGCGAACACTTTCGACGCGATAGTGATAGGTTCGGGTTCCGTGGGCGTGCCCGCCGCGATGTCGCTGGCGGAGAAAAAGCTGAAAGTGCTGGTGGTGGATTCGCTCGCCTCGACGGGGCAGGGCTCCAACAAGGCGGCCATCGGCGGCGTGAGGGCCACGCACTCCGACGGCGCCAAAATCCGGCTCAGCCTGCGCAGCCTGGAGATATTCTCCACCTGGAAGGAAAAATACGGCGACGATATCGGCTGGCGCAAGGGCGGCTACCTCTTCCCCGCCTACACGGAAAGCGACGAGCGGCTGATGCGGGACCTGCTGAAAATCCAGAAATCCTTCGGGCTTAACATAGACTGGCTCTCTCCCGCTGACATAAAACGGGTGGTGCCCGGCATCAATCCCGAAAATCTGCGGGGCGGCACGTTTTCGCCGGACGACGGCAACGCCTCCACCCTGCTGTCCACCACCGCGTTCCACCGGCGCGCGCGGGAACTGGGGGTGGAATTCCGCTACCGCGAGTCCGTAACCGCCGTCACGGCGGAGAAAGGGAAAGTGCAGGGCGTCACCACCTCGCGCGGGAAATATTTCGCGCCGCTGGTGGTGAACGCCGCCGGCATGAACGCCAAGGAAATAGCCGCCATGGCGCGGCTGGACGCGCCGGTGTCGCCCGACAGCCATGAGGCCGGCATCACCGAGCCGGTGGCGCGCCTGTTCGACCCGATGGTGGTGGACATCCGCGAGGAGGCCGGCTCCAAAAATTACTACTTCTGCCAGAATTCCGAGGGGCAAATCGTGTTCTGCATCACGCCCCATCCGCCCGCCTGGGGCAGCGAGCGGACGCCCACGTCGTGGTTTTTGCCCACGGTGTCGCGCCGCATGATAAACCTGCTGCCGCGGCTCGGCGCAGTAAAGGTGCGCCGCGCCTGGCGCGGCCTCTACCCCATGACACCGGACGGGTTTCCCATCGTCGAGGCCGCGGTGGAGCCGGCGGGATTCATACAGGCGGTGGGGATGTGCGGACAGGGATTCATGCTCGGCCCCGGAGTGGGCGAGCTGGTGGCGCGCATGGCGGCCGGTTCGCCCGCCGCCGGAGATAAAGACGTGCTTAAATCTTTTTCCGGAAAGCGCAGCTTCACCGGAATGGAGAAGTTCAAATGATCGGGCTGAAAGTGGAAGAAGGGCTGCTTATCAAAACCCCGCCGGAAAGGATATTCGCGCTCTATTCCGATATAGACAACTGGGCTTCCTGGAATCCGGCAGTGCCGCAGAAAATGGCCCCGCCGGAGGGAGAGCGCAGGACGCTGGAGCTGACGACCGACCCAGCCGCCGCCATACAAATAACCCGGCTGATACCCAACCAGGCTTTCACGGTGGAAACGGAAATCCTGATGTGCATCATAAGCCAGGAATATGAGCTGTTCGCTTCCCCGCTGGGAACGTACACCACGCACCGGGTAGTTTTCACCGGCTGGCTGTCGCCGCTGTATTTTCTGCTGCTCAACATGAAAATGCGCAAAATGCTCAAAGAAAGCCTTCAGGGGCTCAAACGCGCCGCAGAATACTGAGAACAAGGGGGTCTTATGGCTTTAAAAAAGAACATCAACCACGCCGACAGGATAATACGCATTCTGGCGGGCGCGGCTATACTTTCGCTGGGGATAATTTACAATTCCTGGCTGGGACTGCTGGGGTTTTTGCCGATTATCCTGGCTTTCGCCGGCTGGTGTCCGATATATACGCTGCTCGGAGTGGACCGCTGCCCGCTGCCGCCGTCGCCCGACGACAGCGAAAAGCGGTAACACCCCTTCGGAGCGCGGTTTTTTATATAATCTGAAAGCGCGCTGAGAATTTCGCGGATTTCCCGTGGCAATCCGCCGCGAAGCGTTTCAAAGGAGGAGTATGTCGGATTCCATCATTTCCATTCTTTCCCAGGTGCAGGCAATTTTCACCGCGCCTCTCGTCGAAATTTGGAACGGCTTTCTGGCCGTGGTGCCCAATATCATGGCAGCCGTTGTATTCCTGGTGGTCGGCGTCGTGCTGGCGCGGCTGCTCACGACGATTACCGGAAAACTGCTGCACAAAATCCGGCTCGACGATATCACTTCCCACATCGGCATAAACGAAATATTCGCGCGCGCCGGTTTCGGCAAATCGCCGGTTTATGTGATAACTTTCGCGCTCTACTGGTCGGTGATGGTGGTATTTATCCTGCTGGCCACGAACGCGCTCAACCTGCTGGCGGTGAGCCAGCTTTTGCAGCGCTTCGCGCTTTTCATGCCGCGGCTTGTCATAGCGGTGATAATACTTTTCGCGGGGCTGCTGCTGGCGCCGCTGGTTTACCAGGTGGTCTCCAACGCCGCCGCCACTAACAACCTCAAAGGCGGCAGCACGCTGGCCAAATCCGTGGAGGCGGTGGTTATCGTATTCTCCGTGCTGATAGCGCTGGAGCAAATCGGTGTGGCGATGAACCTGATAATATCCACCGTGCAGATACTGATGATGTCTCTGGGGCTGGCGTTCGCCATCGCCTTCGGCCTGGGCGCCAAAGACCTTGCGGGCGAGTTTTTGCGGGGATTCTTCAAACGCGAGAAATAACCGCGACAAGTCTATTGTAATTCCTCCGTTTTCTGATAAACTTAAATTGCCCGCCAATGGGGCGGGCGCGCCTATGTCATCCGATAATTTCAGGCGGACGGCTCTTTCCGCGTCGCTTTCCGCCGCGTTGTGCGCGGCGGCGCTGGCCTTTGCGCGCCCCGCGGCGGCTGCGGACCCGTCGGGATTGCGTTACAGTTCCGTGGAAGAAAGCCAGGTGGTGGCCGTATGGAATACAAACGGCAATTCCGCCGACACGCTTTACAATATCCAGTTCTCGACCGGCAACTTTTCCACGGTTTACAAAGACCTCACGGGAGCGTTCAACGGAGTCGTTGTCGCGGGCGGCTTTCTTTCCAATACCGTCTATAACGCCAGGGTGCGGCTGGCGGCAAGCGCGTCGTTTTCCACCGTCGCCTCGAGCAGCACGCTGTCCCGGCAGTTGGACGGATTCACGCTGGATTCCGGTTCGGCCACGCTGACCGCAGTCTGGACGCCGCTTCCCGCTTCGCCGCAGGAGCAGTCCTGCGAAGGCTATCTGCTGAGCGTTTCCACCGACCCGTTTTTCACGGCAGCGGTGCACTCCGCCCAGACCGCCGACTCCGCTGCGTCCGCTATGTCCGTGGCCGGACTCGACAACAACACCACCTACTATTGCAGACTGGGCACGCTGAACTGGTCCGCCCAGCCTGATAACACTGACACTGTCTCTTTTGCAACGCTCACCGCTCCGCCGTCGGGTTTCAAGCTCGACGCGGTTTACGTCTCCAGCGCGGCGGTCTCCTGGACGGCGTTCCCGCCGGCGCCGCCGAACGCAACCGCGCAGGGCTACGCGGTGGACGCTTCCTCCACAGGCTTTGCCGCCGGCACAGCCGTCGTCGCCGTCTCGACAAACGGCTACGCGAACAATTCGCTCATAGCGGGCGAGCTGCTGGGCAACACCACCTGGTCGTTGAGGCTGGCGGCGCTCAACCGGCTGGGCGAACCCGATTACGGCGCCGTGGAACTGACGACCGTAACGCTGTCTTACCCCGTGGACCGCAACACCGTGCACATCTCCGCGCTGGCGCATGAACTGAACTTCTCCTGGACGCCGAGGCCGTCCGCGCCGGATTATTTTTCGTGCAGCGGCTATCAACTGTATGTTTCCTCCACGAATTTTAACGGCGCGGGCGCGATGCCGGGCGCTTTCGCCGCAGGCGCCGCGGCGGGTTCGTTATCCCTGCAAAACCTGCCGGCCAACACGACCTACTACGCCAGACTCGGCACGCTAAACCGCTACGGCAGGCCAAATTTCATCAGCGTCGGTCCGGTCATGACGCCGCCGGGCCCTGCGCCGGAAAATCCCCGTCCGGTTTCCATCGCCACGGCAAGCATCGCACTCGCGTGGAGCACAACCTCCTGCGAAGGCTATGTGGCGGAGGCCTCCGCTTCGCCTTATTTCGACAGCGTGATTTATTCAAGCGCCGCCGCCAATCCGGCGGCGGCGCAGCTTGTGATAACCGGACTCGCGCCGGATACCGTCTATTACCTGCGCGCGGGAACGGTTTACAACGGCGCCACCGTATACGCGCCGGCGGTTCCCGCCGCCGCGGCCACGCTTGCCAACCCAGTCTCAAGTCCGCAGATTGACGCCGTCTGGTTTTCCAGCGCGGTGTTCTCCTGGACCGCGCCCGCGGCCTGTTCGGGCTACACGGTGGACCTGTCCACGAAGGCGGATTTCAGCGGGATACTCTACAGCTCCGTCACGGCCAACCCGCTGCTGACTTCGCTGGCCCCGCGGACGGATGCCTCGGGGCTTTATCCGCTGTTGCCAAACACCAGCTATTACGCGCGCATCGGCTCGCTTAACCCGGACCTTGCGGCCAATTTCACGCTGCTGGGTGCGCCGACGGTTACAATGGTAAATCCCGTCATCGCGCAGCCTTATACCTCGGTCAACGAAAATGACTTGCGGGTGAACTGGGATGTCAATTCCAACCCCGCGGACACGGCGTACCGCGTGCAGCTGTCCACCGGCGAGAATTTTTCGGTTCTGACGGTTTCCACCGTTACCACGGGCCCGGCGTTGGACGCCCCAGGGCTTGTCGCGAATACGGTCTATTACGCGCGCGCGTTTTCCTATTCCCGTGCGGGCGGGCAGCAGGGGCCGGTCCTGTTCGGAGCGATAGAGACGCTTCCCCGTCCGCCGATTCCGGCGGCTTACACGACCGTAGGCGTAAGCTCCGTTACCGCAAACTGGGACGTCAATCTCAATCCCGCCGGGACATTTTACGATGTGCGGATTTCCACCAGCCCGGATTTTGAAATCCGGGCGTCCTCGGTGACCGTCTCCTCGGCGGCTCTTATTTACGGGCTAAACGCCAACACGGTCTACTACGGGCGCGCCGCCGGAATAAACGGAATGGGGCTTTACTCCTCCTTCGTCAATCTGGGGCAGTTCCTCACCAATCCCGCCGTGCCCGCCGACCTGTCGCCGTCTTCCGCCAATTTCTCGGACGTGAGAAACGACCAGATTACCGTCAACTGGGACGCAAACACCAACTCCGCCTCCACGCTTTACGCGGTGCGGATTTCCACCGCCGCCGGTTTTTCCGTCCAGTATTCTTCGGCGGCCACGGGGCAGACAGCCGCGACCTTCGGCCCTCTGCCGGAGGGCGTGACCTGGTACGCCAGCGTCAACGCCCTGGGCTCCGGCGGCGTGCTGTCGGACTGGCGCCTGCTGGGCTCCACGGTAACCAGGGTGCAGACCGCGACCGCCATCCCCTACGGCTCCGCCGCGGATATCGTGCTGGCGACCTCCTACGGCGATATAAAATTGTCCGTGCCGGCCTACGCTTTCGTCGGCGCGGTCAGGGCCGGGGTGAGCCGCCTCTACAACCCGCCCTCCGCGCCCTGCCCCGCGCTGGCGCTCACGCCTACCGGCGTGGCCGTCAACATCTCGCTCACGCCGTCCGTGGCTCCGGTGCGCCAGCTTACCCTGACCGTGCCCTACCGCCCCTCGGACATAGCGGGCCTCGACGCCGCGCGGCTCGTGCTGGCCTGGTACGACCCCGCGGGCAACATCTGGGCGCCGCTGCCCTCGGTTTCCGATACGGCCAATAATACGGTTACGGGCTTTCTCGCCCGCACGGGCATATTCCAGATAATGCAGACCTCGCCCGCGGCCTCGCTGGCGGACGCGAGAATTTTTCCGAACCCGTTCTCGCCCTCGCTGGGGCACCAGTTCGTGCAGTTCACCAACATGCCCCCCCGCGCGCGCGTCAGGATATACACGCTGGCGGCCGGCCTCGTGCGCGAGCTCAACGCCGACACTGGCGGCGTGGCGGTCTGGGACGGGACGAACAGTTTCGGCGCCAGGGCCGCAAGCGGCGTCTATATAGTGCTTTTGCAGACCGGCGACGGCTCGCAAAAGCGGGTGGTGAAAATTGCGGTCGAAAGGTAGATTTGCGAAATTTTTTGCCGCGCCGCGCGCGCTTAGCCTTGCCGCGGCGGTCCTCCTGCCGGCCCTTTTGCCGGGGCTTTGCGACGGCGCGAGCTTCTCCCGCGAGGCGGCGGGGACGTCTTCGGGGGAGTTTCTGACCATAGCGGTTTCGGCGCGCTGCGCCGCGATGGGCGAAGCCTGCAGCGCCCTCGCAAACGACGCCAGCGCGCTTTACTGGAATCCGGCGGGGCTCATGGACGTGGCGGGCCGCTCGCTGGTCTTCATGCACGCGCCCTATCTGGCGGACACCGTTTTCGACTACGCGGCGTACGCGCAGAACGTCCCGGATGTCGGCAGTTGGGGAGTGAGCGTCCAGTATATGAACATGGGCGATATCGCCGGCACCAACGCTTCGGGGCAGGACACCGGCAGCTTCCGGCCCTACGACGTGGCCGTCACGCTGGGTTTTGCCACGTATATCTCCGGCCTGAACAAATACCCGGAGGAGCGCTTCGTGCTGGGGGCGGGCGCCAAGATTGTGTCCTCCAAAATCACCCAGCGCGACAGCACCATCGCCGCCGACGCGGGCCTTCTCACGCCGTATATGTTCGACAATAAATTCAGGCTCTCGCTGACGGTCTCGAACATGATGGGCTCGCTGCGCTATTATCAGGAAAGTTTTCCGCTGCCGCTTACTTTAAGGGCGGGTTCGCGCGCGCTGATTGCGAAAAGCTGGGATTTCACCGCCGATTTAGTGGCGGTGCAAGACAGCTATCCCTTCATCGCCATGGGCACCGAAATACGCGCGCAGATAGGAAAGACGACGCGCCTCGCGCTGCGCGGCGGCTTCAACACCCGCTCCGTTTCCGATTATGAGGGCTTCAGGAACGTCTCTATGGGGCTGGGGCTTGGCGGCTCGTTTCTGACGGTGGATTACGCCTTCACCCCTTTCGGCGACCTCGGCAACGCGCAGCGCCTATCCTGCTCGCTGAGTTTCTGAACAAGCAAAAACAGCCGCGCGGAATGCGCGGCTGTTTCGTTTCATAATTATCTTTGCCGTTACGCGCGGCGGTTGCGGCGTTTTATGTCTTTGGGCTCAAGCACCAGTTGCTCGCCGTTCAACAGTCCGGCCACGCCTTCGCGGGTTTTGTATTTTTCGTCCTTGCAGATGGCGCAGCCGCGCGGGTCGGAGTAGAAATTTTCCGGCTGGGTGTAGGTGGTGATTACGCCCTCGTAGTTGCGCAGCACCACCTTCCTGTCGGACATCGAAATAAGATAATGCGGCATGACCGGGATTTTGCCGCCGCCGCCCGGCGCGTCCACCACGTAGGTCGGCACCGCCATGCCGGTGGTGTGGCCGCGCAGGCTTTCCATAATCTCGATGCCTTTGGGGACCGACGTGCGGAAGTGTGAGATGCCTTTGGACAAATCGCACTGGTAGATGTAATAGGGCTTCACACGCGCCGTCAGCAATTGCTGCACCAGTTTTTTCATGACGGGCGCCTGGTCGTTTACGCCTTTGAGCAGCACGCTCTGGTTGCCAAGCGGAATGCCCGCGTCCGCCAGTTTTGCGCAGGCCGCGCGCGCCTCAACTGTCAGTTCCTTCGGGTGGTTGAAGTGCGTGTTGACGTAGATGGGGTGGTATTTTTTGAGCATCGCCGCCAGCGAATCGGTTATGCGCATCGGCATCACCACGGGGGTGCGCGTGCCTATGCGGATTATCTCGACATGTTCGATGGCGCGCAGGCGGGAAATTATTTTTTCCAGCTCGGAGTCGGTGAGAATAAGCGGGTCTCCGCCGGAAATGAGCACGTCGCGCACGACCTTGTTTTTCTGGATATACGCCACAGCCTTGTCCAGATTCGATTTTGCCAGATGGCAGTCCTCAAACCCCACCAGGCGGCGGCGCGTGCAATGGCGGCAGTTCATGGAGCAGATGTTGGTGACCAGAAGCAGCACGCGGTCCGGGTAGCGGTGGGTGAGGCCGGGGACGGGGGAATCAACATCCTCGTGCAGCGGGTCGTCGAGGTCCGAACTGTCGTCGCGCAGTTCGGCGAGACGCGGCACCGCTTGCAGCCGGACGGGGCAATTCTTGTCCCGCGGGTCCATCAGCGCGGCGTAGTAGGGCGTTATCGCCATGCGGAACTTTTTGAGGCAGTTGCGCAGGTCTGATTTTTCCCTGTCGTCGAGCTTTATGACGCGCGAAAGCGTTTCGATGTCCTTTATGTCGTGGGCGAGCTGCCACTGCCAGTCGTTCCAGTCAGACTCCGGCACGTCTTTGAAAAGCGGGACGCGCTTGTAATCCATCTTGGAATATTTTGGCATGGCGGCTCTCCTTTTAAGCGGCGTAGGTTTCCTCGTAGATTTTGCGGATTTTCGGCGATTCGCGCAACAGGTTTATGGTGATTTCGGCGTGGTCTTTCGTGTAGCCGTTGCCGATAATCATGTTGACATCCCTGCCGATGCCTTCCGCGCCCAGCGCGGCCTTGGTGAACGAGGTCGCCATCGTGAAGAAATAGACTGTGCCGTTGTCCCGGCACATCATGATGGAGCTCATCTCCGTGTTGGGCACGTTGACGCAGTTGATTACCAAATCCGCCAGCTTGCCGCCGGTCTCTTTCATCATGGCGTCATAGCAGGCCAGCGCGTCGGTGGCGCTGAGCTTGAGATTCACGTCGCAAAAACCGTATTCCTTCAGTTTTTTGAACCCGCTGTCGGAACTGGTGATGCCGATTACCTTGCCGGTGCAACCCGCGCGTTTCCTGGCCTCGTAGGAGCATAGCACGCCGGATTTGCCCGCCGCGCCGATGATGACCACCGTGTCGCCGGGCCGTACGAGTTTGGCGGTCTGCGCGGGCGCGCCCGCCACGTCCAGGACGGCGAGGGCGAGCTGTTCCGGCAAATCCGCCGGCAGCCTGGCGTAAATCGCGCTGGCGAACAGTATGGCGCGCGCCTTGACATGCACCTGGTCGGTTTCCTTATTGACCTTTTTTATCTCCTCTATTTTAAGCGGGGTCAGGGAAAGGGAGACGAGGCTGGCGATTTTGTCGCCTTCCTTCAACGGGATTTTGCCCGCCAGCGCGGGGCCGATTTTATGCACGCGGCCTATGAACATGCCGCCGGAGCCCGTCACCGGGTTCTGCTGCTTGCCGCGTTCGGCGACGATGCTTAAGATTTTCTGCTTTATTTTTTCGACGTCGCCGCCGGCCTCGTTTTCAATCTGGGTGAAGCTGGCGGAGTCCACATTGAGAATTTCGACATCCACCATTATCTCGTTGTCCCACATAACGCTCATGTCGTTGTTGACCTTGAGCGCGGGCTGGGGCAGCGTGCCTTTTGGCTCTATGACGCGGTGCGCGCCGAACGGGTTCCCGCCTTTGATGACTTTTATTTCGGTTTTGACGGCCATAAGCTATCCCTCTCTCAGGTTGAAAAGTTTCCGCACGTCGCCCGGCGACGCCGGCTCCAGACCGGCTTCCCGGCTCATTCTGGCGGCGCGCTCGACAAGCTGCGCGTTGCTTTTCGCCAGCACGCCCTTCGAGTAGTACACGTTGTCTTCAAACCCCACGCGGATAAATCCGCCCAGCGCCAGCGCGCCGTGCACGGCGGGCAGCGAGGCGCGGCCTATGCCCATCACGGTCCAGTGCGCCCCGGCGGGGAGTTTTTTGACGAACAAATCGAGCACATCAACCTCGTATTTCACGCCGCCGGGCACGTTGAGCACGAGGCCATAATGGTACGGCGGCTTTATAAGCCCTTCCTTTATAAGCATGTGCGAGGCGTAGACGTGAGACAGGTCGAAGCATTCCAGCGTCGGCTGCACTTTGTGTTTTGCGAAAGCGGCGGCGAATTCGCGCATCACGGGCAGCGTGTTGATGATGTAATCGTTGCCGAAGTTGACAGTGCCGCAGTCGAGCGAAGCCATATCGGGACCGAGCGTGACGGGCTGCAGCCGTTCCTCCGGCGTCATGCCGACAGCGCCTCCGGTCGTCACTTCCACCACGATGTCGCACTTTTTGCGGATAAGCGAGATTGTTTCTTTGAAAACTTTAAGGTCCTGCGTGGGTCTGCCCTTTTCGTCGCGCACATGCAGGTGCAAAATCGCCGCGCCCGCCTTGCGTGCCTCGGCGGCGGCGTCCGCTATTTCCTGCGGCGTCACGGGCAGGCTGGGGTTTTGCGCCCTCGTCGTTTCCGCGCCGGTGACGGCGCAGGTGATTATCATTTTGTCCATAATCAGAATCTCCCCACCGAAGACGGGATGATGAGTTTGGCCTGTGTCGCCCGCATGACGGCTTCGACAGTCGTGTCCTCCGCGATTTCCTCAAGGTAAAGCCCTTTGGGCGTCACGCGGATGAAAGCCATCTCGGTTACTATGATGTCCACTTCCCTGCGCGCGGTGAGCGGCAGCGTGCAGCATTTGAGTATTTTCGGCGCGCCGTTTTTGTTGACATGCTCCATAGCCACGATGACTTTTTTCGCGCCCACCACCAGATCCATCGCGCCGCCCATGCCGTGCACCATTTTACCCGGAATCATGTAGTTGGCGAGGTTGCCCTCTTCGTCCACCTCCAGCGCGCCCAGCACGGTAACGTCGAGATGCCCGCCCCGGCAGATGGCAAACGACATGGCGGAATCGAAGAACGCCCCGCCGGGCAGTATTGTCACGGGTTTGCCGCCGGCGTTGACTATCCTGCAGTCCTCTTTGCCGGGCAGCGGCGCGGGGCCCAGGCCGGTGAAGCCGTTTTCGGAATGGAGGAAGATTGTTTTGTCCTGCGGCAGGTAGTCGGCCACCAGCGTCGGCAGGCCTATGCCGAGGTTCACCAGCCCGTTTTCCGGCAGTTCGCGGGCGATGCGCCTGGCTATTCTTTCGCGCTTTACGGCTTTTGGGTCGGCGGCGCTGGTCATTTTCCGGCCTCCACGATGGTATGGACGAAAACTCCGGGCAGCGTCACATCGTCGGGGTCCAGTCCGCCCAGTTCCACTATTTTTTCGGCCTCGACTATTGTCGTCTGCGCGGCCATCGCCATGACGGGGTTGAAATTTTTCTGCGCTTTGGCGATAAAAATGTTGCCGAATTTGTCGGCTATGTCGGCGCGGATGAAGGCGAACTCGGCGCGCAGCGGTTTTTCCAGCAGGTACTCCCGCCCGTCCACCGAAATCTTCTGCTTGCCCTTTTCCACCTCGGTGCCGATTCCGGTGGGGGTTACCACTCCGCCGAGGCCCGCGCCGGCGGCGCGTATGCGCTCGGCCAGCGTGCCTTGCGGCACCAAATCCACCTCCAGCGTTCCGGCGTTCATCTGGCGGCCCGCCTCGGGGTTGAGGCCGATATGCGAGGCGATAAGGCGCGCCACCCGCTGCTGCTCGATAAGTTTCGCCACGCCGGTGCAGGGCGTTCCCCCGTCGTTTGAAATGACGGTGAGGTTTTTTGCGCCTCTTCTAAGCAGCGCGTCTATCAGGCCGAAGGGCTGGCCGCAGCACATAAACCCGCCCAGCATGATGGACGCGCCGTCTTTTATGCCGGAAACAGCTTCGTCGGCGGAAACGAGTCTTTTCATTCAACGCTCCTCTGAAAATTCAACCCGGATTGTGCAATAGAGTAGCGGGATTCGACGGCGGCTGGCGGGACATTTCTGTGCAAAATTTCTGCGGTGCGTCCCCGCAGCCTCTGGCGTTTTGCGGGGGCTCGCGGATAGCTACAGCTATCCGCTCCAAATTTTACGTCGCACTGTCCCCGCCATCCACCGTCTCTGTCCTCGCTATCTATTGCACAATCCGGGTTCAAGCGGCGGACAGCAAGATTATAACAAAATTGGCGCGCCGCCCGCGCAAAAAACGCGAACAAAAAAAGCGTTTTTTAGAAAATGCGGATTGTCCCTCTCTTTTGGAATCTGGTATTATCCTTTATTGCTGGATTTTAGCGTTCCGGGAAAGGGAGCGGCGCATTTATGACAACTATAGACGCGGTTTCGCGCGGATTGATGCTGGACAGCCTCAGGGAATACGCGAAACGCAAATTGCCTTTTGACTATATCAGGGAACTCGACAGGGAAAACGAATTCCCGGCCGAAATCCTCAGGGAGATGTACGACCCCGGCGTGCTGGGCGTGCATCTGCTGCTCATCCCGCGCGAGCACGGCGGCCTCGGCGGCGGCACGGTGGACATTTACCGCGTCTGCGAGACGCTGGCGCGCATAGATCTCGGTATCGCCACATCAGTTTTCGCCACCTTCCTCGGCACAGACCCGCTGCGCGTGGGCGGCACGGAAGCGCAGCAGCGCAAATGGATGCGCAAAATAGCGGAGGAAAAGCTGCTCGTCGCCTACGGCGCGACGGAGGCCGACGCGGGCAGCGACCTTGTCAATCTGCGCACCCGCGCCGAGCAGGTGGTAAAAAACGGCAAGCTTGCCGGTTACAAAATAACCGGCAACAAGCAGTGGATTTCAAACGGCGGCGTGGCGGACCTTTACACCATTCTCGCGCTGGCGCCCGGCGGGCCGTCGTGGTTCCTGGTGGAGCGGGACGCGACCGGCTTTTCCGCCAACAAACACGAGGACAAGCACGGCATCCGGCTTTCCAACACGGCGGGATTGTCGCTGGACGATGTGTACGTTCCCGCCGACCAGCTTATCGGCGAGGTGGAAGGGCAGGGGTTGCAGCAGGCGCAGGCGGTGTTCGGCTACACCCGCCTGATGGTGGCGGCGTTCGGCATGGGTGCGGGCTGCGAGGCGCTGGAAACCGCCGTCCGCTACAGCCAGCAGCGCATACAGGGCGGCGGGCCGCTGTCGCAAAAGCAGGGCTACACGCACAAGCTCATAGTGCCGCACGCCGTCGCGCTGGAAGCGTCGCGCGCCTACATCCACGCCATCGCGCTGCGGCTGGACGGCGAGGAACACGGCTTGCAAACCGAGGGCGCAATCGGAAAATATTACGCCACCGAGGCGGGCAACAACGCCGCCGAGGACGCGATTCAGGCATTGGGCGGCTACGGCTACACGCGCGACTTTCCCGTGGAAAAAATCAAGCGCGACGTCAAAATAGCCTGCATCTACGAAGGCACCAACGAGATAATGGAAATGACCATCTATCGCGGCAGGTGGCAGGAGCATCTCAAAAGCCGCGGGCAGTACTATATCGGCATGGCGGCGGAACTGGACGCGCTGCACGCGCAAAACGCCAATATCGGCGCGGACAGCGCCGCGCTCGGTTTGCGCGCCCTCGCCAGAATTCTGGAAGACTGCCGCGCGCAGCGCCTAACCCGCCACCAGCATGTGACATTCAAGCTGGGCGAACTGATAGCCGCCGCCGAGGTTGCCGCCAATTTCTGCAAAACCGCCGCCGCGAAGGAATACAACGAAGGCGTGCGCATGGACCGCGCGTGCTGCGAGGCCATGTCCCGCGTCTGCGCGCGGGAGACGGCGCTCGCTGTCGCCTCGCAGGGAATAAAGCTGGTGCTGGGCGCGGGGACCGGTTCCGCCGCCGAACTTTCGCAGGCGGTCTCGCTTGTCGAAATAGAGGACAGGCAGCGCGGCGTTACCGAGGACAAGGATTTAATCGCCGCCAAACTCAACGAAACTTTCAGGCCGAGGTAGGAGCGACTCCATGAATATCGTCGTTTGCATAAAGCAGGTGCCCGACACCACCCAGGTCAAGGTGGACCCGCAGACGGGAACTCTCATCCGCGCGGGAGTGCCCAGCATACTGAACCCCTACGACCATTTCGCGCTGGAAACCGCGCTTGCCCTTAAAGAAAAAACCGGCGCGGAGGTTACGGTAATCTCGATGGGCCCGCCGCAGGCCAAAACCGTGCTGCGGCTCGCGCTCGCTCTCGGCGCGGACCGGGGGATTCTGCTTTCGGACCGCGCCTTCGCGGGCTCGGACACGTGGGCTACGTCCTACGCCATAGCGCGCGCCATCAAAAAAATCGGCAAGGCGGACCTCATCCTCTGCGGCATGATGGCGATTGACGGCGACACGGCGCAGACCGGTCCCGGCATAGCGCAGCAGTTGCATCTGCCGCAGATAACGTTTTGCGAACATGTCGCCGTTTCCGGCAGGAAGCTGACCGCCAAAAAGCTGATGGACGGCGGACACGAAATCGTAGAAGCGCAACTGCCCGCTCTGTGCACGCTGGTCCTGCCCGCCGACTACAAACCCGCGTTTCCCTCGTTCCCCGAAATAGCCGCCGCGCAGGAAAAGGATTTGGAGCTCTGGACCGCCGCCGATGTGGGCGCGGACGAGAACCTGCTGGGCCTCAAAGGCTCGCCCACGCGGGTGGACCGCGTTTACGCGCCGCCGCAGCGCGCGCGCGGCACGGTGCACCAGGGCACCGCCGCGGAGCTGGTCGAAAAGCTGGTCTGCATCCTTAAAGAGGAGAATTTCATCAAATGCTAGAGCTATCCGCAAGCTGCATCGGCTGTTCCAAATGTGTCACCGCCTGCCCGTTCGGCGCAATTGCCGTCGAGAACAAACTGGCGAAAGTCAACGAAAAATGCACCCTCTGCGGCGCGTGCGTGCAGGTGTGCCCCGTCTCCGCCATCGAGATAAAGCGCAAGGAAGAATCCTCCGATTTGAGCGCGTATAAAGGCGTGTGGGTTTTCGCGGAACTTTCCGACGACAGAAAAACGCACGGCGCGAAAACCGTGCGCGGCGTAACGCATGAACTGCTGTCCGCCGGAAGACGCCTCGCCGACGAACTGGGCGAGGAGCTTTGCGCCGTCCTGCTGGGCAGCGGCGTGGAAAAACTGTGCGGCGAACTCGCCTCCTTCGGCGCGGACAAAATTTATCTCGTCGAAAACGAAGCGCTTGCCGATTACAACACCGACGCCGCCGCCACCGTCATGGTGGCGCTCATCACAAAACACAAGCCGAGCATAGTGCTTTATCCTTCAACCTATATAGGCCGCGATGTCGCGCCGCGCGTGGCGAGCGAGCTTTACGTCGGACTCACGGCGGACTGCACCGGCCTTTCCATAAAGGAGGGCAATCTGCTGCAAACCCGCCCCGCCTTCGGCGGCAACATCATGGCGGATATTCTAAGCCCCAACACCCGCCCGCAGATGGCGACGGTGCGCCCCAACGTGATGAAGAAAAACGAGCCCGCGCCCGGCGCGAAAGCCAACATCGCGCGCGAAACCGTAGCGCTGGCGAAAGATTTCTCCCGCGTGAAACTGGTGGAGCGCAAGTTCGACGACATCGGTTCCACCGAAAATATCGGCGAGGCCAAAATCATCATTTCCGGCGGACGCGGCATGAAAAACAAGCGCGGCTTTGAAATGCTTGACGAGTTGGCCCAAACGCTGGGCGGCGCGGTGGGCGCGTCCCGCGCGGCGGTGGACTTGGGGCTCATGCCGAAACCGCATCAGGTGGGCCAGAGCGGCACCACGGTTTCGCCGAAACTCTACATGGCCTGCGGCATATCCGGCGCGGTGCAGCACATCGTGGGCATGAGCTCCTCCGACGTTATCATCGCCATAAACAAAGACCCCGCCGCCCCGATATTCAACGTCTGCAAATTCGGCCTGGTAGGCGACGCAACCCAAATCCTCCCCAAACTCGCGGAACACCTGAGGAAACGGGGAACCGTTTAGGAGATATTATGCCGGATAAATCTCTGATTCCCATTTCAGCGGTTGAAAGCCGCATACTGTTTGTGCGCGGGCACAGGGTTATTATTGACGCTGATTTGGCGGATTTGTTCAAGGTTCCGACAAAACGCCTCAACGAACAAGTCAAACGCAACATAGACCGCTTCCCTGAAGATTTCATGTTCCGCTTTACAAAGGCGGAAAAAGACCAGCTGGTCGCAAATTGCGACCACCTCCGAAAGCTTAAATTTTCCCCCAATCTCCCTTATGCGTTTACCGAATACGGGACCATCATGGCTGCCAATGTCATCAATTCCCCGGTAGCCATTGAGTCAAGCATTTCAATTGTGAGAGCATTTGTCCGCTTGCGCGAGATGATTTCCGCGCATAAAGACCTGGCCCGTCGTCTTGACGGCCTTGAAAAACGCTATGACAAGCAATTCAGGGCAGTCTTTGACGCCATTAGAGAACTTATGGCTCCGCCGGAGCAGGACAAAAACGCCAAGCGGGTTATTGGTTTCATTCCAGGAGAGTAGGAGAAGGGACGACAAGCAATTACGAGGTTTCTATGTTTGGCGTGTTTTTAAAAACCGAAGTGCCAACTATAAACCCAAAAAAATAGATTCTTCAGTTTACAGAGGTAACACGTTGTGTTTGGAAAAACTATCAAAAACAGCAATCAGACACTGGAAAAAATGGCTGAGTTAAAGATGAGGTGCAAACAGCATGTCGCTTTTTAGCCGTTTGTTTTTGCTGATGGTGCTGGCGGGGATGGCGCCGCTTGTCCCTACGGGGGCGCTGCTGTTTTATTACCAGTCGCAGGCTAAGGTGAACGCGCTCAGCCTGCACGAAAGCCTCTCCTCCGTCACCGCCACCGCCATCCGCCAGTACATGCAGGGCCTCGCCGCGCGCATGGCGTTCACCGAGCGGCTGGATTTGTCCGCCGGAGGCAAAGCCCGTCTCGAAGCGCAGTTGCGCGAGGCGCTGGCCGCAAACCCTGATTTTATGCTGGCCGCAGTTTTGGACGCCGAAGGCCGGTCCGGCGCGCGCGCGGGCGCGCCCGAAACGCTGCGCCGCTTCGGCGGCGCGGAGCATGGCGCGGACCCCGTATTTTTGCAGGCCAGAAAAACCGGGCAGGTGGTATTCAGCAGTTTTGACTCGCAGGACGGAGTGCCGGTCTGCTCGCTGGTGTTTCCAATAAGAAGCGGACGCTATCTGTATGTGGTGGCAAGCGCGGAGCCGCTGCTGTCGCAATTGCGCGAGCAGCGAATAGGCGAGACGGGGCATATCTTCCTGGCGGACACGCAGGGGCATATCTTCCGTTTTGACGGAGAGCCGGTGCCCGGCGTCCGACCGGAATTTTTAAGCGCGCAATTCGGCTACCGCCCCGCGGCGCGGCTGGAAATCATACCCGCGCCGGAGGGGACGTTCGTCGGCGCGTACCGCCGCGTGCCGGGGATGAACCTCTACGTCCTCACGCTGCAACTGCGCGACGAGGCGTTCTGGATAATCCGGCTGACCACCTCGCTGATAATATTTTTCCTGCTGGCCATCGCCACGGCCTCGTATTTTTCCGCGCTTTACTACGCGCGCAAACTGAGCCGCCCCATTTCCGCGCTGATTGACGGCTCGGGCCGCGTCATCAGGCGCGATTTCAGCACCCCCGTGCCGCGCAACGCGGGCTGGGGCGAGTTTTCTCAGCTCATCGAGGCTTTCAACATAATGCTGGGCGAGACGGGCCGCTACGACCGTTTGCAGGTGGACCGCCTGCTCGGCGAAAAGCGCAAGCTGGACCTGCTGGTCGGCATGATGCGCGACGGCGTGATTCTCGCCGACGAAAACGGCGCGCCGCTTTTCACCAACCATATCGCCGCCGGATTGCTGGACAACCCCGCCTTCGTCGCGCTGGCGGCGGACGGCGCGTCCGGCGCGCGCGAGGTTACGCAGCGGATGTCGCGCCGCGGGCGCGGGCTGGAGACTTTCCGCGCCGACGCCGGAGGCTCTCCGCGCTGGTACCGGCTGATGAGCGAGGAATTTCTGCCACCCGAAGGCGGCAAGCTCAAGCTTATCATGCTGCGGGACGTCACCTTCGAGCACGAGATAGACGCCATGAAAGAGGATTTTTTCAACTCCGCCGCGCACGATTTGCGCGCGCCGCTGCTGGGGATGCAGGGCTATATGAAGCTGCTGGAGGCGTCGTGCTCCGGCGCGGGGGCGGAGTATCTCTCGGCCATGAAAAACTCGTCGGCGCGGCTGTTCCGGCTGGTGGAGGATATTCTGGACATCGCGCGCATGGAGTCGGGCGCGCTGCGTCCTAAAACGGAACAACTGGATTTTGCCGAAACCGCCCGCCGCACGGCGGATTCGCTGCTGCCTCTTATCGAGGAAAAGGGCATAAAGCTGTTCCTGCCCGCCGGGGACGGCGCGCCCCTGCCCGTCAAGGGCGACGCGCGAATGCTTGAGCGGCTGCTGGGCAACCTGCTCTCCAACGCGATAAAATTCACGCCACGGGACGGAAAAATCAGCGTGGAGTACGCGCGCGAGGGCGCGTTCTGCCGCGTAAGCGTGAAGGATTCCGGTCCCGGGATACCGCCAGCCGCTCTTGAGGAGATTTTCGAAAAATACCGCCGCCTCGACGATTCGCCCGGCAAGGGCTACGGCCTCGGGCTTGCGATAGCGCGCAAAATCTGCGAACTGCACGGCGGCAAAATCGCCGCCGCAAACCGTCCCGAAGGCGGCGCGGAGATAACCTTCACGCTGCCCGCTTGAACCCGTGCCTAAATTCCATGCCTAAATTCCGGTTTCTGAATCACCTCTCAAATAGGTAGAATATCGCCAGAGTGCCAGCGGTCGCCTATGTTTTTTAACAAGCTGCGTGTCCCGAAAGATGTCGTAATCATGCTGAGCGTGTTCACAATGCTCTGCGGCGTGCTCTATTGGTCCGATGTCTGGAGCTATAATTACCGGCTCAAAACAGCGCAATCGCATTGGTATCTTATCGCGCCGGTGCAGTACCTTGAAAATATAATCTCGGACATGACCACGGCGCTGGTGTCCGGGCAACCGGCGGACCCCAAAATTTCGATAGCCGCGATAGACGATGAGACCGTCGCGAAAATGGGATTTCCTTTCCCGCGCCGCTTCCACGCAAAACTGATAGACCGGCTCAGCGAACTGGGCGCGAAAGCGATAATTTTCGATGTGATGTTTCTTGAGCCGGACAAGCGCGACCCTGAAAACGACAAGCTGCTGCTCGTTTCCGTCAAAAAAGCCGGCAACGTGGTACTGGCGGGGCTTGTCGCCACCGAAACGGTGATGCCGCAGCATGAAAAGGACGAGTTGGTGGAGGGCACCCAGCGGTTCTCATTCCAATATCCTATGGACGAATTGTGCGGCGCGGCGTTTTTGTGCGCTTCCCCCAACACTGACGGTTTTACCGACCCCGACGGACATCTGCGCCAGATGAAACTTTTCGACAGGCGCTTGAGCTATGACCGCCGTCCCGGCTTGGGCTGCCGCGATTGCGTGGGTAAACCGGTAGCGTCGCTGTCCGCCGGTGCCTACGCTTTGTTCAAGGGCATGGATTTGGATGAAGTGTATGGTAAATTTTCCGGAACCAATATATTCCGGCTCAATTTCACCCAGCCGTTAATGCGCATTCTGCACCCTGCCCATCCAGAGACGCGGGCTTCGGGCGAAAAGTCGCGTCCCCTCTACTATCCATATATTTCCATACTGGATATCCTGTCGGACGAGTTGTCCCTGCAGGAAAAAGACGAGATAAAGGGAGGCGTGATTTTGGTCGGGTCCACCACGATGGGCAACTTCGACCATTATCCCGGCCCGTTCGGCTCGCCCGTGCCGGGGGTAACCTACCACGCCAATTTCCTCGATAATCTCGCGCATGAAAACTGGATGCGCGTGGTGAACCCGTGGATTGCGTTCGCGGCGCTGCTGGCGATGATTTGGCTGTCCTTGCTGTTGCTCAATACGGGAGTCGTGGGCGGCGCGTTGCTGACGGCTGGAATTCTGGCGGCATGGGTAATAATCTATCTGGCGTTGTTCCTGGCGGGAAGGCAGCTTTATTTCGTGCTGCCGGTGCTGGGACTGGTGGGCGGCTACATACTGATTAGCGTCTACCGCGTAGTCGTGGAAGGCCGCGAGAAACGCTGGATTAAGAGCACCTTCGGGCAGTATCTGTCCCCAAAAGTCGTGGAAGTCATCGTCAAAGACCCGGACAAGCTGAGACTTGGCGGCGAGAAGCGGGACATGACGGTTTTCTTCCTCGACATCGCGCATTTCACCACCATCTCCGAAAAAATGGCCGCCAGCGATTTGACGGTTTTCCTAAACCGCTACCTGTCGGCGTTCACGGACATAATCCTCAAAAACGACGGCGTGGTGGACAAGTATATCGGCGACTGCATAATGGCTTTCTGGAACGCGCCGCTGGATTTGCCGGAGCATCGGCGCTGGGCCTGCGTCTCGGCGGTGGAGTGCATAACCGCACTCAACGAGCTCAACAAGGCTTTGCCGCCGGGGCTGCCGGAAACGCCCGCCATAAGAATCGGATTGAACGCGGGACAAATGACAGTCGGCAACTTCGGCTCCACCACGCGGTTTTCCTACACCGTCATCGGCGACGAGGTGAACCTCGCCTCGCGGCTGGAGGGCGCCAACAAATTTTTCGGCAGCCGCATACTGGCCAGCGAGGCGTGCTATGCGCCCGCGAAAGACTATGTCGCCGCGCGCGAACTGGGCCGCGTGCGGGTGGTGGGCAAAAGCGTGCCTATCCGCGTGTTCGAGCTGCTGGCGAAAAAAGAAGACGTGACGCCGGAGCTGGCAAAACGGCTGGAAGTTTTCGCCCGCGCGGGCGAGCGGTTTTCCGCCGGCGACTGGAGCGGCGCCGCCTCCGGTTACGGCGAAGCCTTCAGGCTTGCTCCCGAAGACGCTGTGGCGAAAAAACAACTGGCGCGCGCGGAGGAATTCCTAAAGAGCGGCACTCCTCAGGATTGGGACGGCGCGTTCAACCTTACGTCCAAATGAGTTTCCGATGATAATATTCTGGCGGCTGTTTCTGGCGCATCTCATCGGCGATTTCACGCTTCAGTTCGACGTTGTGAATCGTCTCAAGCGAAATTACTGGTGGGGCATGCTGGTGCATACCGGCACGCATCTCGCCCTGTCTGTGCTGCTGACCTGGCAGTATCTGGGGCGGACGTGGTTTTCCTTCGGCGCGGTGAATATGCCCGGCTGGGCGGCGCTTTTATGCGTGTTCGCGCTGCATCATCTGCAGGACGAGCTGCGCGTTTTCCTCATACGCCGGTTTCACACGCCGGACAATACGCTGCATTTTCTCTGGGACCAGCTCGTGCACGGGGCGGTGATTTTCATTTTCTCGCCCGTCATCGGCTTCCAGTGCAGCGGCTGCATCATCTCCGAAAAAATGATAGCGCTGGCGGCGTGTTTCGTGCTGGTGTCGCATTTCACCACGGTGCTTGTCTACTTCGTGGACAAGGATATGTACAACGACCGTTTTCCCAGTTTCGACGAGAAATATTTCGGCATCGCCATGCGCGCGGTGCTGTGGCTGTTTTTTCTGCTGCCCGGCTGGAACTGGCTGCCGTATTCCGCGCTGTGGCTGGGCTACATAGCCTGGCTGCGCTGGCGGCGCGTGCTGGATTTTAGCCATATCGGCAACTACGCCGGGCTGGCGTTCACGCTTTGCGTGGGCGCGCTGTCGCGCTATATTCTGTTCCACATGTGATTTGACATGACCATGCCTGAAGAAAATATTGACGGACGTTCTCCGGCCCTGACTGGTGTGAATTGCGTTTCCCAAACGCCTGCGAGCGCGCTTACCTTCGCGTTCGTGGACATCGAAACCACCGCGCTCGCGCCGCAAAGCGGCGGGCGAGTCTGCGAAGTGGCGGTGCTGCTCCATCGCGCGGGGCGGCGGATTGACACCTGGAGCCAGCTTGTCTATCCCGGCGGCCCTATGCCCGCGCAGGCCACCATGATACACGGCATTTCAGACGAAATGGTGCGCGGGCAGCCTGAATTCCCGCATATCGCGCCCAAACTGATTTCACTTCTGTCCGGCGCGGTGGTGGTGTGCCACAACGCGGACTTCGACGTGCCGTTTCTGGCGTGGGAGTTCGCGCGCGCCGGACTGCGTTTCCCGCCCGCGACGGTGCTGGACACGCTCAAATACGCGCGCAAGCAGGCCAAATTCAGAAGCAACCGCCTCGGCAACATCGCGCTGGAGCTGGGGTTTTCGTCCGAGGGCTGGCACCGCGCGCTCAGCGACGTGATGATGACCGAGCGCGTTTTCCTGCATTTTCTGGAGAAATTCTCGACGGCGGGGGAACCCACGCTGGCCGACCTCGTGCAGTATCAGACCGTAAAGACTAAATAGTTTTCCGGGGAGGATGGCGATGAGCATATCAGCTTTCGAACTTGGGGCGGAGTGTTCGCTCGGCGATTTATACGAAGTCGCGGCGGCGGGGCGCAAAGTCGCGCTCGGCGCTGCGACGAAAAAACGTCTGTCTGCCTCGCGCAAGGCAATGCTGGAATACGTCGCCAAAGCCGGCGCGGTGTACGGCGTCAACACCGGTTTCGGCGAGTTGGCCTCGCGCCGCATTCCCGGCGATAAATGCGGGCAGTTGCAGCTTAATCTTATACGAAGCCACGCCTGCGGCGTGGGCGCTCCGTTTACGGACGCGCAGGCGCGCGGCCTCATGTTCTTGCGCGCCAGCGAACTGGCGCGCTGCCACTCCGGCGTACGGCCTGAAGTGGTGGAAATGCTGGCAGGCTGTCTAAACGCGGGTATAATTCCTTACATACCCTCGCGCGGCTCGGTGGGCGCGTCGGGCGATTTGGCGCCGTCGGCCCACGCCGCCCTCACGCTGCTCGGCGAAGGCAAGGCGAAACTTCCCGGCGGGGAATGGACGGACGCGGGGCGGCTGCTTGCCAAAGCCGGGTTGCGTCCGCTCAAGCTTGAGGCGAAGGAAGGCCTCGCGCTCATCAACGGCACGCAGGCGATGCAGTCGGTCGGCGGGCTGGCGCTGGTGCAGGCGCTGCTGTTGTGGCAGGCCGCCACCGCCGCCGCGGCGATGTCCTGCGAGGCGCTAAAAGCCACTCCCGCGCCGTTTGAGGACGCGATAACTCTTTTGAAGCCCCACGCCGGACAGGTGGAGGCGGGCCGTATGCTTACTCGGCTTATGGCGGGCAGCGAAATCCGCAAATCGCACCTCGCAAACGACGCGCGGGTGCAGGATTCCTACAGCATCCGCTGTTCCCCGCAGGTGCACGGCGCGGTGCGCGACGCGCTGGAACACGCCGTCACCGTGCTGGAAACCGAGATGCTTTCCGCCACCGATAATCCGCTCGTCGTCTGGAAACGGGACTCTGATTTCGCCGGCCTTGAAGTGCGCAGCGGCGGTAATTTTCACGGACAGCCGCTTTCGCTGGCGTTCGATTACGCCTGCGCGGCGATGACTTCGCTGGGCAACATTTGCGAACGGCGGCTGTTCCAACTGGTGAGCGACCCGGCGCGCATACTGCCGCCGTTTCTGGCGAAGGATTCAGGGCTGGAGTCGGGCTGGATGATAACTCAGTACACCGCCGCCAGCCTGGCTTCCGAAAACAAGACGCTGGCGCATCCGGCCTCGTCGGACTCAATCCCCACCTCCGGCAACAAGGAGGATTTTGTCAGCATGGGCATGTGGGCCGCGCACAAGCTCGGCACGGTGACGCAGAACACCGCGGCAATCGCCGCCATAGAACTGCTGGCGGGAGCGCAGGGCCTTGAGTTTCACAAACCGCTCAAGCCCGGCAAGGGCGTATGCGAAATTTACGCGCGCGTGCGCGAACTCGCGCCAGCGCTGGAATGCGACGCGCCACTCACGGACGCCATCGAAGCGGTGCAGGTCGCCGTCCTTGACGGGGTTTTCGCGCTGGATTTATAGACCATACGGTAATTCCGGCAAAGCAGGCTTGGACTGCTTCGCTGCGCGCGAAGTTTTTGTCGTATAATAAAAAATGCCATTCTTGAATTCACATCGTTCGCGTCCAACCGGAGGATGTATGAAACCGAAACTATGTTTCATTTTGCCGGTATTGCTTATTTCAATTGTCCTTGCCGCAGTTGTCGGTTCCGCGGCCGATTTGAATCCTCCTTTGAATTCCGACAGCTTGCTTTTGAAAGATGGCGATATCCTGACCCCAAACCAAACCATGTCCGCTGAAGCAGTCGGTCAGGATATAAGGCTTCTTAAGTATGCGTTGGAAAACGCTTATGTCGGAAGCCGTTACGGCAACAGCAAAATAGTGGCGGAAGTGATTTCCGATTTGGATGTTTTGGCTCGTAATATCAGCGCCCAGTATTCGTCCGAACAGCTTTGCAACGACATTGCGCCGCTGCTGTATAAAATTCCCGATGGCCACATGAATGATTCCATGCCAAAACAATTCTGCGGCACACCTAAACTGCTGTATAAAGATGAACAGCATTTTTTACACGATGGTGCCGTGGGCCATGTGGGCGCTAATCTGGCCAGGCAAAAAGACAAACCATGGGAACTTAACTGGGTGCAAGCGGGGAAAATACAGGTTCCGGTGGTTTCCGTAACAAGTTTCCCTGATTCAGAAACTCCCGGATGGTCCGGTTTCCTGGAGACAATCCAAAAACTAAAGGATACCGCTCCGGCCATAATTTTCGACATGCGCGGAAACTCCGGCGGGGACAGCAGAAAAGGCGAAAGGGCGGCGGCTATATTGTATGGCCAGGAAACGCCGTCGCCGGTGAAACGTGTCATCACCCTCCAGACGCCTGACGCTGTTGTTTCGTATGACATCAACACGGTGAAGTTCGGAAAGACTTTCCAATATCAAATACACGGCAACTCCATGCCGGCGGAAGCGGTGCAAGACATGAATAACAGAATGAAAGGCCGCTTTGAATGGTACGCCAAAGTTAAAACGGGAGAAGTTCCTCAATATAGTGTGGAAAATATTCCGCAGAAACCGTTGGATACGCAAAAGGTTTACAGACATCCGATATATATTCTCACGGACAAAATGTGTGTTTCCTCGTGCGAAGCGTTCGTGGAGTATTTCGAGGCGCACCCCTACGCCAGGACTGTGGGCGAGAATACCGGCGGTTTAGTCCATTTCGGAAATCATGGCCTGATTTTGTTGCCCAACAGCAACGTGACGGTGCGGTTGCCGGTGCTATTCAAAGAATTCCGCGATAACCGGTTTGTTGAGAGAACAGGATATGCGCCCGCTATAAAGTCCAAGGGCGACGCACTTGAACAGGCGCTCCGTTCTTTAGCGGAAACTTTCAAGCCGGAATAAAAAATTTGCCGAAAATCATGATTCGTGGTTATAATAAATGCACTTAATCCCAGCCTGACTGCCGAAAGGCCTCGGGCTGGGTTATTCGTTTTATGGGGGTGAGCGGAAAAAGGCATTGATGTCAGGATTGCTCTCGATATTATCCGTCTTGCCCACGAAAAAGAAAATGTATGATTCCTGCATAGACCCAGCGGATTATAGACGATAAAAAGGAGACGATTATGCCTGTAGCCTCTCTTCCCGAAACCGTCCGCGCGCCGCGCGGCAATAAACTCAGCTGCAAAGGCTGGCAGCAGGAAGCGGCCTTGCGCATGCTGATGAATAATCTGGACCCGGACGTGGCCGAGCGTCCTCAGGATTTGGTGGTTTACGGCGGGCGCGGCAAGGCCGCGCGCAACTGGGAATGCTATCACGCCATAGTAAAGTCCCTGCGCGAGTTGGAAAACGACGAAACGCTGCTTGTGCAGTCGGGCAAGCCGGTGGCGGTTTTCCGCACGCACGAGTATTCTCCGCGGGTGCTTATCGCCAACTCCAATCTGGTGGGCCACTGGGCCAACTGGGAGGTCTTCGACGAGCTGGAGAAAAAAGGCCTCATCATGTACGGGCAGATGACCGCCGGAAGCTGGATTTACATCGGCACGCAGGGCATATTGCAGGGCACTTACGAAACTTTCGCCGAAGCGGCGCGCAGGCATTACGGCGGCGACCTCGCCGGAAAACTGGTGGTGACGGGCGGCCTCGGCGGCATGGGCGGCGCGCAGCCGCTTGCCGCGACGATGTGCGGCGGCGTTATGATAGCCGTCGAAGTAAATCCCACGCGGATACAACGCCGCCTCGAGACGCGCTATCTCGACAAAATGGCGGCCTCGCTTGACGAGGCTTTGGCATTGGCCGATGTCGCTTTGAAAAAGAAACAGCCGCTTTCAATCGGACTTCTCGGCAACTGCGCCGACGTGCTGCCGGAAATGGCGCGGCGCGGCGTTAAAATAGACATGCTCACCGACCAGACTTCCGCGCATGACCCGCTCAAGGGGTATGTGCCCCAGGGATTGTCCGTCGAACAGGCGGAAGAGTTGCGCCTTAAAGACCCCAAGGGCTGCGCGCGGCGCGCGATGGAATCCATAGCCGTCCACGTCCGCGCGATGCTGGAACTGCAAAAAACCGGCGCGATAACATTCGATTACGGCAACAACATCCGCACCATGGCGCACAAAATGGGCGTGGCGGACGCCTACGATTTTCCCGGCTTCGTGCCCGCCTACATCCGCCCGCTGTTCTGCGAGGGGAAAGGGCCGTTCCGCTGGGCCGCGCTTTCCGGCGACCCCGCCGATATTGCCGTCACCGACGAGCTGGCTCTGGAGCTTTTCCCGCAGGACGAACATCTCGCCCGCTGGATGAAGATGGCGCGGGAGAAAGTGCAGTTTCAGGGATTGCCCGCGCGCATCTGCTGGCTGGGGTACGGCGAACGCCACAAACTGGGCCTCGCTATAAACGAGTATGTGCGCAAAGGAAAAATCAGCGCGCCGGTGGTGATAGGCCGCGACCATCTCGACTGCGGCTCGGTAGCGAGCCCGTTCCGCGAAACCGAGGCGATGAAAGACGGTTCCGACGCGATAGCGGATTGGGCGATACTAAACGCGCTGCTTAGCACCGCTTCCGGCGCAAGCTGGGTTTCGTTCCATCACGGCGGCGGGGTGGGGATGGGCTACTCGCTCCACGCGGGGCAGGTTTGCGTCGCCGACGGCAGCAAGGAAATGGACGAACGGCTGGAGCGCGTTCTGACAAACGACCCCGGCATCGGCGTCGCGCGCCATGTTGACGCGGGTTACGGCGAGGCTGTGGAGTGCGCCGCAAAGAAAGGACTCAATATTCCGATGATGAAAGGAGCTAAAAATGGCAGATGATTTCAGTTTCGACGTGGTTTCAAAAGTGGACATGAACGCGCTGGCGGATTCGGTGAATATCGCGATGAAGGAAATCGTAAACCGCTACGATTTCAAAGGCACCAATTCCACCATAGAGCTGGACCAGAAGACGCCGCTGCTCAAACTGGCCTCTTCCGACGAGTTCCGCGCGAAGGCGCTCTACGATGTGCTGCTCTCGCGCATGGCAAAGCGCGGCATTCCGCTGCGGAATTTCGAGCCGCAGAAAATAGAATCCTCGCTTGCCGGTTCTGTAAAACAGGAAGTCAAGATTCAGGCGGGCATTCCCGTTGAAAAAGCCAAGGAGATGGTGAAGGCAGTCAAGGATGCCAAAATAAAAGCCAACGCCGCCATACAGGGCGACCAGTTGCGGGTGACTTCCCGCTCGAAAGACGAACTGCAGCGCGTGATGGCGCTGCTGCGCGGCGGCGATTACGGGATTGAACTGCAATTCACCAACTATCGCTGACAGTTTCTCCGATATACAGCGATGAGTTCATTTCCCACCACCACGGGCGTCGCGTATGGCTATACCGCGTCGCTTTAACTCGGACAGGAAGGCGCCTGAAGGCGGCGTTCCGTGGAATTCCAGTATTTCCACATCATCCAAGTCCAACGGGCCCCAGTATTGTAGTTCAATGTAGGCGGAGCCGAAAAAGGTGTTTCCGGTAGGGGAATAATACATATCGCTATCGTGCCAAAACTTATAGTCCTTAAGCGCCTCGTCCGGAGCATATTTGAGCTTTAGAGGCTTGAATACTTGGTCCGGATTCAGCTTCAAATCAGGAACTAGCGTGGGGACCATAAGGGTCCTGTTCTCCGCCGGAGCGAAAGGTATGTAGAGATGGTTCCAGTCGCGCGGCGGATACGGATAAGGCGCTATAACGGCCTCCATTAAAGAGTCGCCAATCGTGAATGTGGCCCGGTCGCGCACGCGATCGGACTTGAAGATGAAATTATCCTCGCCGTAGTGAACTATTTCACCGGCCGCGAGCGGCTTTAGAATCTGTCCGGGCCGGGCGTTCAAGAAGCCGTATTTCGGCCAGAAAGAGGAATCTGTTCTCTTATAATCCTCTATGGAATGCAGGCTGAAAAGTGATTCGCCTTTTCTGCGTACGGAGATATCCGTAGTTCCGCTGTCGGAAGCGCCGGTTTGATGCCAGTTAAGAAAGCCCTTTTCGGCCACAGAGTCCCGGTATTTCTCAGGCACACGCATGGAAAGCTCGTATTTTTCACCTGATATCATTTTCAATACCGAGCGGGCCATCGCACCTTGCTCGTTTATTGCGCGTATCAAGTCGGCCTCGGTGCTGTAGCCGCAGGTATGGTAAAGCCTCGAGAAAACCTTCTCCTGTTCGGAAACAAAAGCCCTGGCATAGTCCTTTACCGCGCCCGCGTTCGCCGTCGCCGGACGCGCGGCCACGACGGCAGGACCAGCCTTGGCGCGGGCCTGCGGAACCGGAACTTGCCGTGCGGTTTCCAGCAGGGCCGAGATATCGGTGTTGCCCCCCATGGCGCAAAGATGGGCCGGACCGCACGCAAGGCCGAGCAGAACGGCAAAAAATTTCGCGGACTTGTTCAATAGACTGGAATTCATGGCTGCCTCCGGTCAATATCCCGATACGCTGTACATATGATAACTTCTCCGTGATATCCTTGCGAGGGCACAAAGGCCCAAACAGGACGGGCCAAAAGGCCCATGAGCGGTGCCGCGTGTCTGTCAGGATTTGCGCGGGCCTTCTCATTGGTGTCAATCGCTATCTATTGCTCAATCCGGGATATTCCCGCCGGCTGCAAAACGCCGGAGGCGGGCACGGAGTCTGACATCCACTGGCAGAAGTCGTTCCAGCGGCCGGCGGCTTTGGCGAAGGCGAGATCTGAATACTTGTTGCTGAATTCTTTGTCTTCAAGCTGCGCCGCGGTTATGTCCGAACGTATACGCGGCACGTTGACGGCGATGCCGTGGGCGTTGCTATAATCAAACACTTTCACCGTCGCGGTTCCGCCTAAAGAGATGAAGCCGGCGGGCGGATACTCCTTGCCGCGCGCGGTGTTTTTAGCTACCAGCGTTCCCGCCACATACTGCATCACCGCCAGCGAGGCTTGCTTGAGCTGCACAACGGTCGTGTTTTCCGCCACCAGTTGCATGAAATGATATATGTCGGTGTATGTTGTAAGGACGCGCAACGGGTCCCTCATATAGTCGAATTCTTTGAACCGCAGCACCTTGTCGCGCGCGGCCTGAATGGTTGCGACATTTTTCGTCTGAAGAGCGACCGCGCCCCATGCGTCGAGACTTGACGCCAGTCCCGGTAAAGCGTCGCTGCGGATTACCGACATTGTGGCCGTTTTACCTGAGGAAGCGTAATATTTATTGAACGCCTCGGCAGCGTAACCGGCGGCCTCTTCGGGCGACGCCGACGGATTGGAGGACAGCTTGGCCAGAAAGCCCGTATAATCTATTCCATCTTCCGGCACCACCTCTTCGGAGCCCAGTATTATTTTGGCTGAATCCTTGACTTCGTAAGCCACCTCGGCCATCTGCATGAGGCAGGCGTCGAAACCCAGCACGTTCACGCCGCCGGCTTCCCGGACAAGCTTGCCTATTTCCACGGTGCCGATGAAATTGCCGGTTTCATCGTCGAAGGAGATGGCCCTGCTTTTTCCCGCGCCTTCGCTTTTTTTCTTTAAGGGGTCCATCCAGCCCGCGCCGTGGTCCCAAAGGATGAGCATGTATTTTTTCGCGGGATAGTTTTCCCTGCTCCATTTCACGAAATCCACCGCGGCCTTGTAGTCGCCCATATCCGTTTTCGGCAGTTCCTGCACTACGGGCGAGTTGATTTTGCCCATCGACCTGGTATACCGGCTCTTCAACTCGGCCTGGTCGGTGGTGGAAGGCTGGAAATCATTTGCGATGAGGTAGCGCCGCACTCCGGTCCAGCCGCCTTCTACGGGTTTGTGTGTGTCGGAATCCTTGCCCGTCAGCCTTCCCGTTTCGACGACGACGTTCATTTTGGCGGTGGAACCCACTATCTCCATCTGGTTCATGTTGTAGAGGGCGGCGTCCTCGAGATTGTTCTTGCCGTTGATGTAGACCATGACGGTCCACTCTTTTTTAACCGCGCCGCCGGCGAGGCTGCTTGGCTTGGCGCTGGCCTGCGGAACCGGAACTTGCCGCGCGGTTTCCAGCAGGGCCGAGATATCGGTGTTGCCCCCCATGGCGCAAAGATGGGCCGGGCCGCACGCAAGGCCGAGCAGAACGGCAAAAAATTTTGCGGACTTGTTCAATAGACTGGAATTCATGGCTGCCTCCGGTCAATATCCCGATACGCTGTATATATGATAACTTCTCCGTGATATCCTTGCGAGGGCACAAAGGCCCAAACAGGACGGTCCAAAAGGCCCATGAGCGGTGCCGCGTGTCTGTCAGAATTTGCGCGGCGCTTCCGGCAACGGTATACTTTGCTATATGACTCCTCTGGCTTCGCTTTGGGCGTGCTGGGTTCTCAGCGCGCTGTTTCCGCTCGGCGCCGCGTATTCGGTCAGGAACATGCATCCCGTCACGCTGGCTTGGGTTATCGCGGTGTCGGGGTTCGCGTGGTTTCTGCCGGGGATAATACGGAAAAACTCCATGCGGGAATTTTTCAGGTGGGAACTCATCCCCAGCCTGTTCATGGTGGGATTCTGCGGCAGCGCGATGACCGCGCTGATGTTTTCCACTGCGCTGCAATACACCACCCCCGCCAACGCGGGCATCCTGGCGCAGGTGGAGGTGGTGTATTCGCTTCTGCTGTCGCGGATTTTTCTGAGGGAAAAGCTGACCGGCGTCAAGATAACCGGCGCGGTTCTCGTGATAAGCGGAACGCTGCTTGTCGCGCTCAAGGAGCGCTTTTCGCCGCGCTGGACCGGCGACCTGCTGGTGTTGTGCGCGCCGTGGCTGTACCAGATTTCCCATGTCTACGCCAAAAAACTGCCGAAACAACTGACGCCGGATTTCATCGCGGCGGCGCGGATGCTTTACTCCGCGCTGTCGCTGACGCCTATTGCCGCGTGTCTGTGGCTGCTGCGCCGGGGCGCGGCGGATTATAATCCCGCAGTCCCGCCTCAAACTCTGATTGCCGCGGTGCTGACAGGACTTTTGCTGAGCGGGTTGAGCGCGCTGCTATGGTACAGGGCTATACGTTCGATGGAGCTTTCCAAAGCCACGGTAATCATCCTTTCATACCCGGTGCTGACGTTTCTGGTGTCGGCGGGCACAGGAATGGAGAAGGTGCATTTATACCAGTTAGGCGGGCTGGCTTGCGCGCTGCTGGGCGCGTATCTGGTAAGCGGCGCGGTAAAAGAGGCGGCGCATGCGCAATAAACCCGTTTTCATAGCAAATATAGGGCAGTTGCTCACGTTCGCCGGTCCTGATTCCCCGCGCGCGGGTGCGTTAATGGGCGAGACCGGCCTTCTCCGCAGCGCCGGCGTCATAATTGACGGCGAAAAAATAGCTTTCGCCGCGGGCATGAAAGACGCGGCGCGGCATCCGTTGGCAAAACACGCCGCCGTGATTGACGCCGCCGGCGCGGTGGTTCTCCCGGGGTTTTGCGACAGCCATACCCATCCCGTGTTCATGGAACCGCGCCTGCTTGATTTCCAACTACGCATGCGCGGCGCGGACTATGCCGGGATAAAGCGAAAAGGCGGCGGGATAATATCGAGCATTGACGGCGTAAGAAACGCCTCGCTCCGCGAGTTGGAAACGCGCGTCGCGGAGCGGTTCGGAAGGTTCCTGTCCTGCGGCACCACGTCGCTGGAAGCCAAATCCGGCTACGGCCTCAGCCTTGAAGCCGAATTGAAAAGCCTTTCCGCCATAGCCCGCGCCGCCGCGCGCGTAAATATGGCTGTTATGCCGACAGTGCTGGCGGCGCACTCCGTGCCGCCGGAATTCGCGGGCGATACTGAAAAATACGCGGAGCATGTCATAAAGAAAATATTGCCGGCGGTCGCGCTAAAACGGCTGGCCGTTTTTTGCGATGTGTTCTGCGAAAAAAATTACTTCACGCCGGAGCAGACTGTCCGCATACTCGAAGCCGGGCTGAAGCTCGGTCTGAAACCGAAAGTCCACGCCGAGCAGCTTTGCCGTTACGGCGGCGCGCGTGCCGCGGCGCAAGTCGGCGCGGTTTCGGCAGACCACGCCGATTTCTGCGACGCGCGGGACATCGCCGCACTGCGAAAAGCCGGCGTTATCGCCACGTTGCTGCCGGCATCAAACTGTTTTCTGGGCCTTGCAAAATACCCGCCCGCGCGGCGGATGATTGCCGGCGGCCTCGCCGTTGCGCTGGCCACCGATTTCAATCCCGGCACCAGCCCGTGCTGGAACATGCAGCTCGTCGCCGCGCTGGCCTGCACCCACATGCGCATGACGCCGGAAGAGGCGCTTTGCGCCGCCACCGTCAACGGCGCGTGGGCGATGGGGCTGGGCGGGAAGGCGGGCGTTATCGCCGAAGGCCGTCAGGCCGATTTGGTTATTTTCGACGCGCGGGATTACCGCGAACTGTGTTATTATTTCGGCGGCAACCTGTGCCGCGCCGTCATCAAAAAGGGAGAAACAGTGTGGCGCAAAGCCGAACCGGCAAGTCGTCAGGTGGTCGTCATTTAAAATTTACCCGCCCGCTATCAACCTGATGCTCCCCGTCTTCTATCATAATGAAAGCGCCGCATGGGAGCGGGCGGCGGCTTTTTGCTAGGATATAGTCATCCGCTTTTTCACTGATTCGCCGCATCTTCGGAGGCTGTAAATGACCATGCCAATCAGCCATACTCCGCAATACCGGCGCCGCCGGTTCATGAACTGGTTTCCGCTGGGGCTGACCTACGCCACTTTTTACATGGGGAGATACAACATCAACGTCGCCAGCTCGACGATGATGGATATGTTCCATCTCAGCAAGGCCGAATTCGGCACAATCGCCACCGCCGGTTTCTGGACCTACGCCTGCTCCGTGATGTTCAACGGCCCGCTGGCGGACCGTATCGGCGGCAAAAAAGCCATCCTCTTCGGCGCGTTGGGCGCGGCGGCGCTTAATCTCATCATAGGGCTGCTTTTCCTCAGCGGCTGGCAGACCAAGCTGGTGGTGGGGATGTCGCTTTTATATGCGGTGAACTGCTATTTCCAGAGCTTCGGCGCGCTCTCCGTGGTCAAGGTCAACGCGCCGTGGTTCCATGTGCGCGAACGCGGCATTTTCGGCGGCATCTTCGGGATAATGATTTCCAGCGGTTATTTTCTGGCGCTGACGGTGGGCGGGTGGATTTTAAGCTGCTTTCCGTGGTACTGCGTGTTTCTAATCCCGTCGGCGTGCATGCTGGTGATGTTTGTAATTGACACTTATCTGGTGAAAAACACGCCGTCCGAGGCGGGGTTCGCCAATTTCAACACCGGCGACGCCACGGCTGACGACGCGGACAAGCACAAGCCGGTGGATTTCAACCATCTCATAACGCGCATCTTCACCAACCCCGTAATCATCACGCTTGCCGCGGCGGAATTCTGCACCGGTTTTGTGCGGCAGGGGCTTATGCTCTGGTTCGTGCCTTTCCTGAAGGAAGTGCATCATGTCATGCCGGGCACGGGGCTGTTTACCGTAGCCACCACCGGAGTCACCGTGGGCGGAATAGCGGGCGGGCTTTTGTGCGGCTGGCTGTCGGACAAGGTGTTCCATTCCCGCAGGCCGCCGGTGGCTTTCATTTTCTACATCGGGCAGATAATCGCGCTGCTGCTGCTGGGCTACACCAGGTCGCCGGCGCTGGCGGCGTACCTGATAGGTTTTTGCTGCATGTGGATATTCGGCGTGCACGGCATGCTTTCCGGCACCGCCTCTATGGATTTCGGCGGAGAAAAGGCCGCCTCCACCGTGGCCGGGGTGCTTGACGGGGTGCAGTATCTGGCCTCCGGCCTGACCGGTTTTATGCTCGGCAGAATGATAGACAAGTTCGGCTGGGACGCCTGGGTGTGGATGATAGTTCCCTTCTCGCTTATCGGCGCGGCGTTGATGCTGCGGCTGTGGCACGAGACGCCGCTGAAAAACCCCGCCGCCCCGCCGGCTGAGACGGAGCCGCTGGAACTGCTTCCGGAGTGAGTTTGCCCGGAAATCGCAACATGACCAGCCTGAAACTTTCAGGTTGGCAGTGCACGAGATTATTTACGGATAAGCTCTTAGTGTACAATGCCACTATGCGGAAAATGTTCGCTTTTTTAGTTTCTCTGCTGTTTGTTTTCGTCGCTTTGGTGGAGACAACCCACACGCATGAACATAGCTGTGACGCTCCCTGCCCCGCTGCCTGCACTGGCCACGGTTGCGGGGCATACTGCGATAATTCCTGTTCAAAAAGTTCCGTTGTCCCGTTACAGCCGGCGGTCCCCGCAATTTTTGAAATGGTAGCTCTATATCGGCTGGATGGTTGTTGTTGAGGATGCCGGCATTTGTTCCGTGGCGGCTGGAATAAGTTCCTGCTGCGGCTGCGCTTCCTCCTGCGCAAGTTCTTCCTCCGCTTCCGGCGTGAGATAGCCGGAGCGTCGCATTCTCATCAAAATATTATCCTGCCTGCGGGCCAGTTTGCGCCCCGGTTTTGTAGGGCTCCATTTGCGCGGACTGGGCATAATGCTGGCCAGCGCGACGGCTTCCTCCGGCGTCAGTTCCGAGGCCGGTTTGCCGAAATAAACGTTCGCCGCCGCTTCCGCGCCGAAAATTCCGCCGCCCCACTCCGCCGCGTTCAGATAAAGTTCCAGTATGCGCCGCTTGCCCAGCTTTTTTTCCAGCCGGCGCGCTATCAGCGCTTCCTTTATTTTGCGCAGCGGATTTTTGGAGGGGGACAGGTACAAGTTGCGCGCCAACTGCTGCGTGATTGTGCTGCCGCCGTAGGCGAAACGCCGTTTTTGCCAGTTCGTCTTCATCGCCACGCGCACCTGCGCCCAGTCTATGCCGGAATGATGATAAAACATCTCGTCCTCGGCGGTGACCACGGCGTGGACCAGATTCGGCGAAATCGCGTCCAGTGAGCGCCAATCCATGCGGATTTGGAGTTTCTTGCCTTTGGCGCGGCCCTGTTCGCGGCGCAGTTCCATATAGGCGGTTGTTTTCGGGTTTTTATGCGCGTATTCTCCGCCGTCCGGCAGCCATAAAATATACGCGAGAGAGGCGGATGAGGCCGCAGCCGCCAAGCTCAGGAAAAATATTTTCGCGTTTTTCCGCACAGCAACATTCTGCCAAAAAAGGAGGCACCAAGCATGGCCCGTTTAGTGGGTGCTTGAGTGCCTTAAAATAAGTATAACAGACATTCCCGAACTGTCAAGGGGGGCGAATCTGCGGCGGAGACGAAAAGCCCGCCGCGTGTGCGGCGGGCTTTTTGCGTTTTACTTTTCGCTTAAATGCCGTCCGCCGCGCCGAGCGCGTCGCTGACCAGCGGCCTGGCGGAGATGCCTGTTCCGACGGCCTGCTTCATCCATTCCTGCGGGATGATGCCGCCGATTTTGCACATGCGCTCCATCTCCGCCGGCAGGGCGCGGGTTTTGAGATAATCCTCGAGCTGGTACGCTATGATGTGCCCCAGCGGGTAATTCGGCACATACAGCGGATAGTTCAGCAAATGGGAATAGATGGCCAGCAGCGGGCTGTCCTTTACGCCGAAGACGGGGGCGTAATATTTGTTCCAGACGTCTTTCGCCGCAGAGGCCACGGCTTCCTTGAGCTGCTGCGGAGTCGCGCCCGGGTGCGCGTCGAGCCAGCGCCAGGCCTGCATGTCAGCAAGTGCCACGCCGGCGATTTCGCGCGCGGCCCAGAAATTGTCCAGCGTTTTGAGCGCGGCGGTTTTTCCGCCCGGGTTGTCCATGCCGAGGACGGACAAATCCCTGTCCTGGAACATGAACGCGAACCCCTCGCTGAACGCGCTGTTGGGCACGCTGCGCAGGAAATGATGGTCCATTTCATAAAGCGAGAACGTCTGCTCGACGGTATGCCCCAGTTCGTGCATCGCGGTGTTGAAACCCTGGTAATCCAGTCCGTCGCGCCCGAACCGGACGCACAGATGCGCTTTCTCGCCGCGCATGTCCGCCTGCTGGGCGTGGCCGCTGCCGCGGCAGTCCTGCACTTCTATTTTGGAGGCGATGAAATCCGCCTTGTCCCCCTCAAAGCCTAGTTTCTCCAGTATCGCCGGTATGCCGTCCTGAAATGCCTGCATCGTCGGGTATTTTTTGCGGCAGAGCGTGTCCAGCTTTTCCTGCGGCACCTCGCTTCTGGCTTTGAAGCCGTCATACCAGATATCGAACGGCAGCAAATCGCGGCCAAGCCGCTTTTTTATAAGCGCGCCGACTTTTCCGGCGGCGCCCACATCCAGCAGTTGCTCGAAAAGCGCTTGCGCCTGGGCTTCCGGTATCTCCATTTCAAGATTGAAGGCGCGGTCGCGGCGGGTCGGGTAATTAGGGTAATAGGGCGCTTCAAGCTGGTAGGTTTTGAAATTATGCAGCCAGATTTTATATCTGGTGTCGGGCTCCCGCGCGGACTGCACGCCGTTCGCCGTGTTGTCAACGGGGTTCCAGAGTGTCTGCGAGCTGTTCACCACCTGCGCGGGTATCTCCTGGGAGATTATGCGCGTCATCATGGTTTGGATGAGTTTTTGCCTGTCCAGATTTGCAGCCGGGTTGGAATAGAGTCCCTTTAGCTCGTCGCGCAGTCCCCAGTGGGATTGCAGCATTAGCCCCGGCTCGAACGCCGGCTTGCCGTCGGCCCCTGAGACATGGTCCATATAGATATTGTATGCGCCGATATACTCCTCGGCGGCGGCGAGCGATTTGGCCAGTTCCTGTGCCACCTCTGCCGGAACGCGGTAGGCGAACAGTTTTGTCAGCCGCGCCTGCGCCCATTGCCGCCGGGACCACAACGGCCCCTCCTCCGAGCATTGCTTGAGCGTTTTCACCGGAAAATTGAGCAGGACGCTAAAGGCCAGCTTGGTGGCGAACATATCCTCCTGCAGATGCGCCGCCGGGGAATAGGAGGCGAAAATCCGGTCCGCCGGATGCAGCGGGCCGGTGTTGACGTCCATCGCGCGGTGCGTTTGCGCGTACAGGGCGGTGAAATGGCCGTCTATATGTTCGAATTGCTCCTCGATTTTGTCGAACAGAGTGTCGAGCGACGCGCCTGTCAGGAAATTGGCGGAGCAAAAATCTGAGAATTCGGCGGCGGAGCCGTCGTCTTTTGTCCACACGCGGGCGGCCTGGTTGACGCCCAGCGTTATGCGCTCGGACTGCGCGGGAAATTTCTCCTTGAGCGCGGCTATGGTTTTCGCCGTGGTTTCCGGTTTGATGAAAGCTCCTGTCTGCGCCGCCAGCAGCGCGGACGGCGCCGCCAGCAGCAGCGCGGCGATAAAATAAAGTGTTCTTTTCATTGAGGGCTCCTTTCCGGTTTTCGCTTCGGGCATGGAAACATGATACAAACAACGGCGCGCAACGCAAACAGCAAAAAAGGGGGAATCCGCCGTCAGAGCCTGCCAATCTGGCCCCAAAACTCCTCACCCCCGAGGACAAGCGTGGGCGAGGTATATTTCGAAAATAGAAAGCTCCGCTACCGCGAAGGCGCAGGCCAAAAGCCGAAATTGCAGTGCGCGAGATTCTTTGCGGATAAGCTCTAAATCACTACTATCAATCCCCCCAAGTTTCTGCGGGTTTGCGCACATCTCTATCCGCGCCACGCGATGCCGCGCGGCTCAAGCCAGCGCGTGAAAACCTGTCTGCCGCGCTCCGTGCGTATCCGTTTGAAAATAATATCCAATATTCCCCTGTATATTTCGCAGCGCATGTTGCCCGGATGCGCGTATAAATCGTTGCCGGCGGCATAATTCAACACGGGGCAAACGCCGCAGTAGGGTTTATAAACGCAGTCGGGGCAGAGGCTTTGCGCTTCAACCCGAATTGTGCAATAGAGTAGCGGGATTCGAGGGCGGCTGGCGGGACATTTCTGTGTAAAATTTCTCGCGAATAGCTATGGCTATTCGCGAGAAATTTTACGTCGAACTGTCCTCGCCATCCACCCTCTCGGTCCTCGCTATCTATTGCACAATCCGGGTTCAAGGCAGGAGGCCGTGGCCATGCACGCCACCGCCGGATGCGAAACGATTTGGCCGTAATCGTCCTTGTCGGCGTCTCCTATGCAGAAGCTGGCGTCGCCCATCTCGTAGAGCATGCGCCCCTCGTCGCAGGTGAACACTTTGCCATCGTAATTGTAGGCGATGCTAAAATCAACTCACCCGAAAGGGAGGCAGCAGACTGGTGGTTCGCTCTCCATGGAAAAACTATAAATCATTTGTTGGAAAAGCAAAAGAAATGTATACTTTATTTATGCGCAGCCAAAATAAACTGTACATCCGTAATTTGCAGACCTCGCTGAATACGGCGGTTCATAAAAAGCAGTCGGTATTGATGCTTGGGCCACGCCAAGTCGGCAAGACCACTTTGGTCAAAAGCATTCTTGAATCCGCAAATAATTCCGTTACCTATTCGTTGCAGATTCCCGAAATCCGGCTTAGCCTGGAAAAAGACCCTTCGCTGCTAATACGCCAGCTTAAGGCTGGAAAGCCGCATCCGATAGTTTTTATTGATGAAGCGCAAAAAGTACCTGAATTATTTGACGCTATCCAATACCTCATTGACGAAAAACTGGCGGCTTTTATCGTTGCCGGCTCGTCTGCCAGAAAGCTGAAACGCAAAGGCGGCAACCTTTTGCCGGGCCGTCTTAAAAGTTTTCACTTGGACCCGCTCGCATGGAATGAACTGGGCTGGATTCGCGGCGCGAATATCAAGGAATTGTCCATCGCAAATCTTCCAAATAACGCCGAGTATAGTTTTGAAAAATCGCTTATTTTCGGCACATTGCCGGGCATTGTGAATCAAACCATCGACTCTGACCGCAAAGACTTTCTTAAAGCCTATTCCGAAATCTACCTTGAGGAAGAAATCCGCGCGGAGGCGCTCAGCCGGAAAATCGGGGCTTTTTCGAGGTTTTTGGAGTTAGCCGCCCAGGAGTCCGGCACCGCGCCTAATTTTGCAAAACTTTCGATGGAAGCCGGAGTGAGCGCCCCCGCCATCAAAGAGTTTTACAATCTTCTGGAGGAAACGCTTGTGGTCGAGCGCGTGGATTCTTACCTTAAAAACGCCAGAAAACGGATACTCCGTTCCGCGCGATACTATATGTTTGATTTGGGCGTGCGCAACAGCCTGGCCCGATTGCCGATGACGGAAGAGTTGATAAACTCGCAAAAGGGCGTACTTTTTGAACATGCGGTAATGCTGGAAACAATCCGCAGGATAAGAGCTTTGGGGAAAGATTACAAAGTTTGCTATTGGCGAACCGCGTCCGGCTTGGAAGTGGATTGCGTGATCGACACCGGCTCCGGCGTCATTCCAGTGGAGATTAAATCCTCCGCGCATGTGCGGCTCGCGGATGTGCCCGGATTGGTTGCTTTTTTGCGGGAATATCCCAAACAAGCACGACAGGGATTTGTGGTCGCGCAAATAGACAGGCCGGAGAGGCTGTCGGATAATATCACCGTGCTTCCGTGGCATTCTATCTAGCGGACACGCCGGAAAAACGGAAACGCAGCAAAATATCGTTACGGTTTTAGGCAGTTTGCAACGCAAACGGGGCGGTAGGGGCTCTTGATGTCATACAGTCTGTCCCGCCAGATTCAGCAAAAGTTTAGCAGAAATGAACCATGCGTTTCCCGAACAATATCAAAATTTTCCCAAAGCACATTCCGAATGATAAAAATTATCTGCGTAATGGATTTTTTGCAAACACCGCAATTATTTTCGGAAGCAAAAAAATCGCGTTAATTGACACCCCAATGCTGCAACCGCTGACAAACTCCATATTCAAAAGATTGAACGGGCGCGTGCCAGATTACATCATCAACACGCATGGGCATTTAGACCATCATCTCACCAATTGTTGTTTTAATTCCAAAACCATTATCCAGTCGCAAAAAACTGCGGTTTATCTGGAAAAACAGAGCAATTACATAGGTTACTATTGCGCCCTGAAAGAGTATAAGCCTGTGGCGCGCGAGTTGCGCAAACTTGCCATAATGCCAGCCGGCATAAAGGTGAAAGAGAGACTAAAAATGTCTTTGGGTGATATACATCTTGATGTCCAATTTATTGGTGCAGGAGAAACTGCAGACAATCTGGTTATTTTTATTCCCGAACATAAAATACTGTTTGCCGGGGATTTGATTTATCATAAAGTTCATCCGTTTATCGGGGACATCAATAAAATTCCTGAATGGATAGCGGCATTAAAATCGCTGGAAAAATTCAAAGCTGATATTATTGTGCCAGGACATGGTAAGCCAAGCTGCGCTAATGCCATTGCCGAGCAAATACAATATCTGGAATATTTTTCACAGCAATTTGAAAAACTTTGCGCCGCCGGACAATCTGCTGAAACAATCAAAAAAAAGTTAGCGCTTGGCAAATTTTCCGGTTATAAAATGAGAAAAACTTTCCTGGAGTTTTCAATAGATTGCCTTATTACCGGATATCCCCGAAGCAACGCAACATCGTGAAAATACTGCTGAAAGTTCTTGCTGAGCTTCTGCGGGTTTGCGCACATCTCTATCCGCGCCACGCGATGCCGCGCGGCTCAAGCCAGCGCGTGAAAACCTGTCTGCCGCGCTCCGTGCGTATCCGTTTGAAAATAATATCCAATATTCCCCTGTATATTTCGCAGCGCATGTTGCCCGGATGCGCGTATAAATCGTTGCCGGCGGCATAATTCAACACGGGGCAAACGCCGCAGTAGGGTTTATAAACGCAGTCGGGGCAGAGGCTTTGCGCTTCAAGGCAGGAGGCCGTGGCCATGCACGCCACCGCCGGATGCGAAACGATTTGGCTGTAATCGTCCTTCTCGGCGTCTCCTATGCAGAAGCTGGCGTCGCCCATCTCGTAGAGCATGCGCCCCTCGTCGCAGGTGAACACTTTGCCATCGTAATTGTAGGCGATTTGCCCGATTCCGGCGCCGCAGGGCGAGCGCAGGTCCAGGAAGTTGTCCGGCACGTCGCTCATTATCCGCGACAGGAAAAGAGTGGCCGTGCTTTCGGACAACGCCGCGCCGCCCAGGTTGCGGTCTATTATATAATCCAGCGCTTTGGCGTAGAATTCCAGAAACTCGCCGGCGGTGTAGCCGATTTTAGCCCATGTCTGCCGCGCCGCTCCGAGCGGGCTCAAAAACCTCAAAAACACATTTTGCGCGCCGATGTTTATATACTCGTCCACGATTTCCCTGTGAAGCGGCAGCGAAGCTTTGGTGACGGTCAAAAGCGCGCCAATCGGCTGCTTCCCGCGCTCCGCGATAAGCCTGAACCATTTCACGGTGTTTGCGTGGCTGTCGCCGCGCGATAAAACGCGGTTGGCGTTATGCAGCCGTTCCGGGCCGTCGAGCGAGGTGCAGAGGCTGACGTTGTTTTTCAGCAGGAAATCAAGCTTATCCCCGTCCATGAGCGACATGTTGGTGACAAGGCTTATTTGCGCGGATTTGCCGGTCTCTCTTTCTTTTTTAGCGGCATATTCCACCGTGAACCTGACTACCGGCCAGTTCAGCAGCGGCTCGCCGCCCTGGAACTCGATGCTCAGATTTTTTCCGGGCGCGCTGAAAATGATGTCCACTACGCGGCGCGCGGTTTCCCGGGACATGTCGCAGCCGGCGTCGTTTTTATGCGCGCCGGCATGGCAGTAAACGCAGCGGTGGTCGCAGCGCAGGGTAACCACCATTATATGCAGGCCGGGCCCCTGCCCCAGGAATGCGTTGCGGCTGAGCCATTGTTTTTTGAGCTCGTCCAAATTCTCACCCGCGCGCAGGAAGCCTTTGGCGGTTAGCGCTTTGAAAACCGGGTTTGTATCAGGCAATGCGCCTGAAAGAAACTGCTCGAATTCGTTTTCTTCCAGAAACTCAAACCGCCCCGTCTCGTTTGCGAGCAGGAAAACGGCGTCCAGCTTTCTGAAACGGAAAAAGCCGAGTTTGTCCGCGGCGATTTTGGAAAGAATTTTTTCGTCCAGAGCCATCAGGATTTTTCGGGGTTCTCCACGGGTTTGCGCTCCGGCTCCGGTTTGGCCGAAAGCAGCGCCTGCGTCACTATATATTCGCGGATTTTGGCGTTGTTGGCGCTTACGCGCAGCCGGATGGCGTGATGCAGCAGCTCATTCATAAACTCGCCCCGCAACGCCGCGGCGGACAGGGCGGAGCCTTCTTTTGGCGCCAGCGTGACGCGCAGTTCACCCGCCTCCGTCTCGTCGAGTTCCGCATAGGCGCCGCCGGCGAAGGCGCAGGCCGCCGCCTGCGCGGCTTCAAGCGGGTAGAGACTGCGGTTGATAATGATGGAAATTTTGTTTTCGGGCATGGACAAATTATAATCACTTTCGCCGCAGCGGCACAAGGCGGCATATGGGCATATCGGCACCTTTGGCGCGGGCCTCATGGCTCTTGACACTGCGGCTAAACCACTTATACTATGTGGAACATACTCGCTGGAGACGCTATTATGAAACGTAAACTCGCCGCTTTTGCCGCTGCCGCCGCTCTCATAGCGGGGCTTGCGCCCGTGTATGCCAATGACGCCGGCTCCGGCCGGACTTTGCTCGGCACAATCCCGGCGGCGAGATTGCCGGATGCTCCAACCCCGCAGTTCGCGGACCCGTTCGCCCACCCGCCTCTGATGACAGGCAAGACCAGGGAATGGACTGTCATGGTGTTTATGAGCGCCAAGAATGGCTTGGCGGATGTCATCACGGAAAATTTCAGGCAACTGGAAACCGTCGGCTCGACTGAGGAGGTCGCCATCGTGGCCGAGGTCGGGAAGATAAATTGGCCCGATGACGATGATTTCCAGTCCGGCAGCAAGCGCATATTCGTTACCAGGAACCCGGAGCATTCCCGCCTGCGGACCGTCGTCATGCAGGAGAAAAAGGACGCGGATATGGGCGACTGGCGGGAAATGGCCGATTTCGCGGTCTGGGCCAAAGCCAAATTCCCCGCCAGGCATTATGCGCTTATCGTGGTGAACCACGGCACGGGCTGGAGGTCCGCGTATTCCGGCATATTCCCGTTGAACAAACCGCTGACGGACGATATCGGCAGGAAAGGAGAATATCAACTGGCCGGCATTTCTTACGATACCCAGACCGGCAACCATATAACCACGGTCGAGATGGGCGCGGCGTTGTCTCAAATCGGCCATCTGGACATATACGCCGCCGACGCCTGCCTCATGCAGGACGCGGCGTCGGATTACGAAATAGCGCGCTACGCCGATTTCATAGTGGCTTCGGAGGAGCTTGAGCCTGGCGCGGGCTACGATTACGCGGGAATCATGAAAAAACTGGCGGATTCGCCGAATATTTCGGCGGAAAGCTTCGCCAGGCATATAGTGGCGGCGAATGCCGCGTTCTATGAGGCCGACACTGAGAGATACACGCGGGATAAACTGGAAGGCTTCACTTTGTCCGCCGTAAAGGCGCCGGCTCTCGAAGGCCTAGCCAAACTATTGGACGATTTCGCCAAAATCGCGCTCAAATCGGGAGACCTGTCCGTCATAAAATTCGCCGGCAAAAATGCGCTGACTTTCAAGCAGGACGCTGATTCCCGCGACCTCTTCAGCTTCATGAGCCTCATAGCCGCCAAATCAGTTGACTTGCCCCTGCATGACAAGGCAAGGGAAGTAATGCACTACATAACCAGGAATCTGGTTGTGGCCAACGCCTCCGTGGGGGAGCGCTATCATGGCAAGGTTCACGGCATAGCCGTATATCTTCCGCTGCGGAGCGGGTCTTACGATAAAAGTTTCGATTTTCTCAAGCTGGCCAAGGACACCAATTGGGGACGCCTGTGCAGCGCCATCACGGAGAAAAAATCATTTTCCCCTCAGACATTCGCAACGCCTGCCTCAAAATAACCGTCATCGCCGGAATGAATGTCCGCGCGCGGCCTTGCGCGGGCGGGGACCGTGCTGTATAATCAGGAAACCGGCGCAAAAGGCACAGCCATGATAAAAATCCCGATTTCCGCCATAACGCCGCAACCACTGCTCAAAGACGCCGCATCGGCGCTGCTGGGACTCGGCTGCCCCTTCACTATTTTCGGGAATCTGAGGCAGTTCGAGAATTCAGCTCCCACTTCCGCCGGGGGAATAATACTGGTGGACTACGACTACGCCAAGTCGCTGCCCAACTGTGCTTTGAGGGACTTTCTCGCCGGCTTGAAACTCCGCTATCCGCGCAGCCTGCTGATACTGACCGCGCAGCTCCGCGCCACCGGCGGCGACGCCGCCATGCTTGAATCCCTCGACGCCGGCGCGGACGATTTTCTGGCGCTGGACATGAATATCGCCGTGCTGTCGGCCAAAATGCGGGCCTATCTGCGCCGGCTGGCGCCGGAGCGCCCTGACGGCGCAACCGGCGCCGCGGTGCGGCTTGACGCCCGGCTGCGCAAAGTCTGGCTCAGCGACGAAGGCCGGTGGCAGGAAGCCGCCACGCTCACTCCTAGGGAATTTTCCATCTTCGCGCTGCTGCTGGGCCGCGCAGGGCAGGCCGTCAGGCGCGAGGAAATCCTGGAAGACATCTGGCAGGCCCGCGCCGGCGAAGTGAACGCCGAAACGGTGGACAAGCACGTGGAGTCTTTGCGCAAAAAACTGGGCCGGTTCGGGCGGAAGATAAAAACGCTTTATGGAACCGGCTATTACCTCGATGAGGCCGGGGGAGCAGGATATGACACGCGTTCTCATAGCTGAAGACGATGAAATAATGCGCGCGATGATAAAGGCGATGCTGGAAGCCGACGGCTATGCCGTGCTGGAAGCCGGCGACGGGCTCCAGGCGTGGGAAATACTCGACAGGCAGGGCGCCGACCTGCTCGTCTCCGACGTGAACATGCCGGGCATGGACGGTTTCGCGCTGGTGCGCAAGGCGCGCGGCGACAGGCGGTTCAGAAAAATACCCATAATCATGCTCACGATACGCGGCGAGGCCGAAAGCCAGGTGAAAGGCTACAACGTTGGCGCGGACGAGTACATACCCAAGCCTTTCGAAGTCGTCGTTTTCATGTCCAGACTCAAGGCGGTGGAACGCCGCGCCGCAAAACCGTGATGGCGGCGCGGCATATATGCCGCAGTTGACCGTTCCGCGCGGCGAATAGCTCGGCGTGAAAACTTTGTCAATAACAAAACGGGGATGTGCCCGGAAATGTTTTCAGGTTAACCTGAAAACTTCAGTTGGTAGCGAGAACCGAGACGTAAAAGAGCGAAATGGATTCGGCTCAAAAAAATGCGAGCAGGCTCGTTGCCTGTGAGCAGTTTTTTTGAGTCGGAGCCATGAAGC